>OGZO01002767.1_pt1 | contig 11719 bp, 11 predicted proteins | sample 1576721 | NCBI WGS metagenome assembly OGZO01 (sample SAMEA3541516, study PRJEB24748) | human gut metagenome | biome: human gut; feature: human-associated habitat; material: faeces | place: China | collected 2012 | reverse complement strand
ACCCCGCTGGTCACGGCGGTGGGCGTCGTGCTGGGCGATGACGCCAGCAACGTCAACGCCGTGAACGGCCTGCTGGAAAGTGCGGCCAAGAGCAGCGTCGCGGCCTTCGTCACCCTGCCGGGCGTGAAAGATTCCCTCGACGGCCTGCTTCCCGAGCAGGTGAACGGCGTCGCCGAGTACTTACAGGACAGAGTGACCGTGGAGGCCGACGTGGAGTCGCTGACGGCACCTCAAATCCTGCTGGCCTGCGCGGCGAGCGCCGATGTTGGCGATGAAGAACGAGGCATACCGCGTCATCCACGATATTGCGGACCAGCGGCGGGGCACCCTGGCCCTGGCCTTTGCCCCTGAACGTGGGATGGAAATGTTTATGGACGTGTACCCCCGCTTCTACCGGGACTATCCTCAGGTGGAAGTAGTGCCCCGGGAGCTCAGCGTCCATCGACAGCTGGAGCTGCTGGCTGGGGACGCCCTGGATCTGGGATTTATTCCCCGGCGGGAGGAGTACCTGCCTGGAATCAACCAGGTTGCCCTGTGCCGGGAGGAGTTCCTCCTCATCACCCCCCTGGACCACCCCCTGGCGGCCCAGGCCGCCCCCCCGGGGGAGCCGCTGACGGTGCTGGACGTGTCCCGCCTGCGGGAGCTGACCTTCTGCCTGATCTACCGCCAGTCCACCCAGCGGGAGGTCATTGACCCTCTCTTTGACGCGGCGGGGTGCAAGGCAAACCTATTTCTGGAGACGGGGAGCAACCGGGCCAATATCTCGATGGTGCGCCGGGGCTTGAGCTGTTCCATCCTGCCTGCCCACTATGTCCGGGGGGTGGAGGATGTGGCCCGCTTCCGCCTGTCTACCTGCCCCACCTGGACGGTGTCGGCTTGCTGCAGGCGGGGCCACTATCTGTCCCAGGCCGCCCGGCATTTCATCCAGCTTGCGGGGGAATATTTTCAGTCCGCCGGAACCGCTCCGGCGGAAAAGGAGCTGAGCCAATGAGCACCATCTATGAGATCTTCGGCCGCGACGCCCACGCCATGACCATCGCCCTGATGGAGCGGGCGGAGGTGATCACCGCCATCCCCGCCGGGGCGTCCGTGGCACTCAAGCCCAACCTGGTGGTGGCTGGCCAGCCGGAGTACGGTGCCACCACCCACGCCGGCGTCCTCTCCGGCGCCATCGAGTACCTGCGGGAGCACGGGGTGAGAGACATCTCCATCATCGAGGGCTCCTGGGTGGGGGACAGCACCGGCCGGACCTTCCGCGCCGCCGGATACGACGCGGTGGGGAAGCAATACAGCGTGCCCCTGTATGATCTCAAGGGAGACAAAACCCGCCAGGTGGACACCCCCCTGCGGCCCATGGACATCTGCTGCCGGGCGCTGGACGCGGGGTATCAAAGTCCAGGCCCTTCCAGTTGGCGGGGTAAACGCCGTGGATGTTGCCGATGCCGGCAGCCAGGAAGTCGATGCCCAGATCGGTGATCTTTGCGCACTCAGCGGGGTCTGCGATCTCGCCAGCGCCCACAACGCCGTCCTCAACGCCGCCGATGGAGCCGACCTCGGCCTCGATGCTCAGGCCCTTGGAGTGTGCCAGCGCGACCAGCTCCTTGGTCTTTTCCACGTTCTCCTCGATGGAGTAGTGGCTGCCGTCGAACATGATGGAAGAGAAGCCGGCCTCGATGCAGGCCTTGCAGCCCTCATAGGTGCCGTGATCCAGATGCAGGGCAACGGGAACGGTGATGCCCATGGAATCGACCATTGCGCTGACCATGGCAGCGACGGTCTTGAAACCGGTCATGTACTTGCCGGCACCCTCGGAAACACCCAGAATCACAGGGCTCTTCATTTCCTCGCAGGCGGTCAGAACGGACTTGGTCCACTCCAGATTGTTGATGTTGAACTGAGGCACACCGTAGTGGCCATCACGTGCTTTGATCAGCATTTCGGTTGCATTTACCAACATTATTCATTACCTCCACAAAATCATTGGGGTCTTGCTCGTTTCATATCCGCTTTGTGCACGGTTTAACGAACCTACAGAATTAGTATACCCCAAACAGCGGCCAAAATCAATCCAAACCGGTGTTTTTCCTGTAACAATGCGGGGATTCTGTTTCTGGCAGGGTGCAGGGGGTTACTGCCAGAAGCGCGTATATTCGATAGAATGCAACAAATTTCCATATAATGTGCAATAAGCGGCCGAAAGACAGAAAGCTTGATGAAGGACGGATTTTCAACACAGATCCACATTCGTCAAAATGATATTGGGCAATTTGGCAAAAGCGGACAGGATGCAGTTCAAAAAATTGTCATATTTCCGACTTGTATTCTACAAATTGTACGCAGGAAATCAAAAAAGGTCGAACCAAAAAGTGGAAAACCTTGTGGAAAGTGTGGAATTCCACAGGCAAAACAGGCTTTAAAGCTGGACTTTTGAACTTTCTCCACAGGGTTTTCAACATGTGGAAAAATAATCGCTCTTCTACGGATTGTATACCGCGTTTTTGTGGAAAACTTTTTTCTCCGGCAAAACAGAGGGATATCTACCCAGCAGCCGGGTAAAGCTGATGCAGGGCGGCAGAACATTTCTGCAAAAAAGCGGAAACGGTCTCCGGCACCACGAACAGAAAAACTTTTGCAGGACGCGGATAAAAAACGGTAATTTGCTGGCAAACAAGGTCGGCTTATGCTATACTTCAAGATGAGTTATCATCTTCAGATCATACCGGTGCGCGGCCCAGAGTGCGGCGCGCCTTTTGGAGGGTGTGCACAGCACCTTCCGGTGATACAACGGAAGGAGAAAATCATCATGGAAGAAAAGAACCAGCCGCGCCGTCCGCGCCGCAGCCCGGAAGAGCCGCTGCAGAAGAACGAGAGCCTTGTTTATGGCAAAAATCCGGTGACCGAACTGCTGAAAAGCGGTTCCGGCGTGGACACCGTACTCATTGCTGAGGGCATGGCTCCGGCCGTGGCGGCTTACTATACCGCATTGGCAAAGGATGCGGGTGCCACGGTGAAGCGGGTGCACCCCAACAAGCTGCGCCTGATGACCGGCACCGAGAGCCATCAGGGTGTGGCGGCATTTGCCAGCGAGATCGAATACGTGACGGTAGACGACCTGATGGCAGCAGCCAAGGACAAGGGCGAGGCACCTTTTCTGGTGCTGAGCGATGGCATTGAAGACCCGCACAATCTGGGTGCCGTGATGCGCAGTGCTCTGCTGTGCGGTGCGCATGGCATCGTGATCCCAAAGCGCGGCGGCGCATCGGTCACGCCTACCGTCATCAAGTCCAGCGCAGGTGCCGCAGAACGCCTGCCGGTGGCTCGTGTGGCCAACATCGGCGAGACCATCCGCCGCCTGAAGGAGCAGGGCGTGTTCGTCTACTGCGCCGATATGGACGGCGTGTCTCTGCGCAGGAACAATCTGACCGGCCCCATTGCACTGGTGCTGGGCAGCGAGGGCAGCGGTGTTTCCCAGCTGGTGAAAAAGCTGTGCGACGGCGTGGTGCGGCTGGATATGGCAGCACCGGGCACCGGTGTGGACAGCTACAACGTGTCGGTGGCTGCGGGCATTATTCTGTACGAGATCCAGTCCCAACGCGCAGCACAGCAGGCATGATCCGGCATTCGGGCCGGAACCTCAATTTGAATTACAGGAGGGACAAGAATGCCGAAAGATAAAAATAATGGCCGGGAAATGACCCCGGATGAAAAGTTCCGCTCCTTTTTCAGCACCACGGCGGTGGATATCCCGGAGGAGATGACCCGGAGGGACGAAAACCAGCCGGAGGAAAAGCCGGAGAAACGGTTTGGCCTGTTTGGCCGTGGTAAGGCAAAGCCGGAGACTGACGAAGCTGCAGCAGAGCAGCCGCAGGAAATGCCAACCGGTGAGGTGCGGCTGGGTGAGGATGCGCAGCCGGAACCGGAAGCGGATCTGGAACTGATGCTGAAGCCGGAGGCAGACCCGGAACAGGAACTGGCCCCGTGGCCTTTTCTGGAGAAGGAAGCAGAGGATGCACAGCCGGAAGCACCCGCCAAAAAGCCGGAGGAAAAATCTGCACCGCAAACGGCGGAACCCTCGGCGGCAGTGAAGCCGGAAACACCCCGGCAGAGCGCTGTCCCGGCGGCAAGACCCGCAGAGCAGCACAGCACGGCAAAGCCTCCCCGGCACCCCAAGAATGCGCCGGAGGTGCTGCTGCCGCAGGAAGAGCAGGAGCAGCAGGAGATGGCACAGCTCAAGGCGATGATCAACGGCCTGAGCGACCAGAAGCAGGAAAAGCCTGCACCGAGAGCCGAAGCAGCCCCGGCAGCAGAAACTGAACCGGCTGAAAGCAAAAAGAAACCGTCCGGTGCACCGCTGCCCGCGGCTGTGTTTGCAGCGGTAAAGGAGACGGCACCGGAGCTGCAGCCGGAACCTGTGCCGCAGCCGGAAAAAACGGAGCAGCCGGAAAAGCAGCCGGTGGCCGATTTCTTTGGCAAGGCGCAGAGCGAGGACGCACCGCAGGCACCTTTGGCCCCGGCAGAGGAGCCTGCCGCAAAAGAGGACACCATGAGCCTGCCGCTGCTGCCGCTGGACGGTGAAGAGCCGCAGCAGGCACCGGAGAAGGCACCCGCTGCGCCACAGCCGGAACTGAAAGCTGAGGCGGAGGACGCGGTGTCTCCGGAGGAACATGCCGAAACGGAGCTGACCGAGCCGGAGGCCACGGCGGATAAGCTGCACCGCATGAGCGCAGAGCTGACGCTGCGCTGCGTGCTGGGCGGCATTCTGGCTGTGGTGCTGCTGCATTTTGGTTTGGTGTCGGATGGGCTGCTGCCCGCCATGGCGGCGCTGGACCCGGATGCTGCCCCGGCGGCATTCTATGGCGCAAACCTGCTGCTGCTGGCAGCAAGCTTGTGCGTGGGCTTCCCGGTGCTGCGCGACGGCCTGAACGGCCTGCGCGGACGGCCTTCTTCCGAGACGATGCCGGCGCTGGCCGCAGTAGCAGCGCTGGTGCAGGCGGTTATAGCCATGCTGAACGCAAATGTTTACCGCGGCACCACCGGCATCTCGCTGCTCAGCGGCATGGCCGCGCTGGGGCTGTTCCTTGCGCTGCTGGGCAGCCGGGTGATGCTGGCTGCTGTCAAGGGCGGCTATGAGCTGGTGACCAATGGTGTGGAGTTCGAGGGCGCCTACCGCGCCAAGGATAAAGACCTGCTGCGTGCCCTTGCACGGGATCTGGAACAGAAGGACCCCTGGGTGCTGCTGAGCCGCCCGATGAAGGAAGCTGACGGCTTTGTGGAGCAGAGTTTGAGCGAGCGCGCAAGCGAGCGCCGTGCCCGCAAAGTTTCGTACATCCTGCTGGGCGTTGCCCTGCTCAGCGGTGTGCTGTTCCTGCTGGCAGGTGCCGGCTGGAACAAAGCTGCGGCTGCCATGGCCGCTGTGCTGTGCATGGGTGCACCGCTTTCCTCTACCCTGATCGCGGGCGTTGCCTCACTGCGGCTGCAGCGTGCGGCTGCGGCTGTGGGCGCAGTCGTGCCCGGTTGGCAGGCCATTGAGCAGCTGGGCGGCATTGATACGCTGCAGATCGATGCAGACGACCTGTTCACCGCCGACAGCGCACAGCTGGAGGATATCCGCATCTTCAAGGGCGGCCGCATCGACCGCGCCATCCTGTACGCGGCCAGCGTGTTGAACGAGAGCCACGGCACCCTGAAGGGGCTGTTCCGCCAGATCGTTGAGGAACGCACAGACATCCTGTTCCCGGTCAAGGATCTGGAGCAGCACCATGGGCTGGGCTTTTCCGCCTGGTGCGATAACAACCGCATCCTCATTGGTACCCGCCGCTATCTGGAGCAGGAGGGCGTGCCGCTGCCGGACGAGGAATACGAGATGCAGCACTCGAAGAACGGCGAGCTGCAAATTTTGTATCTGGCTGTGTCCGGCAATCTGCACGCTATGTTCGTGCTGAAATATGTGGGCGGGCGCAATGTGGCCCGCAGCCTTGCCGTGCTGCAAAAGGAGAACATCCGCCTGCTGGTCACATGCCAGGACCCCAGTCTGACTGCACACCACATTACCGAAGCATACCGCCTGCCGGAAGGCATGATCACCGTGCTGGATCAGGAGCAGTGCAACGCCATCAAGGCCGCACCGGAAGACCCGGAGGACACCTGCTGCATGATCCATCTCAAGGCGTTTGCCAGCCTGACCGGCGGCCTGCAGGCTGCGGATCAGGCCCAGAACGCCGAGAGCAGCGCCACCACGGTACAGATGGTCTCGGTGCTGTTCTCCATTATCATTGCAGCGCTGCTCACCAGTGCAGGCAGCATCTGGGAGCTTTCGGTGGCAACGGTGCTGATGTATCAGGCAGCGTGGAGCGCCCTGAGCATTGCTGTGTGTGCACTGAAGCAGCATAACTGAGAAATATTCTCAGAATAAATAGGAATTATTCTTGATTTCCCTCAAAAAATATGGTATACTCTGTTCAGAACCTGAGCCGCAGGCGAAAAAATTACCGCCGGGCTGAATGATAGAGCCGGGATCGGTCGATCCTGACAGAAGATCCGTTTTTGAAAGGAGAGCATCATGGAACTGAAGGGTACCAAAACCGAGAAAAATCTGATGGAAGCGTTTGCAGGCGAGAGCCAGGCACGCAACAAGTACACCTTCTTTGCCAGCATGGCAAAAAAAGAAGGCTACGAGCAGCTGGCCGCGATCTTTGAGGAGACCGCCGGCAATGAGAAGGAGCACGCAAAGATCTGGTTCAAGCTGCTGTGCGGCGGCGCGATCCCCGATACCCTGACTTGTCTGGACATGGCAGCAGGCGGTGAGCACGACGAGTGGACCGAGATGTACCCCCGCATGGCTAAGGAGGCCAAAGAAGAGGGCTTCCCTCAGATCGCAGCACTGTTCACCATGGTGGCACAGATCGAGAAGGAGCACGAGGAGCGCTACCGTGCGCTGGCCGAAAACCTGAAAAACAACAAGGTCTTTGCCCGCGAGGAGCAGCAGGTATGGCAGTGCCGGAACTGCGGCTACACCTATATCGGCAAGTCCGCACCGCTCAAGTGCCCGGTGTGCGCACATCCGCAGAGCTACTTTGAGCTGAAAAAGATCAACTACTAAGCTGAAAATTCAAAAGCAGAACAGCGCCGCCGCATCCGGTTTGCCGGGTGCGGCGGCGTTTTGTACAAAATTGAAAAGCGGATTTTATTATTCTCCACAAAATAAGGCTCAGCTGCCCGGCAGAATGGGCAAAAAACTTGACCCGGTTTTGCACTGCGTGTAAAATAATACGGAGACAGGAATATTTAAAGGATCTTGCAGCAAAGCAGGCGGGGAGGGCAAAGCCCATGAAGCAGGGGTTCAAAGCGTGTGTTTGTGCAGTGGTGCTGTGCGCAGAACTGTTTGCAGCCGGGGCGTTGTCGGCCTATGCTGCGCAGGAGCAGCCGCTGCCGGACAGCGGCATGACATTGGACACTGCCGAACTGACACTGGATATCACCGAAGGAGACCCGGCCCCGGTGGCCTACCTGAATGTGCAGGCACCCAACGACTACTTCTTTCTGATCTGGACTTCCAGTGATCCGGCAGTGGCATCGGTGGACGGCACTGGCAAGGTGACCGGCCATGCCGAGGGCACTGCGGCCGTCACGGCCCGCAATGAGCGCGGCGAAAAGACCACCTGTACCATCACGGTGCGCAAAAGCACAGCCAGCCGCCTGGTGCTGAACACCAGCGATCTGACGCTTACCATTACAGAGCAGGAGCCTGCCCCGACGAAACAGCTGAAGCTGGAACAGAACAAAGGCGGGTTTACCTATGTGCGGCAGTGGGTCAGCAGCAACCCGGCGGTGGCATCGGTAAGCACAAACGGTACCGTAAAGGCACAGGGGTCCGGCAAGGCCGTCATCAGCGCACTGACCACAGCCGGGCAGGTGCTGCGCTGCACGGTAACGGTCACATCGGAGATCGGACGGGTGCAGATGAGCAAAAACGCCATGCTGCTGCAGGCAGTGGGAGCCAGTCAGAAGCTGACCGCGCAGGCTGCAGGCACCAAAAACGGAACGATGACATGGCTCAGCAGCAATCCGGGCGTGGCAACTGTGAGTGCGGATGGCATGGTAACGGCGGTGGGCGACGGTGAAACGATGATCCTTGCCGTTACACCGGAGGGTCGTGCCGATGCCTGCTATGTGGCCGTGGGAGCGGCGGCGTGGCGGTTCCGCTCGGAGGACGAACTTGCCGAAACGCTGACCCTGACCGGCCAGCTGCCCTATTCGGATGGAAAATAAAAAGAAAAATGGGAGCGTTCTGTGCAGCAGGATGCTCCCATTTTTTCAAAATCCGCTGGGCAGAAAGATCATGGTCCCGCGGGAAGAATACACCAGCTTCTGCACCGCACACCCGTAGCAGCACGCCAGCACAAGCAGGATCAACGCGGCCAGCACAAGCCAGCGCAAAAAACGACCGCTGCGGCGGTATCTGCCGGAAAACGAACTGCCCTTTTTGTGCCGCATCCTGCCACGCCCTCCTTTTTGCTGTGCTGGCCCATGCTATGCGCGGCAGGCACCGATTGTGCAACCGGCCCGGCTGTGGTACAATAAAATATCGAAATCTACTGTGCAGGGAGAACGATTTTATGCTGACCATTACACTGCTGGGCACTGCGGCTACCATGCCGCTGCCGAATCGGGCACTCTCGGCGGCGTTTGCTGCCTGCGGTGGCCACGGCCTGCTGTGGGACTGCGGCGAGGGCACGCAGGCAGCGGCACACCGGGCAGGCGTGAACCTGATGCGGGCAGATGCCATCTGCCTGACCCACTACCATGGCGACCACATCTTTGGTCTGCCGGGCCTTTTGCAGACTCTGGGGGCGCAGGGCCGCATAAGGCCGCTTGTGCTGCTGGGTCCGGAGGGCCTGCCGGATATCTGGGCGGCTGTGCGGGCACTGACCGGCCCGCTGCCCTATCCGGTGAAGCCGCAGGTGCTTATGCCGGGCCAGCCGCTGGCGCTGGATGCGCTGAGCGAGGGCTGGCCTGCCGGTGCGCGGCTGGTGCCGTTTGCCACAAAGCACCGGGTAAAAAGCCTTGGCTACCGGCTGGAGCTGCCCCGTGCAGGCAAATTTTCGCCGGAGCAGGCCCGGGCGCTGGGGGTGCCGGTGCAGCAATGGAAGCTGCTGCAGAAAGGGCAGAGCGTTGCCGTGGAGGGCAGAACGGTGCAGCCTGCGCAGGTGCTGGGCGCACCGCGCAAGGGGTTGAGCGTGGTATTTTCCGGCGATACGGCCTCCTGCCCGTATTATTTGCAGGCGGCGCATGACGCAGACCTGCTGATATGCGATGCCACCTATGCCCTTCCGGAGCAGGAAGACCAGGCCCGTCAGTGGGGGCACAGCACCTTTGGGCAGAGCGCATCCCTTGCCGCGCAGGCGAGAGCAAAGCGGCTTTGGCTGACCCATTATTCCCCCATGATCACCGACCCGGAGGAATATGCCGCGCAGGCACAGAGCATCTTCCCGGCGGCGGAGTGCGGCTTTGACGGCAAAAGCATCACCCTGCAGTACGAGGAGGCACAGCCATGACCATCCGGATGGACGAGGGTGCGGCAGAGCTGCTGGACACCCTGCACAGGGCGGGCTATGCAGCCTACGTGGTGGGCGGCTGCGTGCGGGACAGTCTGCTGGGCCTTACACCGCACGACTGGGACCTGTGCACCAGTGCTCTGCCGCAGCAGGTGATGGAGCTGTTCGGCGCGCAGCGGTGCATCCCCACCGGCCTGCAGCACGGCACGGTAACGGTGAAGCAGAGCGGTGCCCTTTACGAGATCACCACCTTCCGTACAGAAGGCACCTACACGGATGGCCGCCACCCGGACGAGGTGCACTTTGTGCCGGATGTGCGGGAGGATCTGGCCCGGCGGGATCTTACCATCAACGCCATGGCCTACAATGAAAAAGAGGGCCTTGTGGACCCCTTTGGCGGGCAGGCCGACCTGCAAAGCGGCATCGTACGGGCGGTGGGTGTGCCCCGCCAGCGGTTCACCGAGGACGCGCTGCGCATCCTGCGGCTGTACCGGTTCGCAGCCCGGTTCGGCTTTGCCATCGACCCGCCCACGGCGCAGGCAGCACAGGAGCTGTGCGCCCATCTGGACTGTGTATCGGTGGAGCGTATCGAGGAAGAGCTTGCAAAACTGCTGAGCGCACCCGCCCCTGCGGCATATCTTAACGAAAAAATACTCAGTGTTGTTTTACCCGAGCTTTCACCGGAGGCACTGGCGGCGGCAAAGCCGGTGGTGGATGCCTGCCCGGCGGGTGCAGAAAACCTGCCCGTCCGTCTGGCGGCGCTGCTGCTGAGCCTTGGCGAGGACGGCATCCGCCGCACCCTCAAGCGCCTGCGCTGCTCCAACGCCTTGATTGAAGAGGCGGCGGTGCTGGTGCGGGAAGCCAGAGGGTGTGACGGTAGCTTTCTCTTCGGACACGATTCGGGCCATTCCATCGCCCGCCCTATTGCCTTCGGCAACAGGGTCCCACCCCAGCGGACGGTCCTCAGAGAAACTACCGTCACACCCGGCTTTACCATCTACGCCCGCCGACTACTGGGCAAATATAACTTGTGTACCGTGCAGCGCATTGCTGCACTGGGCACAGCCCTGCAGCCGGAACATGCGGCTGATTTTGCTGCACTTTCCGAATTGGCCGAACAATTGGACGCGGACGGCGTATGCTGCCGCGTCAGCCAGCTGGCTGTGAATGGCCGCGACCTGATGGCGGCAGGCGTCCCGGCGGGGCCGGGCATCCGCAAAGTGCTGGAAGCGCTGCTGGACGGTGTGATCCGGGAAGAATATCCCAACGAGCGGCAAGCCCTGCTGGCCGCAGTGCAGCAGCTCGCTGCGTCTTGACAAGCTCTTTTTTCAGAGTTACTATTATACTACTGTTTTAGTGTGTTGAATGCACCGAAGGAGAACTTATGACCACACAGACCCCTGATTCAAAGCCGCGTGCCCTCATTGCCATGAGCGGCGGCGTGGACAGCTCGGTGGCGGCATGGCTCATGCAGCAGGCAGGCTATGACTGCACCGGCATCACCATGCGGCTCACCCGCAACGAAACGCTGGGTCCCGTCATTTCCGCAAACGCTCTTGCCGCAGATGCACTGGCAAGGAACACATAGTCTGTGCGTTCCAGTTCCTGGCGCAGCAGTTCCTGCTTTCGCCGGTCGGTTTTCACCGTGTACAGCGGCACATTGTCGAACGCCTTTCCTGCCTGTTCCAGCAGCTGTGAGGGGAGTACGACTTTCCTGTGTCCGCAGAGTAAACCTATGGGAGGATTTGCCCGCACTTCGCCCAGCTACGAAACTCCCTATAAAGCGGATGATTCCATGGGTAAAAATGGATGGGGTGAAGGATATACTTTCCCTTGCCTGTTCCGTAATGGTGACAAAGGATGGATACTTATTTCAGAAACGGGTGTGGATAGCAAATACTGCGGAAGCCGTTTGCTGGGACATGAAAATGGCCTGTATACAATCGGTTTTCCTCAAGAAGGTGAAATGAACGGAAACGGTACAACTGCACCCGGACTTGCATTGCCGGGAGAAACTCCCTGGCGGACGATTACTTTGGGCGAAACTTTAGCTCCCATTGTTGAAACAACGGTTTCTTTTGATGTTGTAAAGCCACTATATGCAGCGTCCGGCAAATATGAGTACGGCAGAGGTTCCTGGAGTTGGATTATCGGTATGGATGGAA
>OGZO01002766.1_pt1 | contig 11720 bp, 9 predicted proteins | sample 1576721 | NCBI WGS metagenome assembly OGZO01 (sample SAMEA3541516, study PRJEB24748) | human gut metagenome | biome: human gut; feature: human-associated habitat; material: faeces | place: China | collected 2012 | reverse complement strand
AATCCGGCATAACGCATCCTCCTCTCCACCAGTGATCCTATGATCGATACCGGTAACAGGATCAGCAGATAAAATACTACCAGGAGGAACAGACTCTCCGTGGTCTTATAATAGAGACCGATCAGGTCTTTGGCGGTGAACATCAGGTCCATCAGACTGATGGCACTGAACACACTGGTCTCTTTTAACAGGAAAATAATATTTGCCACAAATGCAGGAATACTGGTGGACATTGCCTGCGGCAGGATCACATATCCCAACACCTGTCGGGAATTCATTCCCAGGCTGATGGCACTTTCACTCTGAATGGGTTCTACGGATTCCAGGCCGCTGCGGAAGCTTTCTGCCATATAGCTGCCGCCTAAGAATGCCAGGCCGACTACACCGCACAGCTCCGCTGACATCCGGATCCCGATCTTCGGAAATCCGTAATAAATAAAAAACAGCTGTACCAGAAGCGGTGTATTACGGCTCAGTTCCACGTAGACCGCTACGATCCACCGAAGCACCGGTACTTTATAATATTGTATCGCCGCACATACCAGTCCCAGCAGAATCGCAAACAGGATTCCGATGACACCGATCTTCACGGTGAGCAACGCTGCCTTTTCATACATAGGCAGATATTTTCCTATAAATTCCCAGTTCATGTATTTCTTTCCTTTCAGGAAGCTTTTCAACAATCGTGACTATTCAGAATAGTTACACACAACTTTTTAGATTATAACAAAAGAAGTTGCCAGATGCAAGAAAAGACTGCGGCGGCAACATACGTGCCCCGCAGTCCCCTCTCTATCATTCTATTCCGATCCGTACTTATTGTGCGGTTACCTTGCCGCCTTCTACTACCAGGCTGTCCTCGTAATCCAGACCATAGGTATCTGCCAGAGTTGCCTCGTAATCTGCATGGAAGAAGTTCTCTTCACCAAGGCTTGCGATCTCATCGTTGATCCAGTCAAGCAGAGTAGTATTGCCCTTAGATACTGCGGGAGCGATGGTATCAGCGCTGCCCAGGGAAGGAATACCTACGGTATAGCCTTCATTCTGCAGAGCAAATGCGATGACCTCAGTGTTGTCGTTTGCCCATGCTACGGAAGTACCGTTTTCAAAAGCTTCCTTAGCGGTTGCATAGGAATCGAACTTCTGTAAAGGAATGTCCGGATAATTAGCAATCAGATAGGTCTCTGCGGTGGTTCCGGAGATCACAATAATAGAATCATCTGCATTCCAGTTATCCAGAGTGGTGATTACATTGTCATCCTTGGATACTACGCCAAGTGCTACATTCATATAAGGAGCAGCGAAATCAACTTCCTCTGCTCTCTCGGGAGTTACGGTGAAGTTAGCCAGGATCACGTCTACCTTACCGGTCTGCAGATACTCGATACGGTTGGCCGCCTCGGTAGATACGAAGTTCACATCGACACCCAGATCCTCACCGAGTCTTCTTGCATAATATACATCATATCCCTGATACTCGCCGTTCTCATCCACATAACCAAACGGATTCTTATCGGAAAATACACCGATGTTGATGGTACCGCTTTCCTTGATCTCATCCAGAGTGCGGTATACAGCCTTGCTTCCAGCATCGTTGCTGCCGGTAGCTGCTGCGCCGTTATCGCTGCTGCCGCATGCGGTCAGCCCCAGTGCCAATGCTCCTGTTAATGCCAGTGCCAAAACGCTCTTCCACTCAAACTTCTTCATAATCCTTTTCCTCCTCTTCGATGTCTCATTTAAGTATCGAATCAACTTATGGGTAGGATTATATCTCCTATTTCATACTATGTCAATAGGAAAACAGTAATTTGTTTCTACTTTTTGCGAAAAAATAAAATCAATGCTATAATATTATTGTTACTTTTGATTGTAAACAGACCTTGTAACCGGAATTCCGTAAGAGATAATAAAGGAGAACAAAAGAATAATATATGAAAAAACCGATTTCACGTTTCTATCTGCTGTTGGTTCTCGTTCCGTTACTGTTACTGGCGAGCATGGGCGGCTATTACTTTCTGGAAGAAACTGCTGCAGGCAGCGATGTTGTTGTCGTTCCACAGACCCCTGCACCGCCTTCTGCCACACCGGTTCCCGTCCCTACTCCGGAGCCGACCCCCACTCCCTTCCCGGAGCATGACATTACGCTCATGGCTGTCGGGGACAACCTGATGCATCTGGGAATCGTGGCCAGTGGAAAACAGGAGGACGGAACTTATGATTTCTCCATGCTGTTTCAGGGGATTTCACCCTTCTTAAACGCGGCAGACATCCGGATCATCAATCAGGAAACTGTCATGGGCGGCAATTCCCGGGGATTTTCCGGTTTTCCCTATTTTAATTCTCCTACCGAAGTTGGGGATGCGATTGCGGATGCCGGATTCAACGTGGTTCTGCAGGCATCCAATCATACCGCGGATCAGAGGCTGGACGGCCTGTTGTACTGTGCGGATTTCTGGAAAAACAAGCACCCGGAGGTACTGGTAACCGGTATTCACGAAGACGCTTCACAGGCAGATGACATTCCGTTACTTACCATCGATGATGTCACTTTCGCCATCTTAAATTATACCTACGGTGCCAATACCGAGACACTCCCCTTAGATCTGCTGGGGCATCTGAATCTTCTGTGTGCCGTAAATGAGAAAAACGGACAGATGGACTTCACCACGCTGAACCCGCAGGTCTTAGAGGATATCTCCCGGGCAAAAGAACTGGCAGACATCGTTATCGTCTGTCCTCACTGGGGGACTGAGTATTCCTCCAAAATCTCAAGCTATCAGGAAAAATGGGCACTGGAGATGACAGAAGCCGGTGCCGATGTCATTATCGGAACCCATCCCCATGTGGTAGAGCCTGTGGAATGGATCACCGCAGAAAACGGCAATGAGTCTCTGTGCTATTATTCGCTGGGCAATTATGTGTCCACCCAGAAAAATGCTCTCAGCATGTTAGAGGGTATGGCCTGGCTGACTTTTCACGTTGCAGAGGACGGTGTCTCCATCGAGAGGAAGACCACCGGTGTGATCCCGCTGGTCTGTCAGTACACCTCCGGACCGGTACGGTTTGAAAATGTCTATCTGCTGGAAGAATATACCGAAGAGCTGGCGGCCTCCCACGGCATCCGCAATTATGCCGGTGTGGTCCTTCATCTGGAAGACCTGCAAAAATGGAGCGACGAGATCCTCGGTGATTTCGTACTCACCAAAGATCAGGCGCTCCATAATTTCAAAACCGATTCTATTAATCAATAACGTTTCGCATACCGATGATGGGACTGTAGTCCACAGCACTGATAATGACACCTTTCCGTGAATTGGCGGAATGGATGATCTGTCCGTCACCGATATACAGTCCTACATGGGTACAGCTCTTCCCTCCATTGGAACTATAACATACAATATCTCCTGGCTGAAGTTCTTCAGAACTGATACTGCGTCCGGCACCGGAATACTGTCCTCCCGGTGTACGGCTGATAGAATAGCCGAACTCCGCATAGATAAAGCAGGTGAATCCGGAACAATCTGTACCTCCTGACAGACTGGAACCTCCGTGTACATACCGGTTGCCCAGATACTGCATGGCATACTCAATGATACCCTGTCTGAGTTCCGCATTGGAGGTATAAGTAGTTGCGGGAAGTGTGATGCTCGTGATCACCTCCGGGGCATCCTGCTCGGCAGTCTGTTCTCTTGCCTGCAATGCCTTCTGTGCGGCAATTTCCGCCTGTTCCTCTTCTATTGTCTTCGCATAGATAAATTCTTCCGAGATCGTAACATATTCCGCAGAGACATAGCCTTCCTTGCTGTCGGTGTACTGTACCTTCAGCCAGTCTCCGTCATTCTCCAGAATTTTTACCTTTTCTCCATTGTCAATGTAACCAATTCTTTTTGCATCTGTGGCAGGATCCTGTCTCACATTCAGACGGTCTGCGATAACCACAGCATATCTGGTCACATAATTGTCTACAACCTCAGCTGCTGCATCTCCGTAAATAAAAAACTCTGCCTTGATATAGCCCTCCACATTACCGGAGATGATCCGGAACCAGTCCTGATCCTCTCCTGCCACATCCAGGATCTGTGCCACCGCTCCGTCATAGATTTTGCCCACTACAGCACTGTCTGTGTTCGGTTCTGTCCGGACATTGACGTAATTCGTCACATTGGCGATCGCTAACGATGCATACTCATCTGCGTTCGTATCCTCTACGGAAGCTTCGTCTACCGGAACATCCTCCGGATCCGACACCCCTTCCAGTGCTCTGGGATCTTCCGTCTCGCCACCCTGTACCGCCAGCAGATCCTCTATGGTAATCTGTCCGGTAGCCGGGATCGGCTCGACACCGATCTGATGTATTTCTGCCGCATGTACTTTCTGTACCGAGGCTTCACTCTGTATTTTCAGTTCTCCGTTTCCTGCTGCCACCACCATACTGACTCCGGTGAGAGCTACCGCCAGTGCCATGAACATTCTTTTTTTCATTATAATCCCTGTTACTTCCTACAATTACTGTTTTCTGATGACATTCTGTATAATAGCACATAAAGCAGCACCCGTCCACGAATGTCTCCAAATATCTCAAACTACTTAAAATACTGCATCAACTCTTCCAGATCCGTGGATACTGACAGATGCCCGGATCAGAGTGGTCACTTCACGGATCACAGATTTCACTTCAAGATTGCCTGACAGATTACCATTGGCAATTTGGTCAATATATTCTGCGGTCGTCAGTAATGGTTTTCGTATTTTGAATGACAGATAAACCATGACAGCAATAAAAAGAACATTCAGACATACTGAGCGCAGAACCAGACTTCTTAACATGTCGGATATTGCATCCTGAACTATGCTCTCCCGTTCTCCGGCAAAAGCCATTCCCAGAATCTCTCCGTCATCGGAACATACCGGCATATAATAGACATAATATTCTTCTCCCTGAATCTCTACTCCATCAGTTTCATAATCGTTACCGGCTCTGACCGTCTCCCATATCTGTGGATCAGCCTTGGTTCCTTCTGCCCTGTTCCCATCCTTGTCCACAATGGAAGTAATAAATCTCTCATCCTCCATGAAAAGCGTCTGTTCAATATGCTCATCCTGCAAAGAATCTATAAACTGATAACTGATATCATCCTTTTCCAGAATATCCTCACGGATATCCCATGTGAAATACTGCTCCACTGATGTAGCACATGCTTTCAGCCGCAGATAGGTACTGTCGACCAGTTCATCTTTCATTTTGCCCGATGCAGTCTGAAATTTTTAAAAATAAAGAATGCTTACGCCATGTAACATCGTGGTATTTCTCCAGTTCTCCGTTCCCAACGATCCGGTGTGCCAGATCAGTAGTCCGGTGTTTTCGGCATTTTCTCTTCTGCCTACTTCTGCCGTAAGCTCCACTCCCCGGGCATAGCCCCTTTCCTGCTGTACCACCGTAGGTTCCGTAACCGTCCATGCTTTTGCCGATAATATTCCGTTCTCATACCGCACCCAAATTCTGCATCCCGTTACAAAGCAGTTTGTCACGACCTCGCGGGAAATGCACTGCGCCTGTCCACGCACATACTGTATCAGATACATGGATACTGCATCGGAATGGGCCGCCGTACGGATGATCCGAAGTCCATAACCGTCCAGAGTGTCCGTGTCCGTCTTGATGCAGACATCCAGATACTGTCCGGCGCTGCCAAAACCCTGTCCGGCAGACTTTGCCGGATCGGCTTCCAACAAGACTTCCATATTCCGTTTGGTTTCCGTTCCCATCTCCGGTGCCGTGGTCGGCGTATAGCGGATCCTGGCCCCCTGCATTCCCTGATAGAGCCCTTCGCCCTTACTGCCGTCCCCTGTTGCACCGTAGTGCCAGGAGACCTGCGTCTTTTCCCGGTCCCACTTTTCAAAATCACAGGTATCCGCCGGACGCTTCGCATCAAAATTCCATACACCTTTTTCGTTTCCGGCATGGCTGTAAAGAGGAAGGTTATGAAAATCTGTCCAGATCCTGTCTGTTTCCACATCTTCCGGCGAAATAGCTTTTTCATAAAAGCACTGCACTGCTTCCCCGTATTCGCTGCGATTCGTTCTGGGTCTTATCTGTGCAAAAATATAATATCCCACATCATCTCCGGTGAGGGCATAAACTTTCTCCGGCTGATCCGGTTGGGAGATCGCCGTCACGATTTTGTCCTCTCCCCGAATGTTTCTGCTTCGATACCAGATAATATCCGAGCAGTCATTCTCCGCTTCCGTAAAATCATAAGACAGCCGCAGCATTTTGCCTTCAAGACAGATCACCGGATTGCCCGTAAGCCTTGGTGCCGCCACTTTCCGGGGATGAATTCTGACATACGCACCGGTCTGCAATCCCTCTTTGGTCTGCGCCGTGAGTACTACTTCCGTCTCATGGTCTATATTACTGTCTTTCAGTTGCAGCAGACAGCTCCCCTCCGACACACGCTGTATTTCTATGGAGTCTGCACTGTCTCCTTCTATTTTAAAATGTATCTCACACTTCCTCTCACGCCCATCAAAGGTCAGGCATTTTCCCTTTATATCTATGGAAGATCCGCCTGCTTCCAGTTCAAAAGCCTCTGACTCCAGCAGAAGCTGTGTAGGAATATCTGTTTTTCCGGCAAAGCGGATCACTTCTCCGTTCCCCAACGGGTCCCAGTCGTCTTTCCCGCCCAGAAGATTATAGACATTGTAGATCGTTTCTCCATCCTTACGGATATAGTAGGCCTCTGCCAGCATCTTTTCGTCAATGTCCACCGTATGGGAATCCGCAACCTCCGGAGGCGTAAACCGGCCTTCCGGATATGTCACATTCGCCTGATAGCACTTCAATGCTACGGAAGGATATTTCGTCCACAAGACCACAACTTTGGTGTCCGGCAGACCTGCGAAGCTGCTGTCGATCAGTGTGATCTGTCCTCCGACTTTTGTAAAATACTGTGCGTGAGTCTCCCCATCCTGTGGATATTTACAATGAAATGTACAGTTTAAGAATACCGCTCCCGTACCGGAAGCCTGATAGATCGGCATTCCGCTGTAAAAATCAAACTCACAGTCCAGGTACACTGCATTTCCATTCAGAGCATCGTCCGTCTGTTCAAAATGACAATGTTCATACAGGCTTCTGCCCGCGCCACATACGGGATACAGGTTCAGACGACTGACAAACCGGCAATTCTTCGCATGGAACTTATCGGCATTCGTATCCGCCAGCTGTGCCTGCGTAATGGCTTCTGTCCTCTTTTTCACAGACTGCGCAGGATCCAATGCATAATCCAGATCCACACAGCAATAATTCCCCAGAGTCAGGTTTTCCATCTCCAATTGTTCCCCGGAAAAATGGAACAGAGTATAATTCCCCTTCGCTCCATGGTCGTTCCCCCGGTTGGCGGCAATCACCACATCCTCCGGGTTCTCCGACAGCCCCACCAATTTCAGATTTGCGCAGTTTACCTTGCATCCGTAAGGGTAAAGATCCTTCGGATCCTCCCTTACGATCACCGCCTCCGACTGCGGATCCTCCAGCCAATAGATGCCGGGAGCAATGTAGACCGTCACCGGGTGTTCCACAGTTGCTGCGTTTAGTGCTCCATCCGACAGGACTTCTCTGATGTTATTGTAAGTGTATGGATTTTTCTGTACTTCCTCGTTCGCAAGCCTGCTGTCCAGCAGGAGATGACAGGAATCGGGGTCAGGTTTTATCATAAATGTTTTCCCTTCCTCAGAATAAAATAAGTGACTGATTACTTTTTACTATAGTAAACGACCACTTATTTATCAAGAGATTAAGTTATTAATATCCTACCATAGAAGTAAAAATTATGGTGAGAAGTCATGAAGAATTGTATCATGCTATGGAAAAATGACGCTGTTGATCTTGCCATCAACAACCAGAGAAGAGCTTTTTCGGATGCGTATAATAATGAAGTGCTGGCAGAAAGTAAAATTTATATTGAACTTTACTCCAAAAATCCACTCAGTAAATTAAGTTCCCTGGAAACCGAAGATTTAAAAAATAACCCCTGCATTCTTGTCATCAACCAGACCGGACAGCAGGATCCTGCTTGCCTTTTTCTCACTTCTAATAAACCACTGCTGCCAGAATGATATATACCAGAATCGACACCATACAGTACATAGAATTGGTTGTTGATACATAGGCACTGCCCTCTTCCTTTTTCAGAAAAGTCTGCATGCTGAAAGTGGCCGGTGCCGACATATAGGAAATGATGGCAAGATTCAACAGCATGTTATCTCCTATCCACAAATGCACTGCCCACAGCACTCCAATTGCCATAAGTGTCTGTAGCAGAACTCTCATCAGGATTGTCTTCAGGCATGGCCGGATCAGTTCCTTTGTCAGTTCCATGCTATATCCCACAACGATCAGAATGATTGCTGTCACGGATGTGGTAAGGATCCCTTCCACCGCCAGATATGCACCGCCGAAGGGACTGTCGATCAGGCAAATCACCACCTTGGACAGTCCTGCCAGGATTCCAAGCACACTTGCAATAAATGCCGGTGTGTGGAATGCACTCATACATAGTTTCTTTGCATTGATCTTCTCTCCGTTTTCCACCTGTCCCAGCATCCCCATATAGATGCTGAATCCAAACAAAAGTCCTGCAATATCCAGTACTGCGATCTGTGAGAGATTTTCCTGCCCGCACAGGCTGGTATACAAAGGATACGCCATGAGGCCACCCTCATATACACTGACCATAAACGGCAGGTACTTGCGGTATTCTCCGTTCATAAGCGGCTTCAACAGAAATCCTACTCCGAAAGATACCACCAGCATAACGAACATAATCCCCACCAGTTTCCAGGTCTCCACACTGTAATCCGCTGTGGCCAGTGCATGAAAGATTGCCACCGGAAGCATGATATTGGTTACCAGCAGTTTCATATTATCTATTCCGCTTTTGGTAAGTAACTTTAATTTTCTGCATGCCATACCGAGAACCAGCATGACAAGTACCGGCAATATAATTTCTAATATTCTCATTTGTTATCCCTTTCCGAGGTATCCTATACTTTTTTATTTATTATACTTCGATTTTCCTATCCTGTATATTATGTATCCCGGAAGTTTTGTAGAAATGTTTTAGAATTGATGCAGAAATGTTAATGCCAGAATTCGGTCTCCATTTCAGATATGCAAAAAGGCACTGTATCTCAATTTTTTTGAAATACAATGCCTTTTTTACAACACAATCTTACCCAAAGAAATTATACTTGTTAGCCTCAAAAGCTTCCATATAGGTTGCCCCATTGGAACCATACCGGTTGGATGCGCTGACCACATTTTCGGAAGCATTCTTATTGATGTGCTCACCGAGAAATCCTATTTTGGAGGCGATGCCATTCTCTCCTCCCAGTACCTTCTGTAAGGTATCCGCATCCGCATTCCGGAATACTTTCTCGTCCACGATCAGGCTTCCGTCCTTTGCCTGACTGATTCCTATACTTTCCAGTGATTCTTTACTGCCCGCTGGAATGTTTTTTAACTGTTGCTGGTAAAATTCATTCATGATTCCGCCGGTGGTCTTAAGCTGCTTCATGGTAGCATTGTACGCTTCCACCATTTTGTTCACATCACTCAGGATGTCCGTGGTGTCTCCGCTCTCTTTTGCCTTGTCGTAGATGGAATCCTTATCGCTGCCTGCAAGCTTTGACGCAGATTGGCTCAACTTCTCCGACAGATCCTCCAGCTTTGCATAATTATTTTTCCTCAGAATGTCCGTGGCACCGGTACTTGTGGTGTTCATGCTCTTCCCGATGGTTCCCAGCAGGTTCTGGGATGACTTGTTATTGATAATGTCCAAAAGCGACGTTCTCTGAATGGGAATCCCGCTTTTTGCTGCGGAATTTGCCAGCATTTGGGTTGTGATCCTCATTTTGCGACCTCCTTTGATCTGCAATTTTTTCTCTCTGTCTTCTATATCGCCGCTTTTCTTTCACTCTTAATATGTCTTGTAACGAACCGATCTTTTCATGTAACAAAACATCAAAAAATCAGCAGGCCCATCACCCGCTGATTCCTTTCTGAAGCATCACCGCTTACACTTTTCTCAGATACTTCATGTATGCGGTGACAAAGTCATTGTATTTCTGTTTTGCTAAAAATACGCTCTCACCGTTTTTCAATTCTATGTTGCTGTTGTCATACCGGGCGACCTCCTGCAGATTCACAAGAAATCCCCGATGGGAGCGGAAAAAGCGATCTCCCAGCTTCTGCTCCAGCACTTCCATTTTTTCATAAAAACAGTAGGGCTCCTTCTTTGACTTGGTGTGCAGCATAATTTTTCTGGCCTGGTTCTCGGCATAGAGGATATCATCCACAGGAATCCTGACATAGTTGCCGCCTACTTTTATAACCAGCGGTTCAACATTCTTTTTACTCCGGATCTGGCAGATTGCCCTGTCCATGACTTCTGTGAACTTCTGCTCATCGATAGGCTTCAAAAGATAATGAAACGCCCCCACATCATAGCCTTCAAACACATATTCACGTAAGGCCGTCACGAAGATAATCAGTGCATCCGACCTTTCACGGATCTTTCTGGCCGTCTCCATACCGTCCGGTTCCGCCGCATTCTGCTCCCGGTTCAGGGAAATATCTAACAGGATCAGGTCAAACGCCGTCGGATCCGCCAACAGTTCTCCGCCGTCGGCAAACAGTCGGATTTCCCCCTCCGTACATTTCTTTACCAGCCTTTTCAGGTATTCTCTTATGGGCTGTTCATCGTCACATATTGCTATTTTCAGCATTCGTCTTCTACTCCCCCGGATCTTATTCCATTCAAACATTTCCTTTTTTATATCGCCACTTTTCCTTTGAAATTCAATCCTATGTAACGAAATGCGATTTTTGTGTAACGAAAAAATCAGCGGGTATATAGCATCCCAAAAGCTCTCTCTTGCGGGAGAGCTTGGTCTGCACCTGTAAAGTCAAGGTTGTTTTGGTGTAAATAGCATAAAAACGACAAATTCCATACAAAAAATTCCCCAAATCAGAAATTTTTGTACGGAATTTACTTATTTTGCTTATATAGCGAAAATGGAGACTTTTCAAACGGTAAAATTCCACATTTTTGTATTTTTTTCGTCCAAAACGGCGATTTAAATACAAACAAGATTTCCACTGACTGTCCCGATGCAACGCTCACAAAGAGAATTACTATCACTCTGCGAACAGTTCCTTCTTCCGTTCAATCATCTCATCAATCTTCTCAATATACAGCCCTACATCCTTGACATTATCACACCGTTCGATCCGTCCGTCGGGGAAGACCCGCTTGGTGATGCTTCCGGCGCCTAATGCCACGATGGTCTGTTTCTCCTCCATGATGAGGATGTTGTACAGTCCGTATTTGCCGGGACGGGCGTAGCCGGTGTTCTCAAAGTTGCCGGACATGTTCTTCTGTCGGTAGAGGTAATAAGGTTTCATTCCAAGCTTCTCAGCTCCCGCCGCCGCGATCTTCATGGTTTCGTCGGTGTTGTGAAGCATGGAGACGCCGTTCTCCTGGATCCACTGGTTCAGGCGGGATGCACGCTTGATGGCCAGGGAATGCACGGTCAGGCTGTCCGGGGACAGTTCCACGATCTTTTCGATGGTGCGCTGTACATCCGCTTCCAGTTCTCCCGGCAGTCCCAGGATCAGATCCATATTGATATTGTCGAAGCCGACTTCTCTTGCCAGA
>OGZO01002747.1_pt1 | contig 11772 bp, 5 predicted proteins | sample 1576721 | NCBI WGS metagenome assembly OGZO01 (sample SAMEA3541516, study PRJEB24748) | human gut metagenome | biome: human gut; feature: human-associated habitat; material: faeces | place: China | collected 2012 | reverse complement strand
AGCAGGCTTTGCTGTAACAGGCTTATCAGGGAAAATTTTGCTGGACAAGAAGACCCCGCTGCTGCGTTCCATGACCGCGCTCTCGCGCGAGTCCAAGCGCGTTTTGGCGCTGTTTGGCAAGACCCCCAAGAAGGTCGTTCCTTCCGTGGGTGACGAGCAGGAGTACTTCCTGATCAAGAAGGACGCTTACCGCAAGCGCAAGGACCTGGTCATCACCGGCCGCACCCTCTTTGGTGCTGCTCCCTGCAAGGGCCAGGAGCTCGAGGAGCACTACTTTGGCGCTATCCGCCCCACCGTCTCGGCCTATATGAAGGACCTGGACGATGAACTGTGGGCGCTTGGCATTCCCGCCAAGACCAAGCACAACGAGGTTGCTCCCTGCCAGCATGAGCTCGCACCGGTCTATGGCGAAGTCAACGAGGCCATCGACCAGAATCTGGTCATGATGGAGAAGATGAAGCTCATCGCCTCCCGCCACGACCTGGTCTGCCTGCTGCACGAGAAGCCCTTCGAGGGCATCAACGGTTCGGGCAAGCACAACAACTGGTCGCTTGGCACCGAGTCCGAGAATCTGCTCGATCCGGGCGACACCCCGCTCGACAACCTGCAGTTCATCGTCTTCCTCACCGCGGTGATTGAGGCCGTCGATAACTATCAGGAGCTCCTGCGTGCTTCCGTTGCCTCGGCCGGCAACGACCATCGTCTGGGCGCCAACGAGGCTCCTCCGGCTATTATGTCCATCTTCCTGGGCGACCAGCTTACCGAGGTCGTCGAGAAGATCATCGATGGCAAGGCTTCCGTCCATGCCACGCGCGGCGTGCTCGACCTGGGCGCCGATACCCTGCCCAAGCTGATGCAAGACAACACCGACCGCAACCGCACCTCCCCGTTTGCCTTCACCGGCAACAAGTTCGAGTTCCGTGCCTGCGGCTCCGAGCAGAACGTCTCCGACTCCAACCTGGTGCTCGATGCCGCCGTGGCCAAGTCGCTCAAGTCCTTCGCCGACGCACTCGAGGGTACGCCCGAGGATAAGTTCCAGGACGCCGCGCTCGAGTACTGCAAGAAGGTGCTGACCGATCACCAGCGCATCCTGTTCTCCGGCGACGGTTACTCCGACGAGTGGCCCATCGAGGCCGAGAAGCGCGGCCTTGCCAACAACAAGACCACGGCCGATGCCCTGCCCGCCTTTGTTTCCGATAAGGCCATTGCGCTCTTTGAGGAGACGGGTGTCCTGACCAAGGCCGAGGCTCAGTGCCGCTACGACTGCAAGCTCGAGAAGTACAACAAGCTCATGAACATCGAGGCCACCACGATGGTTCGCGAGGCGCGTCGTACCTATCGCCCGGTCATTACCGCCTATGCCACCAAGGTCGCTAAGGGCCTTGAGGCTATCCGTGCCGCCGGCGCCGAGGCCGCCATGCAGTGTGAGCAGAACACGCTCAATAAGCTCTGCAACGGCATCACTACCATCAACGACTCCATTAAGGCGCTCGACGCCGTGCATCAGAAGGCCGAGGCCCTCGATGGCCAGGAGCAGGCCAATGTGTATGCACACGAGGTCGTTCCCGCTATGGATACGCTGCGCGCCGCCGTGGATGCCATGGAGGAGATCGTGGCCGCCGACTACTGGCCGGTTCCGACCTACGATGACATTCTGTTCTACGTGTAACAGACACGTTTGATTTTGCGCGCGAAGGGGGTCTCGCCTGTGCGAGGCCCCTTTTTTGCTGCTCAGATCTATTATGGACGTGCTGCCGGGCAAGCGTTTCGTGTGAGGCATCTCAAAAGATGTAACCTGTTTTGGCGCACATTTGGCGCACATGTGCCGAAACGAAAACAGGCCAAGATGAAAAACGAACCCGCACGACTTAACATCGCGCGGGTTCGAACAAAATGCAAATGGTGCCCCCAGCGGGATTCGAACCCGCGATATCCACCTTGAAAGGGTGGCGTCCTTGGCCGCTAGACGATGGGGACAGCGGGAAAGAGTATAGCAGACTTTTTTGCCGGCGCGTATATCGTTGGCAAACTGGAAAACCACCACACAGGAGCGGGCTTCTATCCCGATTTTCAAATATCTCAATCTGTAACATCTGAGCGGGTAAATCAGCTCTACCTGTTACAGATCGAGACAAAAGGCAGGCGTCGGGACGAGTATCTCAATCTGTAACAGCAAGACGACTTTTAACGGTCTAGATGTTACAGATTGAGACAAACCGCTGGGACGGGTCAAAACCACCACAAAGGTGCCTGTCCCCTTTGTGGTGGTGGGGTGTTAGGGGAGAAGCTTCATCGCGGCGTCGTGGGCGGCGTGCTCGTAGGTGTCGTCGAGGGGCTTGAGCGGCAGCAGGGCTGTGGCTTGCGCATCACCGCGGCGCTCGAGGGCGTGCGCGATCAGCCAGTCGGCGAGCTCGGGGTTCTTGGGTAGCGCCGGCCCGTGCAGGTACGTGCCGATGACGCCCTTGTAGATGAGGCCCTCAAAGCCATCGTCGCCGTTGTTGCCGGTGCCCGCGACGACGGACGTTCCGAGCGGCGTGGCCTCTGTATCGAGCAGGGTGCGGCCGCCGTGGTTCTCGAATCCCACAAAGGGCTCGGGTGCCAGGTCGGTCTTGACGGCGACGTTGCCGATCAGGCGGTCGGAGCCGCGCACGGTTTCGGCGGCAATGATTCCCAGGCCCTCAATGCGATCATCACCCATATAGTACGAACGACCGAGCAGCTGGTAGCTACCGCAGATGGCAAGCAGGGTGCCGCCGTCCTCAACATAGGCCGCAACCTTGTCTTTTTGAGCGAGCAGTTCATGTGCAACCGCCAGCTGGTCGCGATCGGAGCCACCGCCCATCATGACGATATCGGCATCGTGCAGATCGAGCGTCTCGCCCATGCGGACCTCGTCCACGCGCACGGGAATGCCGCGCCAGGCGCAGCGGCGCTCGAGGGCGATGACATTGCCGCCGTCGCCGTAGAGGTTGAGGGCATCGGGGTACAGATAGACGATACGCAACGAGCGCGAAAGCTCGGCCGGCGCGACGCCGACGGGAACGGCACTGCCATCGGCGCACGTTGCAGCGTGGGCGGCAACCGTAGCCGCATCAGTGCCTTTGAGTCCGTCGAGCTCTTTGACCAGCGGCGGGAAGGCCGTGTAGTTAGCGACGGCGTAGAAAGTGTCGCCGGCGGCTTCATCCGCAACGGCGCCGATCGCCTGCTCGATATTCGAGATAATCGTGGCATCGATACCGGCGTACTTGAGGCGTACCTGCATATCGTGCGCCCGCGTGCCGCCGGCAAAGGCGACAAGCCCCGGCGTGTCGGCGATGCGCTCGAAGTCGACGTCGTAGATCCACGATACATCGTGGCCGTCGGCGTCGTTGTCGTTGAGGAAGAAGGCGCAGAGCCTGCCACCTGCCGTTTTAATGGACTGAATCTGACGATCGAAGCCCACGGGATTCTTGGCCAGGTTGGCCTCGACGGTGCGGCCGGCAATGTTCCAGCGGCCCATGCGTCCGCCGGCGGGGACGTAGGCATCGAGCGTGGGCTGCAAATGTGCCGCGTCCACGCCCATCTCGCGCGCCGCAAAGAAGGCGGCGGCAACGTTGTAGACCATGTACAGGCCGTTGTAGCGTGTGGCGATGTGTACGGCAGCCGCATCGGACGCAGGTCCAAAGACCAGGTCAAAGCCGTAGCCGTCGCAGCCGAGCTCCACGCTCGTCACGCGACGGACAAGCGCAGGGCGGGCCCAGCCGCACGAGGGGCAATGGTATGCGCCAAGCTGTCCGTACTGCACATAGTCGTACTCCAACGGCGCGTTGCACTGTGAGCAAAAACGCGAGTCGCTAATGCGGTCGGACTCGGTGTCCGTGGCGCCGTCGATGCCAAAGGTGATGCTTGCGTTGGGAACGCGCGCGGCGATCGCGGAACACAGCGGGTCGTCTGCGTTGTAGATGAGCGTTGTTGCCGGAGAGAGCTCCAACGCATGGGCGATGACGTCTTGGGTATGGTCGATTTCGCCGTAGCGGTCTAGCTGGTCGCGGAACAGGTTGAGCAGCACAAAGTACGTCGGCTTGAGCTTGGGCAGAACGCGTACGGTGTAGAGCTCGTCGCACTCAAAGACGCCCACGCGCTTGCCGCTGCTGGTGTGCTTAAGGCCGCCGCGGGCTTCGAGCAGAGCACTCACCACGCCAGGCTCCATATTGTTGCCGGCACGGTTGCACACCACGGTAGCACCGCTGGCAGCAACGGCGTCAGCGATGAGGTTGGAGGTGGTGGTCTTGCCGTTGGTGCCGGTGATCACTACGCTGCGGTCGACAAGGCCCGCGAGGTCGCTCAGCAACTCGGGGTCGATCTTCATGGCGATGCGGCCGGGGAGTACGCCGCCCTGGCGCTTAAGGATAGAGCGCAGCCCCCAGCGGGCGATATCGCTCGAGGTGCAGGCGAGAGATGAGCGGAGGTTCATGAAGCCGTTCCTAACATAGATGACATGGTCGGGGCGATCGCGTCGCTAAAAGCCGTAGCGGCGCGCAAATTCCTGGGCAAGCTGCGATACGTCTTCGCAGGCGTTGGCCCAGGGGGCAAAGTCGGGGGTGTCCGAGATAATGCCGTCGGCTTCCCAAACCGCCTGGTGCGAGAGGTCCCAAGGGTCGCGCGGCTCGGGTCGGCAGGGAAGATACGGCGTCTGGTACATGGGGTTCAGCAAGAAGAACGCGCCGCCCTCGCAACGGTTAGCGAACTCACGCAGCGCGCGCGTCGCCGGGCGCATCTTGTTTGTTTTGAACAGCAGAATCGTGCGGGCGAGCAGGTACCAGGGGGAGTTCTCGAGGGCATCGGCCCCCATCTGCTCCTCGAGCTGGTGTGCCAGAGCAAAAAAGCCGTCCTGGTCTTCCAAGCGGGCGAGGGCAAGCAACACGGTGCCGGCGGCCCGGGTGGGATAGCCCTCCGCCTTAAGGACACGGCGTGCGTAGTTGGCAGCAGCACGGTAGCGGGCGCTCGCCATGCACAGCTGCGAGATGGCCTCGAGCGTGTGGAGCCACCCGATAAGGGCAGGCTCGCTCACGGTAAGGTCTGCTGCGGTGACACCGTCGGCCAAAACATTATTGGCCCAATAGTGCGGGGCCTCCATATCAAACCCGGGCACGCTCTGTTGCAGGTAGTCGGCCGTGCTCGCCTCGAGCTTCATCAGGTCACCCAGGCAGGCATCGACGGGCGTGTCCGCCAGGATGATGGCGAGCAACTGGGCATCGACGGCCAGTGCATCAACGCGGACGATCTTGAGCAGCTCATCGCGCATGTCGTCGAACAGGCGGTTGCGCGTCTGCTCAAACTCCTCGTCGCTGCCCATGTCCTCGATGCGATGGAGTTCGTCGAGCAGGTGGCGGTGAACGCCGGCATAGGACAGCAGCGCCTGGGCATGCTCGGTCTGCGCATACTTATGAGGGTTGACGCTCACGTCGTTATGGACAAGCTCGCGTGCTGCATCGGTGAGTTCGGGGTGCGACGCAAGGTAGGCGCGCTCCAGGTAGGCGGGGATGTAGACGCTCGGATCCATTAGAGGTCTCCTCCCTTAAACGGCAAGCCCTGCTCGGCCGCCCGCAGGATGCGCTCGTCGATCTGGGAACGCACGATATCGTTGGTGGCGACCCAGGCGGCAAAGCTGGCGTTGTCGGGGGCGCCCAGGCCCTCCTGCAGTACCGGCGTTGCCTCGGACAGCGCAAGGACAAGCTCGTCGGTGGAGCCCACACCCACGTTGACGCGGGCATAGACGCCATCGGGAAATTCGGTTTGGAAGTAGAGTGCCTCGGCTGCGTGCGGGCACGAGCGTGCAAGGATGCGCAAGTAGTGCTCGGCACCCTCGTAGTCCAGCTCGCGCCAGGCAGCGCTCATCAGCGCGATGAGCGTCCACGGATCCAAGTCGCGCTCCGCGTCCTTGGGACGACGGCGCAGCGGTGTGTTGGCGAGATAGGGGACGGAGTGGGCGGAGCGAAAGCGCTTGAGCTCCTCGGCGGGGTATTCGAGCTTTGCCATGGCGAGCATCGCGGTGTGGCGGACGCCGGCGGGGTCGTTGGGCGCAAAGTCCAGGCTGCGGTTTGCGGCTTCGAGCGACATGCGATAGCGGCCGCTAATGAGGGCGCGCGACGCAAGGGCGGCAAGCCAGCGCAGGTAAGGGCGGCGCATAAGGTCGCCAGCGGCCTCACGCTCGTAGGGGTCCTGCGCCGAGGCAATCTTGAGCGCCAGGTCGTGCTCGACTTCATCGCGCTTGGATACCAAGTACTGTACGTACTCCTCGTTGGAGCTGGCGGTGAGGGCGGTCAGCATGCGCTGAGCGTCCCAGTTGGTCGGATCGAGCTCGGCTGCCTCGCGAAGCATGTTCTCGGCAGCGGCCTCTTCTTGCTCTGCCTGGGTATCGTCAGGGATAAAGGGAATGCGGTAGTCGACAGCCTCGACCACCTTGGCAATGAGGTGCCCGGCGCGGTCGCGGTCGTGCACGATGAGCGGCGCGGGGTTGCGGGTGAATTGTTCCATCAGACGCTCTACGGCGGCACCGTCGGTGAGCAGGATATTGTCGCGGCGCAAGGCCTCAAGAACGAGGCGATGGCAATCCTCTTGAATGGGATCGAATGCCATGGGGCCTCCTTTGCTGCGGTTAGGGTTCAAATGTTTCTATATAAGGTTCTAGTTTACCCGCATGTGGCACACCGGGGGTGCCGCACTTGGACATGCACCTTTGCACCACGAAGACGGATGTCGCACAAATGTCGGCACCTTGGACGACTGAGTGGTATCACGGTGCCGCAAACGGTCGATTTTTGGCGGCGAACGGGGTGCATTTTGAAGGGGCGCAGTCCTGCCCGGGATATGTGGTCAACCATGATAAAACGTTTGCCCAGCTTGGGAGTTTGAATGCCCACAAGGGTCTTCAGGGATAGAAAAAACGTTTCATCATTGTCGGCTTTAGGTGAATAACTGACCAACCAGAACGGTAAAATAGTGTTTGTCTGAGCGTTGAGACGTTTAGACATCGCGCATTGTCATCGCCGGCAACGCGCAAAACGGTCCTAACGGAGCCAATCGGGTGCTCCGTTATATACGCAAGTCTAAGAGGGGCTTGTTTAGGAGGCACAGTATGGGACGTTTTACCAATCCTCGCGATCTGTACTTTGGTGAGGGCGCTCGCCACGAGGTGAAGAACCTCAAGGGCAAGAAGGCCATCATCGTTTCTGGCGGCAGCTCTATGCGCCGCGGCGGGTTCCTGCAGGACGTTGAGGCCGACCTTAAGGAAGGCGGCTTCGAGGTCAAGCTGTTCGAGGGCGTCGAGTCCGACCCGTCCATCGAGACGGTCATGAAGGGCGCCGAGGCCATGCGCGAGTTCGAGCCCGACTGGATTATCGCCATCGGCGGCGGCTCGCCCATCGATGCCGCTAAGGCCATGTGGGTCTTCTACGAGTATCCCGAGGAGTCCTTCGATAACATCATCCAGCCGTTCAGCTTCCCTGAGCTGCGTCAGAAGGCTCACTTCTGCGCCATCTCCTCTACCTCTGGTACCGCTACCGAGGTCACTGCCTTCTCCGTCATCACCGACTACGCCAAGGGCATCAAGTACCCGCTGGCCGACTTCAACATCACCCCTGATGTCGCCATCGTCGACCCCGAGCTCACCTACACCATGCCCGCCAAGCTGTGCGCTCACACCGGCATGGACGCTCTGACCCACTGCATGGAGGCCTACGTTTCCACCTGCGCTTCTATGTTCACCGATGCCAACGCCCTGCATGGCATCCGCGAGATCGTTGAGTGGCTGCCCAAGTCCTATGCTGGCGACCATGAGGCCCGTCAGCACATGCACGAGGCTCAGTGCATCGCCGGCATCGCCTTCTCCTCGGGTCTGCTCGGCATCGTTCACTCCATGGCTCACAAGACCGGTGCAGCCTTTGAGAACGGCCACATCATCCACGGTGCTGCTAACGCCATGTACCTGGGCAAGGTCATCCAGTGGAACTCCAAGGATCCCCGTGCTGCCGAGCGTTACGCTTACGTGGCCAAGGAGATCCTGCACCTTCCCGGCGAGACCAACGAGGAGCTCATCGCTGCGCTCGTCCAGAAGATCCGCGACCTCAACGACCAGCTCAACATTCCGCAGTCCATCAAGGATTACGCGAATGGCGGCGTGAAGGTCGACGCCGAGAACCCGCAGATGGTTTCCGAGGAGGAGTTCCTCGCCAAGCTGCCCGAGATCGCCGCGAACGCCGAGACCGACGCCTGCACGCCGGAGAACCCGCGTGAGACCAAGGCTGCCGACTTCGAGAAGATCCTCAAGGCCTGCTACTACGACACCGACATCGATTTCTAATCGACTCTTGTTATCGTAACGAGGGGCTCCGCACGTATCTGTACGGAGCCCCTTTCTTTTTTCTTTTAGAGAATGGGATAGTTATGGCTGCAATTTTCAATAGCCCCAGCAAGTACATCCAGGGTCCGGACGAGCTCGCCAAGCTCGGCTCCTATGTCGAGCCGCTCGGCGTTAAGGCCCTCGTCATCGTGACGCCTTCGGGCAAGAAGCGCGTCGGTGCCAAGATCGAGGGCGGTTTTGCCGAGGCTAAGGCCGAGCTGCTGTTTGAGGACTTTAACGGCGAGTGCTCCAAGGGCGAGGTCGATCGCCTGGTTGCGCTCGCTCACGACAACGGTTGCGACATCATCGTCGGCGTCGGTGGCGGCAAGATCCTCGACACCGCCAAGGCTGTCGCCTATTACCTGGAATCCCCGGTTATCATTTGCCCTACCATCGCTTCGACCGATGCCCCGTGTTCGGCGCTTTCGGTGCTCTATACCGATGACGGCCAGTTCGACAAGTACCTCTTCCTTAAGGCAAACCCCAATATCGTCCTGATGGATACGACGGTTATCGCGGCGAGCCCGGTGCGCCTGACGGTCTCCGGTATGGGCGATGCGCTCGCAACCTACTTTGAGGCTCAGGCGACGCATGATGCCGACGGCGGCACTTGCGCCGGCGGCAAGGGTGGTATGGCTGGCCTGGCGCTCGCCAAGCTCTGCTATGAGACGCTCATGGCCGATGGCGTCAAGGCCAAGGTCGCGCTGGAGAAGGGTGCGCTCACGCCTGCCGTCGAGCACATCATCGAGGCCAATACGCTGCTTTCGGGCATTGGCTTTGAGAGCTCGGGCCTTGCTGCTGCTCATGCCATCCACAATGGCCTGACGATGCTGCCCGAGTGCCACGGCATGTATCACGGCGAGAAGGTCGCCTTTGGCACCATCGTCCAGCTGGTACTCGAGGATGCCCCGACTGAGAAACTCGAGGAAGTCTTGGGCTTCTGCATTGAGTTGGGCCTGCCGGTCACGATGAAGGAACTTGGCGTTGCCGAGCTTACGCGCGAGCAGGCCATGATTGTTGCCGAGGCCGCCTGCGCGCCCGATGACACCATGTGCAACATGCCGTTTGAGGTGACGCCTGAGATGGTCGCCAACGCCATCCTGGGTGCCGACGCGCTGGGTCATTATTACCTCATGGATGAGTAAATCAAGCTAAGGAAGGGGCAAAGCCGGCAGATGGCTTTGCCCCTTTTTGCTATGGTGCAAAGGGGGCAGGTTGCTTTGCACCAATCGTTGTTTGATGAAGGGCGGATTCTCGTATGGCGCTTCCCATGGTTTATGGCGGTCCCGGCCGGTATGTTCAGGGGCCGGGCGAACTTTCGCGTCAGGGCAGGTATTTGTCATGGTTGGGCTGCGCTGCCTATGTCTTGTTTGACCAGGGCACCGAGGATCGGCTGTGCAAGCAGATCGTCGATGGATTTCTGGACAACGATCTAAGCGAGCCGTTCTTTAAGATCTATAACGGTCCTTGTACGGAAGAGGCCGTTGTAAAAATGGCTAAGGAAGCCCGGGCCGAATATTGCGACATGGTGGTGGGCATTGGCGGCGGTAAGATGCTCGATATCGCCAAGGCCGTTGCGTTTTATGCCGAGTTGCCGTTGTGCGTATGCCCCACGGCGGCCTCAATGGACGGTCCATGCAGTGCGATTTCAGTGCTGTATCACGAGGATGGGTCGTTCGACCGCTACCTGATGCTCGAGAAGAATCCAGATCTGGTCGTGGTCGATACCAACGTGGTCGCGGCAGCCCCGCTGCGTATGACGGTCGCTGGTATGGGCGACGCACTGGCAACGTACTTCGAGGCGCGTTCGTGCGCCGCGGCGCACGGCGCCAACGAGCACGGTGGCGCGCCGGGACACTTGGCCTTGGTTGCGGCTCGTGCCTGCTATGACACACTCATGGAGTGCGGCGTTGCTGCCAAGCGCGATCTCAAAAAGGGGCGTACATCGCCGGCGGTTGAGCGTCTGATCGAGTGCAATATTCTGCTCTCGGGCGTCGGCTTTGAGAGCGGTGGCTTGGCGTTGGCGCATGCCATCGCCAACGGGTTGACGATTCTGCCCGAGTGCAGGGCCATGCATGGCGAGGCCGTGGCATTTGGCCTGGTGGTGCAGCTGCGCCTGGAGCGTGCGCCCGAGCTTGATCAGGTGCTCGAGTTTTGCCAGCGCGTTGGTCTGCCGACGACGCTCGAGGAGCTGGGCCTTGGCGAGATTTCCGATGCCGACCTGCAGGGTGTTGCAAATGCGGTCTTTAGAAACGAGCGTAATATGGCCAACGAGCAGGTCAAGGTGACCGAACAAAAGCTCGTGCAGCTCATGTGCGAGGCATAGCTTGGTGCTTGATCGACCTTGTGCAATCGAGGCGGCGATAGACATAGGCTATTTGCCACAAAGATGCGCCGCGTGTAATTTGCCCGAGGCGTGGGCCGATGGCGTATCATTATCTCTTGCTTGTTTGCACTGCTCAGGGAGGGGCCGCGCATGGCGCAGGAACACGATCTGTTTGATGACATTATCGAGATCAGCAAGGGTTTCGACTTTCTTAAAAACCCGCTTGGCGGTGTGACCGATGCACTCGATCCGTCGGCACCGCAGTGGAATCCTGCCGACTACAAGGAGCGTCCGCGCGGCAACACCATTCCGTGCCTGACCTGCAAAAACGAAAAGAGCGGCTGTACCGCGTGCATGGACGTGTGCCCGGTCAACGCTATCGAGGTCGAGGAAGACGCCATCGAGATCCTCGACTCCTGTCGCAAGTGCGGCCTGTGCGCCGCTGCCTGTCCGACCGAGGCGATCATCTCGCCGCGCCTGGCGCCTAAAAACCTGTATGACGACATTGTCTCGGCGGCCACGAGCCACGAGACCGCCTACGTCACCTGCACGCGCGCCCTTAAGCGCATGCCGCGCGAAAACGAAGTCGTCGTTGCCTGCGTGGGCGATATTACGGCCGAGACCTGGTTTTCGGTACTGGCGGACTATCCCAACGTGAGCGTGTACCTGCCGTTGGGCGTGTGCGATAAATGCCGCAACATCGGCGGTGAGGACATTCTGGGCGAGGCGATTGCGAAGGCCGAGGAGTGGTCTGGCACGGGTATGGGCCTGGAGGTCGACCCCAAGAGCCTCAAGTGCCATAAGCGCCGCGAGTACGAGCGCAAGGAGTACATGGAAAAGATCGCCCGCACCACGGGCCTGACGGTGACCAAGCTCAATCCGGCGACGGCGGCGCTGGCCTCGGTGACGCAGAAGCTCAAAGCCCATCGCCACCAGATTACCCAGCTGGAGCGGACGCTCAACACCATGTGCGGTACCACGACGACCAAGCGTCGCCGTTCGCTCACGCACGGGCGGCAGCTGGTGCTCTCGACGCTGCAAAACCACCCCGAGCTTGCCCAGAACA
>OGZO01002743.1_pt1 | contig 11784 bp, 13 predicted proteins | sample 1576721 | NCBI WGS metagenome assembly OGZO01 (sample SAMEA3541516, study PRJEB24748) | human gut metagenome | biome: human gut; feature: human-associated habitat; material: faeces | place: China | collected 2012 | reverse complement strand
GGATAAACGCTGAAGGCATCTAAGCGTGAAGCCCCCCTCAAGATGAGATATCCCTACGTAAGTAGTAAGACCCCTTGAAGACGACGAGGTAGATAGGTCAGAGGTGGAAGTACAGTAATGTATGGAGCTGACTGATACTAATCGGTCGAGGGCATGACCAAGCAAGGTGATAGGTAGGATGAAGAAAATATTTCTTGTATGCAGTTTTGAAGGTACATAAAATAAAAAAGTAAGTAAAAGCCCTTGTCAAAAAAGACAAAAGGGTTTATACTATATAAGTATTCCTCGATAGCTCAGTGGTAGAGCATTCGGCTGTTAACCGAAGGGTCGTTGGTTCGAACCCAACTCGGGGAGTTAAAGACAGAAATCGATTTGATTTCTGTCTTTTTATGTTATAAAAGAGTACTTTATAATGAATGAGAAGGATAAATAATATGAAATACATTTTACAAACAGATAATGAAACAATAGAGATTCCGATTATACGATCAAAAAGGAAGACACTGGGGTTAGAAGTGAAATATGATAGTACAGTAAATGCAAGAGTTCCAATGCGGGCACCAAGAGAGATTATAGAAAGATTTATCCGGGAACATGAAGCATGGATTATAAGAAAGCGGCAGGAATGGAGTCTGTCTGGAAACAATCGGGATGATATGTCAGGTCTTCCACCGATCGAGACAAAAGAAGGAAAAGCGAAGATCAGACAGTATATAGAAGGGCAAGTTGAATATTATGCAAAAATAATGGGTATTACATATGGAAGGATATCTATGCGTAACCAGAAAACACGATGGGGAAGCTGTAGCAGCAATGGAAATCTGAATTTTAATAATCGGTTGTTATTTGTGCCAAAAGAACTGGTTGATTATGTAGTGGTGCATGAACTGGCACACAGAAAAGAGATGAACCATTCGAATGCATTTTGGAATGTGGTAGAGAAGTATATGCCGGATTATAAAGAACGCAGGAAAAAACTAAGGGAGTATCATATAGAATAAGAAGGAATACACAACAATCATAAGAAAACATTTACTTAAAGAAAAATATATAGAAAACTTCTATAAATCATAATACTTATAGAATATGTGCGAAAGATACAAAAATAAACAAATGCTTTGTAGGTCTATGACGATGAAAAATAATTTGAAAATGTTAAAATGTTAACTTGTTAGGAATAGAAATAACAGGTCTGGAGTAGGTGAAATGTTTAAAGTAAGTTATTTTTTGGAAGTCCTGCCGATTATTGCAAGTAAAGTTAATATTACATTTGAATTAACGATAGCTGCGACAATATTTGCACTGATCGTGGGAGTCATTATTGCAATCATCGGTTATTACAAAATTCCGGTATTGTATCAGCTGACAAGAGTGTATGTATCCATTATGCGAGGTACACCGGTCGTAGCACAGTTGTATTTCTTCTATTATGGAATTGCATTATACAGTGCATTTGTAAGAAATATGACACCACTTATCGCTGTAGCGGTAGTTATGAGTTTTAATATGGGAGCTTTTATGTCAGAAAGTATCAGAGGAGCATTATTATCCGTTGATGAAGGACAGAAAGAAGCTGCATATTCACTGGGAATGACGAATTTTCAGCTGGTTACGAGAATCGTAATTCCACAGGCTGTACGTGTGGCATTACCGCCGCTTTTTAACGACATCATTAACCTGATCAAGATGACTTCGCTTGCATTTATGCTTGGTGTACCGGATATCATGGGAGCTGCCAAGATTGAGGGAGCCAGGACGTTCAGATATTTTGAAATTTATGCGGCCGTTATGTTGGTGTACTGGTTGATCATATTTGTGCTTGGAATCTTACACAAATTATTAGAAAAGAAATGTGCAAATATGTATTAAGACAAGATCTTAAATGGAACAACCCCATTAAGATAGATACATTATCATTTATATGAAAAAGAGGAGATTAAGTATTATGAAAAAACGTGTATTAGCTGCTTTATTAGTAACTATGATGACAGTAGGAACTGTTGCAGGATGCGGAAGCAATGCCAAATCTGATGATTCAGATAAAAAAGCAAGTTCAGAGTCTAAGAGTGATGACAAAAAAGATTCCGGAAAGAAAGTAACAGTTGTTACATCTGGAACAGGAGAACCATACAGCCTTATTTCTGATGATGGAAAATGGACAGGTATCGACGCAGAGATGTGGGATGAAATTGAAAAACGTACCGGATGGGAAGTAGAAGTAAAACAGGCTTCTTTCGATGCTATGTGGGGAGAACTGGATACAGGACGTGCTGATGTAGTTGCAAACTGCCTTGCAGTAAAAGAAGAAAGAACAGACAAATATAATGCAACAATCCCATACTACGGAGATTCACAGTGCATTATCGTAAATGATGATTCTGATTACAAGACATCTGATGATTTAAAAGGAAAGACTGTAGGATGTACAAACGGACAGGCTGCACAGACAATCATCGAAGACATGGCGAAAGAAAAAGGATTTACAGTAAAACTTTATGAAGACAGTGCTGTAGGTATGAACGATCTGAAACTTGGAAGAATTGATGCATATGCGAATACAACAACAAATGTAAACGCATTTACACATAACAATACAGATGCAAAATTCCGTTTCTTTGATGAACAGCTTCTGGCAAATAATGTAGCTTATTTCCTCCAAAAAACAGATGACGGAGATAAACTGACAAAAGAATTAGATGATGTGATCCAGGATATGTTAGATGACGGAACAGTAGCAAAGATTACTGAAAAATGGATGTATGCTGATATGACAAAATTAATCCAGAAATAAGAAAAGTCAGGAAGATTAAAACGTATGGGAACAGAAACACAGTTGGTTAAGGTTGAACATTTATATAAAGAATTTGATGAAAATACAAAAGTATTAGAAGATATCAATCTGACGATCAATAAGAATGAAGTGATTGCAATTTTAGGACCTTCGGGAACTGGTAAATCTACATTACTCAGATGTCTGAATTACCTGACAGTACCGACAAAGGGAAAAATAACAATTGGTGATGTAACGGTAGATGCACAGAACCATACAAAGAAGGATGTAATAGAATTGAGAAAACATTCTTCCATGGTATTTCAGGGATATAATCTTTTCAAGAATAAGACTGCATTAGAAAATGTAATGGAAGCGCTGACCGTTGTACAAAAAAAGTCAAAGGCAGAGGCGGAAAAAATTGCGTTAGAACTGCTGGATAAGGTAGGAATGAGTGAAAGAAAGGACTTTTACCCATCGAAACTGTCCGGAGGGCAACAGCAGAGAGTTGGAATTGCAAGAGCACTTGCAGTAAATCCGAATGTGGTATTATTTGATGAGCCGACATCGGCATTGGATCCGGAACTGGTAGGAGAAGTACTGAATACGATTAAATCTCTTGCCGAAGAAGGAACGACAATGATTTTGGTTACGCATGAGATTGGATTTGCAAGAGAAGTAGCAAGCAGAATCCTGTTCATGGACGGAGGAAGAATTGCAGCCGATGGAAGACCGGAAGAAATCATCGATCATCCAGAGAATCAAAGACTTCAGCAGTTCCTGAATTTTGTTAATCGTAAATAGAATGGCTGAAAGGTCTGCACAGGGTTTGTGCAGGCCTTTTTTGAGGAGTTGGTACAATGAGTAATATAAATGATAAGATAAGACAAATTGCAAAAGAGACAGAACCGGAACTGATCCGCATCAGAAGAGAACTGCATCAGTATCCGGAGCTTGGAATCGACCTTCCAAAGACACACGAGATCATCAGCCGTGAATTACATAAGATCCCGGGGCTTAAGATAAGAGAACATGCTGCCGGTGGGTATGGTCTGATCGCAGAACTTCAGGGGAAGAAAGAGAATGGGAAAAATGTTTTGCTGCGGGCGGATATAGATGCGCTTCCACTGGAAGAAAAAGTGGAAAGCACTTACAAGTCCAGGCATGACGGACGTATGCATGCATGCGGACACGACGGACATGCGACATGGCTGATCGGTGCGGCAAAGATTCTGGCACAGCTGACAGATGAATTCGGTGGATGCATAAGATTCGCATTTCAGCCGGGGGAAGAAGTCGGACTTGGCGCGGATACGATGATAGAAGAAGATAAAGTACTGGAAGATCCGAAGATGGATATGGCATTTGCCGCACATGGATGGCCGTCTGTAGAGAGTGGTAAGATCGGAATCGTGAGACGCTATGCATTTGGCTGTGTGGGAGATTTTAAAGTCAGAATTATCGGAAAGAAAGGGCATGCATCATGGCCGGAGCAGACGGTTGATCCGATTGCGGCGGCAAATGAAATATACCAGCATATCCCGGCAATACTGACACGTACGATCAGTGGTGACGGAAGTTCTGGTGTGAAAGTGGCCATGACTCCGATCCGTGTAGTCTGCCAGAACACGCTGAACCTCGCGCTGAATACCGCAAAGCGCAGCTGGACTGCACGCCACACCGAAAATGTTCTGCTCCGCGTGCAGGATGCCCGTGAAACCCTGCAGCTGGCCAGCAACTATATGATGGAACTCGGCAACCGTGGCGAAGAGCTGGCTCGTATCGATTTATCCGATCACAAGGTGCAGGAGTTCATCAATGAGTTTTTCCCGATTTCTGAGGACCTGTCCGATTGCCAGCGGAAGAATAACCTGCGCTTGCAGGAAGATCTGAAGGCTCGCTATTATAACGCACCGGATCTGGAATGGGTCGGCAAGAACGGTTGGCGCTTTATCAACGCAGTCTCCGATTTTGCTACCCACGCAGATCCTCTCCGCAAGACCAAAAACTATAACGAGAACCTGTTCCTGCGCACCGCAGAGGGCAACCCGATGATCGACAAAGCCTACAAGATGGTGCTGGCCGCAGCATAAAGGAGCAAGCCATGAATGATGTAAATAATCGCATTTTCAGGGAATTCACGGAATTTTTTGACAACGTTGAGAAGAGTGCTTCTGAAATCAGCGTTACCATGGCTTATGAGATCACGATGAAAAGTACCATCAGCACCGCCATTATTGTTTTGGAATCCGAGGGCAGACTGGAGGAGCGCTACTGGAACCATCTCAGGGTGCAAAATAATATTCTGGATTTTCTTTATGACCTGTGGGTTGGCTCTTGCCATTCATTGGCCAGTGACTTTTCCACAATCATGAAAGACTTGGTGGAATACGACTTCATCATTACCGAATCAATTATGAGAGAAAGGATGCAAAGTGCATGAAAAGATTGATTTCAACTTTGAACCTATCCAAAGAGGATTGGCTCCGTTATCGCAAATGCGGCATTACCGGAACGGATGCCGGGGCTATCCTTGGCCTGAATCCCTATCGCTCGGCATTTCAGGTGTACCACGATAAAATCAGCGAAACTATTGAGAACATCGATAATGAGGCTATGCGCCAGGGACGCGATCTGGAAGATTATGTCGCACAACGCTTCACCGAAGCAACCGGTCTGAAGGTACGCCGTGCAAATGCCATCTACCAGAGTGAGGAACATCCACTGCTTCTGGCGGACTTTGACCGTTTGATTGTCGGGCAGAAAGCAGGACTGGAATGCAAGACCGTCTCGCCCTTCTCCGCAGATAAGTGGGCAGATGGCAAAATCCCTGCACATTACATGGCTCAGGTCAATCACTATCTGGCTGTCAGCGGTTTTGACTGCTGGTACATTGCTGCTCTGATTTTCGGGAAGGAACTGGTGATTCACAAGATCACAACCGACAAAGAAGTTCTGAACAACCTCATTGCCAAGGAAGAGCACTTCTGGAAATACAACGTGATGCCCGAAATTCCGCCTGTACCTACCGGAAGCGAGGGGGATACACAGCAGATCAATCAGCTGTACTCTGCAGATGATAGAAACAAAACTGCCGATCTTAATCCCATCCGCGACCTGTTGGATAAGCGGCAGGAGCTTTCTGATCAGATCGAACAGCTGGAGCAGGAAAAAGCCTCTATTGAACAGCAGGTGAAGTTGGAGATGCAGGATGCCGCTTATGGCACAGCACCGGGCTATAAGGTATCGTGGGTATCCTCCGAAAGTAAACGGGTAGACTCCCAGCGTTTGAAGAAAGAACAGCCCGATATTTTCAATCGGTACAGCAAGAATGTAAGCAGCCGCAGGTTTACCATTATCCATGCAGCATAATTTTTGTACGCCTATAGGCACACAAAATTTGCGCTTCAGCTATTTTTGTTTAATAGAAAAGTACAATACTGTTTACACAACAATAATTATATGCTAAGATAAGAATATGAGGTGATGCACGATGGTTCTGCGCAAAAGTTATTTGGATAAGATCATTCCTTTTATCGATCAGGATCTGATCAAAGTTCTGGTTGTAATCCGGCGCTGTGGAAAAACAGTCCTTCTCGGTCAGATCAAGGACGTGCTCCTCCAGCGCAACATTCCCGCACAGAACATTATTCAGGCCAATTTTGAGTCCATGCGCTTCCGCAACACCCGTACTGCAGAAACGCTTTACGACTACATCGCAGAAAAAGCGGAAGGCTGCACCGGCAAAATTTATATTCTTCTGGATGAGATTCAGGAGGTGGAGCGCTGGCAGATTGCAGTCAATTCTCTTCGTGTCGATTTCGATTGTGATATTTACCTGACCGGCTCCAATTCCAAGCTGCTTTCCGGCGAACTGGCAACCTATCTTTCCGGACGATACATCCAGATTCAGGTTTTCCCCTTTTCGCTGGCCGAAGCAAAACAGCAATGCATTGAAAACGGAACCTATACTTCGGATGAAAAGCTCTTCGCAGACTATTTGAAGTACGGCGGTTTTCCGCAGCGTTTCTTCCTCCCTGACGATCATTCAATCACCACCTATCTGGACGATCTTTACGAGGCTATCATTGTCCGTGACATCATGCTGCGCCACAATATTCGCGAACAGACCGCATTACGTAATGTCCTTGCATTCCTGCTGGACAATATCGGCAATCCGTTTTCTGCCCGTAATATCAGTGGACGCATGGTTTCGGAAGGAATCAAGACAACCACTGCTACCGTACTGAACTACGTTGATTATTTCAAGGAAGCCTTTATCCTTCTAAATGCACGCCGCTATGATATCAAAGGAAAAGCGCTCCTGTCCAGCACAGAAAAGTACTATGCAGTCGATCTTGGCCTGCGGAACGTTATCAAGAAAAGCGAAAAACTTGACAGCAACAAGCTGTATGAGAACATCGTATATCTGGAAATGCGGAGCCGTGGCTATGAAGTTCAGGTCGGCAAGCTGGACGACACCGAAATTGATTTTATCTGCTACCGTGGAGATGAAAAGCTCTATATTCAGGTTGCTTACCTGATCACTCCCGCCGATGAAGAACGGGAGTTCGGTAATCTTGAGCGACTGCACGACAACTATCCTAAGTATGTTATCAGTGGTGATCTGGTGAATTTAAGCCGAAACGGAATCATTCATCGAAACATCATTGATTTTCTGCTCAATCCGTAATTTTCACATCATGGGGCACAACAGTTGACGCTGTTGTGCCCTTTTTTCTTTATCAGAATTGGAGGCATTCTTATGGAAAATCCATTCGTAAAATTATTTGCTATTGACTTCAAAGATCATCTGGAAGTCAAAAAGTCCGGCAGCACGGAACTGAAATATGTAAGCTGGGCGTATGCTTGGGCAGAGGTGAAGAAGCTGTATCCCGCTGCCAGCTACGAGGTCAAGAAATTCAACGGCCTGCCCTATGTTTATGACCCCATCACCGGCTTCATGGTGTATACCACTGTCACGATTGAGGGCGTTTCGCATGAAATGTGGCTGCCTGTACTGGATAGCGCAAACAAAGCCATGAAAGCTGTGCCTTACACCTATACCACCCCGAAATGGGACTACAACCCGCAGACCCGCCGCCGTGAAAAGATCGGCATGGAAGAGCGCACTGTAGAAGCAGCCTCTATGTTCGATGTGAATAAAGCTATCATGCGGTGCTTAGTGAAGAACCTTGCTATGTTCGGCCTTGGTCTCTATGTCTACGCCGGAGAGGATTTGCCGGAGGATGCCGCACCGCAGCCGGAGGCAGAACCGCAAAAGCAGCCGAAGCCGAGACCCACCAGCCAAAAGCAGGAACAGCCGCCTGTGCCCTGCATCTGTGCCCGGTGCAACCAGCCCATCAAGAGGGTCAAGCTGAAGGATGGCTCTATCATGCAGGCGGCAGAATTTGCAGCCACCCATGATGGAATGTGTGCGGACTGCTATAAAGCAACCAGATTGAACGTAGCATAATAACAGCTTCAATAATTCTTGGTACTTGTGCGGATTTGCACATTATGTTACATTTACAATAGTGAGTTTTCTTAGAAGGGAGCAGTACATGAGAAAGTTGAAATATCCGATTGGCATCTCGGATTTTGCCGAGATGCGCAACAACGGATATTCGATACCTAAGACTTCCATCCGCTCTCTCGGTTTTTTCGGAAGATATACAGCAACCGAATATTCCCGGTTTTCGCAGCGCACTCTTTTCGATACAGACCTTGTGATATACTGCACACTATAATCATTCAGTATTTCATGGATTTGATTCCACTCATACCTACGGCTCATGTGGAACTTATTTAGATTCTGATAGGAAATAGTATCTACGATAACATGGATATGTGGGTTTTCTGTGCCGAAATGAATTGCATACGCAGCAATATAACCATTGTTAGCATAAAAAGACACTATCCGTTCAGCAATTATCTTTAATGTCGCTACTAAAGAATTCTCTTCTTTAGAAAATGAGATCACTCTATGTTTTGCTAAATCTTTCCAATGCTTGAATTGTCTCTTATGATTGAATTCCATAAATTGATGTACTGCCAAAGGATTTCTCATATACCAAAATGGAAAACCGAAAGGTTTACACCCAACAAATTGATTGTCGTTCATTATTGTCTTTTGAGGATCAAACGCATAACAAAGAAGACTGCAAACGTCTTGCTCCGTAGAATATTCAATCTTCTCACTTTCGTTCACGAATTTGATAATCGGCATATTTTTTTACCTCTTCTCTGATTTTATCGTATTCTTTTTGATCAATCCAACATGCTATCTTAAAAATGCTGTCAGAGAACTTAGCATCCATTATATTCTGCTCTCTGTACAAGCTCTCTTTTAGAATTTTTGATCTCGGCTTTCCGCTTTCGTTTTCACGTTCTACTAATAATTCATATTCTTCTTCTGAAAGATATACGGTTACTCTATGCCTTTTTTCCACTTTCAAGTGCTCCTTTCTATTGATACAATTTTCAGATAGATAAGATAATTTTCACACAAGAATACCTATTAAGAATCATAACATCGGTGCAGCTTTCAGCCATTTTCAAACAATATATACTATTATCTAATGTTAATAATAATTATATTATTTTTAATAATAATATCTTGTATTTATATTATCTTATCTTATAAAACAAAGGGAGCTCCGCTCCCAACAGGTGTGGCAAAATGTGTGTGTGTCCCACATCATTCGCTCGACCCGAAATAGCCTACTGTCATTCAGCTATTTATCTTAATGTTAGTGCTGTTAATAAAGATTAAATTTCACCTTCTTTCCTCTCCACACATTATCCAGCATTAACACCAAGATTATTTTTATGTACACCTCATTATCAAGCATTATTTTCAAGCAACAGAAAACCCACATGGAGTCATTATCCATGTGGGCATTTTTCGTATTACCATCCAGCAGCTTTCATATGAGCTTCCTGCACAATATATTCTTGTACTGCTCTCTTTGGAATTTTCCATACTCTTCCAATTCGCATCGCCTTGATTTTTCCTGTCTTCAAAAGTTTATAGGTGGTGTTCATACCGCAGTTCAGCATATCAGCAACTTCTTCCGGGGTTATCAGGGTGTCGTAATAATCAAACATAACGGCCAATCCTCCTTTGATGGGTTACTATACTGTTGCCGAATGTCAAATCATACCAGATACAAAGAAAGGGCAACCACTTGCGTGATTGCCCTTGGACTATGTCTTATACGCTCTCTTTCTATGCCATTTTCGACAGTTTTGAAAAAATCCGCTTTGAAATTCTGCTTTTGTCTGGAGTTTTAGCTCTTTTTAGGTTCAGTTTTTTCTGAAAGTGTCGAAATCAGATGATTGACCAATCCGTCCTACTGTGTGCTTAGCACAGTTGAATCTATGACACTTGCCCAAAAACTCTGTGGTTCGCCCGTTGGCTCATAAGGCTCTCTATCATAAAACGCTCTCATAATATGGCTCATTGTAGAAATCAAGAACGATTTTCTTTCTTCTTGATCTCCTATATATTCAATGGGTTTAAATTCAAAAAGATTCATCCTTTCGCCATCATCTTTATTTATCAAATACGGTTTTTGATTTACATAATCGCTAAGTCTTTTGTATGCGCTCTTTGCATCCATCCCCGCATACATATAAAGAATCATTGTCACCTTTTTCAAAAAACAAATATAGTTTTTGTTGCTCAATGTTCCCGGTCTAATAATCAGTTTATCTGAATAAAACACAATCGGAACACAGCGTTTTTCTGTGAAATCAAATAGTCTCATATTGATTTCTTCCTCTATCAATCGTTTTCTTTCTTTGCTCGTCCCTTTCGGAATAAATTTAATTATTGACAAATAGTTTTCCAATTCTATGACTTCTCTACAATGATAAATCATTTCCTTAACAAACTGATTCATGACACGTTCGCTCCAGCTTGCTTCAGCATAATCACTTTTCTCGATTTCAAGCAATTCATTGAAAAAACTCTTATACAACTTTTTCAACCGAGTTTTTCGTTGTCTTTGGTCAGTGCTTTCATTTTCATCATCTATTATGTCATACTCGGAATCCACTTCATGTTTTTCGTTCTTTTTATTCTTTTTTCTATTTATCTGATATACATTTAATTGATTTTTTATTAATGCCATCGTTCGGTTGATCTCGATGTATTCGTCTTCTTCTCCACCCTCATCTTCTATCATATCTTTTGCTATTTTTCTAATCACTGGTGCTAAAAAATCTTTTACGCTTTCTTGATTTATTGATGGAATATATCTGCACGGATACATCGTTTGGATATATCCATTTTCCTTGCCCTCACTCATGAGGATTTCATTTTCATACTTCAAAAAACTATCGAGTTTTTCTTTCAATCTCTGTACGTCTGCATCTATTCCGTGATTGTTTTTTGTGGTCTCACCTTTTTGCTTGTCACACATCAATTCCTTAAAAGGTACTTCTTCTGCTGATAAGTATTTGAGCGTCAACAATGCACATGCAAGCGCATTGCTATAAAAAACAGGTCTATAATCGTATATGAAGCAATTTAATCCTTCCCACGGCTCTTCTTCTTTTACGGCATAGAAAAGCATCTCATTCATAAACTTGTCTGTGAGCTTTCCATCCTCGCCCTTTCTGTCCCTCTGTATCAAAAAATTCCAACTTAGGCAATTTACTAAATTTGTCTGCTCTAAGTCCGCTTTAAGTTCATCCTCATTTTGGTACAGTGAAAAACGTTCCAGTCCAATCATTTGATTTTCTCCGTCATATCGTCACATTTTAAGATGTCACAAAAACGTAATTTTGTGACATCTTTTTTGTTCTGCGAATTTTGGTTTTTTGGTATACTTCGCATCACAGTGACGGACACCTCTCACGGGTAACCGCCCACTGCATCGCACATTGAGAATTTCATAGTGGGTAGCATACGCCAATGGAACGGTCGGACTGCCCACAAAAAACATATTTGCAAAAGGAGGTTTTTACCATGAGTAGCAAATTCATAGTCTCAAATCGAGTTCACG
>OGZO01002737.1_pt1 | contig 11810 bp, 6 predicted proteins | sample 1576721 | NCBI WGS metagenome assembly OGZO01 (sample SAMEA3541516, study PRJEB24748) | human gut metagenome | biome: human gut; feature: human-associated habitat; material: faeces | place: China | collected 2012 | reverse complement strand
CCATCAATGTAGTTGCCTTCAAATGACATTATCTGTGAAAGGATAATCATTCCGACAAGCGCAAATAACATATGCGTCGCGCTCTAAGGCGAGATGAGTTTGGGCCCCGAGCAGACTATGCTCGGGGTCCTTTTTAGTGGGCGCAGTTTGAGGTGGGCCGGCCCCCTAACGAAAATGCACGGAGACGGTCGCGGCAAGAGATGTGGGCTATCGGCTTAGTTGGAGATTCGCGTATGCGGGGCTCTGGCATCGACGAAGAACGTGAAACTCCCCACTGACACGCGGCGGCTGCGGTGCCCGGGCGGACACACCAGGGATTCCGCTCGCCGTCTGGCGCCCCTGCTGTCATCTGACTTTCACGCTCGCATTCTTTTGGATGTGAGCGAGTTTTTTCACGGCATGCACGGGTCCCCCCGGGTGCACCGTGCATTTTTGGGAGTATTCAGCAGGCCGGGGCGGCTGCATACGCACCGGAAGCGTCTTTTTGGGCCAGCGAGATCCTTCGACAGACTATTTGGGTTGGCGGACGGGGTTCGGCGCGGCAATATCACGCGTTTCGCGTCGCGCCGGGCCCCAAAATGACGCCGATCGTGCGGCTTCCCCGATTCGCGGCGTCGCCGACGGGGACCGCGATGCTGAATACTCCGGTTTTTGCACGGTCCAAGCGGGGGTACGTTGGGACGGGAAGGGGTGCCCCCGTCTTTTTATGCATTACGCAAGCGAAATTATGCAAGACAATAGGGCACCATGCACCGGATACCCAGATTGGGGGCGACATGCGCCGCGATACGGGGTCGGGTGCCCCACCGGGAATAGCCACGAGGGTTACAAAACTATAGAGACATCCAAACGCCGCCTAAATACCGTTTATCGAAGAAAAAATACCGTTCGCCGGTCATAATGATTGTTCCGGCTTTGGGCTTGTCTACAATAATTCGCGTAAAAAGAAATGCGGAAGGTTACCGAGTCCCTCGGACGTGGGCCTAACCAAAGTCTTTGAACGGGTGCGTCTCTATGGATGCATTCGCTTGATTTTGGTTGGGCTATATTTATGAAGGGACATGCCACCATGGGTTTCTTTTCTCGCCTGATGGGCGGTTCGGATGAGCAGAAGACTGCAGCTTCCGAGTTCGAAATCCTCGCTCCCGTTTCCGGCGAGCTTGTTCATCTAGAAAATACCAATGACCCCGCTTTTAGCAGCCGTGCCGTGGGCGATGGCGTTGCCGTGGTTCCCCAAGAGGGAACGGTGTGCGCTCCTGTCTCCGGCACCGTCGCGGCGCTGTTTCCGACTGAGCACGCGCTGGGCATCATGTCCGACGACAGCTCTGCTCAGGTGATGCTGCATATCGGAATCGACACTGTTAAACTTGAGGGCAAGGGCTTCCATGCGCTTGTTGCTCAGGGTGACCATGTCGACGCGGGCCAGCCCCTCGTCGAGGTCGATTTCGAGGCGGTTCGCGCCGCTGGCTTCGACCCCACGGTCTTCGTTATCGTGTGCGAGCGTTCGGAGAACTCGACTCTTCGTGAGCATGCTTCCGGCCCTGTTGCTGTTAAAGAGCCTGTCGTCTGGCTTTCCGAGTAAATTCTTGTGGCGGGTACCGTGGTTATCAAGCGAGTTTTCAACAATAACGTCGCAATGGTCACTTCGGACGATGGCTCCGAGCTCATCGTCATCGGCCGAGGCCTCTGCTTTGGCCGCCATGCCGGCGACGCTATCGACGAGGCGTCGGTCGAAAAGACCTATGCGCTGCAGGAGGGAACTTCTCAGGATTCGCGTACGATTGACCGCTTGGCACATCTTTTGGAGTCCATCCCCACCGTCAACCTCGTGATTTCCGAGGACATCGTTCAGATGCTCCGTCGAGAGCTCAATGTTGATATCAACGACAAGATTCTCATTGCTCTCGCAGACCATATCAGCCTTGCTTTGGAGCGCGAGCGCAAAGGCGTTCCCTGCGAGAACCCGCTGCTGCTCGAGATCCAGCAGTTCTATCGCAAGGAGTACGCGCTTGCGGGCCGTGCGCTGCAGATTATCAAGGAGTATATGGGCATCCAGATGAGCGAAGAAGAGCAGGGTTTTATTACGCTGCATATCGTCAACGCCACCATGCCGCAGCGCTCTGACCGTCTGATTGTTTCGGTCCAGCTTGTTCGCGACGTGCTCGCGATTGTTTCCGAGCACTATGCCACGACCCTTGACGTCACCTCGTTGCCGTACGAGCGTTTCGTTCGCCATCTGCAGTTTTTTGCGCAGCGAGCGCTCGATCCCGCGGCGGGGCAGGTCAATGGCGACGCGCTGTTCCGTATCGATGAAACGGCGTATCCGAGGGCGTTCTCGTGCGCGGAGTCAATTGCCGACCACTTGGCGTCTACCTATAACGTTGTCGTTACCGATGCCGAGAAGAGTTATCTCGCATATCACATTGTTAACCTGCTTGGAGAACCTGGTCTCTAGGCATAACGTGCCCACACATCGATTGATATAAGGCAAGGCTCACGGTCTTGTCTAGGGCACACCTATCTCAATTTGCGGAAAAGGAAGGGGAGTACCGCTATGACCGCAAAAAAGAAGTTCAATTTCAAAGCGCCGTTGGAGGTGTTCGCGAAGTCGATCGTTCAGCCGATGATGTATCTCTCGGTTGCCGGCATCCTGCTCATCGTGGGCATCATTCTGACCAACAAGACCATCTGCGCCGTGGTCCCCGTGCTGGGCTCCGGCCCGTTCCAGCTTGTGGGCGCCGTTGTCTATCAGTCGCTGATGTTTATCATCAACAACCTCTCGATTCTGTTCTGCGTGGGCATCGCCGGCGCCATGGCAAAGAAGAACAAGGGCCATGCTTCGCTGATCGCCCTGATGTCGTTCTTCCTGTTCCTGCAGGCCAATAACATCGTGCTCAACGCCACCGGCTCTCTTGCCGAAGCGAGCGGCATGCTCGGCCTTACCGGAACCGGCCAGGCCACCGTTATGGGCATTCAGGTCCTCGATACCGGCGTGTTTGGCGGCATCATTCTTGGTTGCATCACCGGTGCCGTGTTCAACAAGTACTCGAACAAGCAGTTCCCCATTGCTCTTTCGATGTTCTCGGGCGTTCGCTTTCCGTTCCTGATCATGATCATCATTTCCTGGATCATGGGTGCTGGCTTCTGCATCGTTTGGCCTCCGGTTCAGGGTGCCATCTCCTCCGTTGCCGGCATCATTAAGGAGTCGGGCAACATCGGTCTGTTTATCTACGGCATGCTCAACAAGCTGCTCGTTCCTACCGGTCTGCATCACCTCATCTACACCCCGTTCCAGTTCTCCGATGTGGGCGGCACCCTGACGCTGGGTGATCAGGTTATCGCCGGCGCCTATCCCATCCGTGTCGCCGAGATGGCAATGACGGGCCAGCCCTTCTCCGATAGCACCTACTTCAACAGCTACACCTTCAACAACCTGTGGCCCTACATCGGTATCGGTCTCGCCTTTATTTTCACCGCTTACAAGGGGAACAAGGATAAGACCAAGGCCGTTATCATCCCGCTGATCATCACCGCTGTGCTCTCCTGTGTCACCGAGCCCATGGACTTCCTCTTTGTCTTTGCCGCTCCCGTGCTCTTTGTCGTTCACTCGGTTCTTTCCGGTATCTTCCTGGTTCTGCTCAAGGTCCTCTCCGTGCCCGCTTCGACTGCAGGCGGCATCATCAACATCGTGGTTTCAAACCTGGTCCTCGGTGTCGACAAGACCAACTGGCCGATGATGCTGGTGCTTGGAGTCGTCAACGCCGCTCTGTACTTCTTCCTCTTCACCTTCCTTATTAAGAAGCTCAACCTCCACACGCCTGGTCGCGAGGAGGAGTCCGAGCTCGCCGAGTCCGTTGCCGAGGGCGAGGCCGCCGCGTCTGTCGCGGTGAAGCAGGGCGCTGTTGCCGCGGCTCCCGCAGAGGGCGTCGATGCAGGTATTGCCGACCTGGTCGCAGGTCTTGGCGGCAAGGACAACATCGAGGAGCTCGAGAACTGCTTTACGCGTCTTCGCGTGAACGTTAAGAACCCGGACCTCATCAATGAGGACCTCATCAACCACGTGCCCAACAGCGGCATCAACCGCAACGGCAATAATATCCAGATCATCTTTGGCATGAAGGTCGCCGAGATGCGCGACAAGGTCGAAAACGCAATTGAGAAGGAGCAGTAAACAATGATCATTACTCTGTGTGGTGGCGGATCCACCTTTACCCCCGGCATCGTCAAGTCCATCGCTCTGCGCAAGGACGAGCTCGACGTTGACGAGATTCGTCTGTACGACATCAACGAGGAGCGCCAGCGCAAGATCGGCGTGCTCGTGGACTGGATTTTGCACGAGGACCTCGGCCTGGACATCAAGCTTACGGTGACCACCGACAAAAAGACGGCTTTTACCGACGCGAGCTTCGTGTTTGCCCAGATGCGCGTGGGCGGCTATGCCATGCGCGAGCAGGACGAGAAGATTCCGCTGCGTCACGGCTGCGTGGGTCAGGAGACCTGCGGTTGCGGCGGCCTTGCCTACGGCATGCGCACCATCTTCCCCATGATCGAGCTGATCGATGACGTCGAGAAGTACGCCAAGAAGGACTACTGGATTCTCAACTACTCCAACCCTGCCGCCATCGTGTCCGAGGGCTGCCGCGTGCTGCGTCCCAACGCTCGCATCATCAACATCTGCGACATGCCGATCGCGATTATCGACGTGGTGTGCGCCGCGCTCGATATCGACAAGAAGGATGTCGAGTACGATTACTTTGGCCTCAACCACTTTGGCTGGTTCACCTCGATCCGCCACAAGGGCGAGGAGGTGCTCCCGCAGCTGCGCGAGTACATCAAGGAGCATGAGATCCTGCTGCCCGATTCGTACCTCAAGGGCATGAGCTCGCTGATGTCCAAGAAGCCCGAGGAGGCCACCGACGAGCATCCCGAGCAGAACCGCCACACCAAGGGCAGCTGGTACTACGTCTGGAAGGGCGAGTACGAGATCATGGAGTGCTTCCCGGAGTACCTGCCCAACACGTACCTGAACTACTACCTGCAGCAGAAGGAGTTCGTCGAGCATTCCAACCCCGAGCGCACCCGTGCTAACGAGGTTGAGGAGACGCGCGAGAAGAACCTCTTTGATGGCATCGACCATTACGAGAAGACGGGCGAGATCGACGAGAGCACGTTCTATGCGGGCAGCCACGGCGACTGGATTGCCGACCTGGCTATCGCTTTGAAGAACGATACCAAGCAGCGCTTCCTGGTCATTTGCGAGAACAAGGGCGCTATCCCCAACATGCCCTACGACGCCATGGTCGAGCTGCCTGCCTACATTGGCAAGAACGGCCCCGAGGTCATCAGCCGCGACAACATCCCGCTGTTCCAGCAGGGTCTTATGATGCAGCAGCTGAACTCCGAGAAGCTCATCGTCGAGGCTACGATCGAGGGTTCGTACGAGAAGGCACTCAAGGCCTTCACGCTCAACAAGACCGTGCCGTCGATGAAGGTCGCCAAGGAGGTTCTCGACGACATGATCGAGGCCAACAAGGGTTACTGGCCCGAGCTTAGCTAAAGGCAGAAGACGCTGGCGCAAAAGAGTCGCTAACCGTAAAACTTGATCAATGCCCCGTCCGCGTGATTGCGTGGACGGGGCATTGTCATTTGGTAACGCGTTTATCAAATATGGCATTTATCTGCGGTGATGTTCTTTTTCACCGCTGAGGACGACGTTTCATACCGCCTGCCGAACCGTGTCGCTGCCAAACAACTATTTAGGTCAGTGTTGTGTGTGTAGCAATTTCGCCCGGCCTCGCCTCCGGGCTGCCGCATGAGAGGGGATCTTATGGCACGACTGCACGTAATGGAACGCAGCCACGCTCAGGCCGTCATGGACGACCTGCACGATGCACTTGGACGCCGTCTGGCGGTGAGCTCGCTCGCTCCGTGCCCCGTCGAGTTTACGGCAGCGCTCGTCAACCTGTGCTCGACGCAGAGCTGCGGCAAGTGCACGCCCTGCCGTGTGGGCCTGAACGCGCTGAGCGACCTGCTCGCCGATGTGCTCGAGGGTCGCGCCGACGAGTCCACGCTCAACTTGATTGAGCGCACCGCCCGCACCATCTATCTTTCGAGCGACTGCGCCATCGGTTACGAGGCCGGCGCTATGGCGCTTACGGCTATCCGCGGTTTCCGCGACGATTTTGAGCACCACATCCGCGAACACTCCTGTGGCTTTGACCGCGAGGCCCGCGTCCCGTGCGTCTCGGGCTGCCCAGCGCACGTCGACATTCCCGGGTACATTTCGCTGGTCGAGGCCGGCCGCTATGCCGATGCCGTCAAGGTCATCCGCAAGAACAACCCGCTGCCGCTCGTTTGCGGCCTGGTGTGCGAGCATCCCTGCGAGATGCACTGCCGTCGCGGCATGGTCGACGATCCCATGAACATCCTCGCCCTCAAGCGTTTTGCCGTTGAGCACAGCGACCTCAACGATTACAAGCCCAGCGTGGCCGATAACACCGGCAAGCGCATCGCCGTGATTGGCGGCGGCCCGGCCGGCCTTTCCTGTGCCTACTACCTGGCCGTGATGGGCCATAAGGTGACGATCTTTGAGCAGCGTCACCACTTGGGCGGCATGTTGCGCTACGGCATCCCCAGCTACCGCCTGCCGCGCGAGCGCCTGCAGGCCGAGATCGACTGGATCTTGAGCGCCGGCATCGACGTGGAACTCGACCACTCCGTCAACGGCGAGGAGCTTGCCCGCCTGCGCGACGAGTTTGATGCCGTCTACCTGGCCATTGGCGCCCACAGCGATAAGAAGCTCGGCCTTCCGGGCGAAGAGGCGCCCGGCGTGGAGTCGGCCGTCAAGATGCTGCGTGCCATCGGCGACGACGAGCTGCCCGACCTGAGCGGCCAGCGCGTGTGCGTCATCGGCGGCGGCAATGTGGCCATGGACGTGGCGCGCTCTGCCGTGCGCTGCGGTGCCGAAAAGGTGAGCATCGTCTACCGCCGTCGCATCTGCGACATGACGGCCCAGGATGCCGAGATTGCCGGCGCCCAGGCCGAGGGCTGCGAGGTTCTGGAGCTCACGGCCCCGCTCGCTATCGAGACGGGCGAGGACGGTCGCGTGAGCGGCCTGCGCGTGCAGCCGCAGATTATCGGTGAGCCCCGTCGTGGGCGTCCGGCCCCGCGTGCCGCCGCCACGCCCGAGCGCGTCATTCCCTGCGAGCGCGTGTTTGTGGCCATTGGCCAGGACATCGATTCCAAGCCGTTTGAGGACATGGGTATCGCCTGCAAGTGGGGTCGCGTCGTCACCGATTCGGACGGCGCCGTGCCCAACTTCGATGGCCTCTTTAGCGGCGGCGACTGCCAGACCGGTCCCGCCACCGTCATCCGAGCCATCAACGCCGGCCGCGTGGCTTCGGCAAATATCGACCGCTACCTGGGCTTTGACCACAAGATCAAGCTCGACGTTGAGCTGCCGACCGTCCAGTTTAAGGGCAAGCATGAGTGCGGCCGCTGCGAGCTGGGCGAGCGGGAGGCCGGCGAGCGTATTCACGATTGGGATCTGGTCGAGCAGGGCCTTACCGAGGAGGAGGCACGCCAGGAGGCAAGCCGCTGCCTGCGTTGCGATCACTTTGGCTTTGGCGCGTTCCGCGGAGGGAGGAACCTGGAATGGTAGAGCCCACCAACACCACCGTCAGCGACAACACCGAAAACGGAGCGCATAACATGGTCAAGCTTACTATCGATAATTGCGAGGTCGTGGTTCCCGAGCACACCACGATTCTGGACGCAGCCAAGTCCGTCGGCATCCAGATTCCCACCCTGTGCTATCTGCGCGATCTGAACGAGATCGGCGGCTGTCGCGTATGCGTGGTCGAGGTTGAGGGCTGCGACCAGCTCGTCGCCGCCTGCAACAACTACGTGCTCGACGGCATGGTGGTCCGCACCAACAGCCCCAAGGCCCGCGAGGCCCGTCGCACCAACGTGCAGCTGCTGCTGTCCCAGCACGATTCGCAGTGCACGAGCTGCGTGCGCAGCGGCAACTGCAACCTGCAGACCATCGCCAACGACCTGGGCATTTTCTATCTGCCGTATCAAAGGCATTTGGCGGGCGAGAGCTGGGATTTCGATTTTCCCATCATCCGCGAAAACGATAAGTGCATTAAATGCATGCGCTGTATCAAGGTGTGCGAGAGCGTTCAGGGCCTAGGGATTTGGGACCTGACCAACCGCGCCACGCATACCGCCGTGGGTACCCGCGGGCGCGCGCCGATCGGCAAGACCGATTGCGTCGCGTGCGGCCAGTGCATTACGCATTGCCCGACGGGCGCACTACGCGAGCGCGACGATACCGAGACCGTGTTTGACGCGCTCGCTAATCCCGACGAGATCGTGCTGGTGCAGATCGCGCCGGCTGTGCGTAGCGCTTGGGGCGAGGAGCTCGGCATCCCGCGCGAGGAGGCCACCGTCGAGCGCCTGGCGTGCGCGCTGCGCCGCGTGGGCTTTGAGTACGTGTTCGATACCGATTTCTCGGCCGACCTCACCATTATGGAGGAGGGCTCCGAGTTGCTCGAGCGCCTGGGTAAGGCCGCCAAGGGCGAGGGCGACAGCCGCGGCTGGCCCATGTTCACGAGCTGCTGCCCGGGCTGGGTGCGCTTTGTGAAGGCGCGCTATCCGGAGTTTGTCGACAGCCTGTCCACGTCCAAGTCGCCGCAGCAGATGTTCGGCGCCATTGCCAAGACGTACTACGCCAAGGTGTTGGGCGTGGAGCCCGAGCGCCTGTTCGTGGTGTCCGTGATGCCGTGCACGGCCAAGAAGGCCGAGTGTGCGCTGCCGAGCATGGTGGGCGAGGGCGGCGTGCCCGATGTGGACGTTGCGCTGACGGTGCGCGAGATGGTACGCATGATTCGCGCGAGCCACGTGAGCGTCGACACGCTTACCGAGGAGCCGCTCGATACGCCGCTGGGCTTCGGCACGGGCGCGGGCGTGATCTTTGGCGCCACAGGAGGCGTGATGGAGGCTGCCGTGCGCTCGGCCTATTACCTGGTGACGGGCAAGAACCCCGATGCGGATTTCTTTACCGACGTGCGTGGCCTGAATGGCTGGAAGGAGGCCGTGGCCGATATCGATGGCACCAAGGTGCGCGTCGCCGTGGCGCACGGGCTGGGCAACGCTGCCCGCCTGCTCGATGCGATTCGCGACGGCCGTGCGAGCTATGACTTCGTCGAGGTCATGGCGTGCCCGGGCGGCTGCGTCGGTGGCGGCGGTCAGCCCATTCACGACGGCTGCGAGCTGGCGGCAGAGCGTGGCCAGGTTCTTTGGGACCTCGATGCGGCAGCGGACATTCGCTTCTCGCACGAGAATCCCGATGTTCAGGCATGCTATCGCGAGTTCTTGGGTGCGCCGCTCTCGCCGCTGGCCGAGGAGTTGCTGCATACCGATCATCACGCGTGGACGATGCCCAACGAAGGGATGTGCTAACGATGCGCGCGTTTGAATTTGAGCTTTCGCGCCGAGGGTTTGCCTCGGCGCTTGCCGCGGGCGCGCTGTCGCTTGCGTTGGCTGGCTGCAGCGGCGGGGCTGCGGGGGCGGGCTCGGCTTCTGGGTCTGCGGCGAGTGGCGCTGCCGCTGAGTCGGTCGAGGTGCGCGTTGCCTCGCTCAAGGGACCGACATCGATCGGCCTGGTGCAGTTTATGGACCAGGCGGCACATGACGAGACGCATAACGAGTTCGACTTTGCGATCAGCGCCGCTGCCGACGAGATCGTGCCCAAGGTCATTCAGGGCGATGTCGATATTGCCCTGGTGCCCGCCAACGTGGCGAGCGTGCTCTACAACAAGACCGAGGGCGCGGTGCGGGTCATCGACATCAATACGCTCGGCGTGCTGAGCGTGGTGACGGGCGACGCGGGCGTGACCTCGTTTGGCGACCTGGCGGGCCGCACCGTCTATATGACGGGCAAGGGCACCACGCCGGAGTACGTCATGAACTACCTGCTGGAGCGCGCAGGTCTGACTGGCCAGGTGGCGCTTGAGTTTAAGAGCGAACCCACCGAGGTGCTGTCGGCCCTGCTTGCCGACCCGTCCGCCGTGGGCGTGCTGCCGGAGCCATTCAAGACCGCTGCCATCGCCAAGAGCGAGGGCAAGCTGTCGGCACCGGTGAGCCTGACCGATGTGTGGGACGAGCTCGCGGGTGACACGGGCTCCCGTTTGCTGACGGGCGTGACCGTGGTGCGCCGTGCCTTTGCCGAGGAGCATCCCGAGGCTGTGGCGGAGTTCTTAAGCTGCCATGCGGCGAGCGTTGAGGCCGTAAACGCGGCACCGGCGGACTGGGCTCAGGCGGTGGTCGATGCGGGTATCGTCGATAACGCCACGATTGCCGAAAAGGCGATTCCCGGGTGCATGCTCGTGTGCCAGACGGGGAAAGATATGAAGGCGGCGCTCGGTGGGTACCTACAGGTGCTGGCCGATGCGGACGCGAGCGCCGTGGGCGGTAAGCTTCCGGCTGACGATTTTTACTACATGGAGTAGCCCGTGCGTGCGTTTGCTCGACACATGACTGAGCGTGCGAAGGCGGTGGCGGCAGTGGGTGCCGTCGCCGCCTTTTGGCTTGCCGTGTGGATCTTTGCGGCGTCGCTGGTGGCGCAGCCGCTGATCTTGCCGGGGCCGGGTACTGTTGCCTTGGCGCTTCTGCGCCTGGTGTGCGATGGCGGTACCTGGGCGATTTTGGCGGGCTCGGGCGCGCGGATACTGGGCGGGCTGGCGCTTGCCGCGGTGTGTGGTGGTGTGCTTGCCGGGATTTCGTCACGTTCGCGGGCGTTTGCGCACCTGGTGGCTCCGGCGCTGTCGTTTGTAAAGGCGACACCGGTCGCCTGCGTGGTGGTCCTGTTGCTAATCTGGCTGGGGTCGGCGCGCGTGAGCATCGCGGCAGTCTTTTTGATGGCGCTGCCGGGCGTGTATTTTTCGCTGGCCGAGGGCTTGGCACAGGTGAATAAACCGCTGGAGCAGATGTTCCGTCTGCATGGCGTGCGCGGCTGGCGACTGTTTTGCGCCCATACCTGGCGCGAAGTCCTGCCGTTTGTGCTTTCGTGTGCGCGTGCCGTGATTGGCATGAGCTGGAAGGCCGGCGTGGCAGCCGAGCTCATCGGCATGGCGGTGGGCACCGTGGGTGAGCGCATCTATCAGGCGAAGCTTTTGATCGAGACGGCTGATCTGCTGGCGTGGACCGTGCTGGTCGTTGCCGCCTCGTGGGCGTGTGAGCGCGTGCTGGTGTGGCTGCTGCGGGTTTCGGGACCCGTGGCGTGGCGCGTGGCCGTGCGGGCGCATGGGCATGGGCTGCACGGGCGTGCGAGGGCTGCGGGCGATGGCGCCGCAGCGGAGCTTGCGCTTGCCGTGGGCGATCGCGCGCCCTGGGCGCCGGCGCTGGACGGTCTGGTGCTCAACGTGCCCGTGGGTGGGCGCACCTGCGTGATGGGCGCCTCGGGTGTAGGCAAGTCGACGTTGCTTGCGCTGGCGGCGGGGGAGTGCGCGCCGTGCTCGATGGTGTTTCAGGATGCACGCTTGGTCGAGTCCGCCTCGGCGCTGGATAACGCGCTGGTGTGCGCCGATGCACGCGTGGACGCCTCGAGTGCTGCGGCCCTGTTGCGCTTGCTGGTGCCGGGGGTCGATGTGCATGCTCGCGTGGCCGAGCTTTCGGGCGGGCAGCGCCGTCGCGTCGAGATCGCTCGAGCCCTGCTGTGCCCGGGCGGCGCGGTGATTCTTGACGAGCCCTTTACCGGCCTGGATGCCGCCGCGCGCGATGTGACGGCCGATGCTGTGCTCGACTTG
>OGZO01002735.1_pt1 | contig 11814 bp, 9 predicted proteins | sample 1576721 | NCBI WGS metagenome assembly OGZO01 (sample SAMEA3541516, study PRJEB24748) | human gut metagenome | biome: human gut; feature: human-associated habitat; material: faeces | place: China | collected 2012 | reverse complement strand
CAGGCACAAAATCGCCGGTTTCGTCATTCCATTCCCGACGGGTGATGGTCTGCATGATCTCGCCGGCATCGCCGTTCCACGCGACCAGATAGCTCTCGGTGTCGATGGTGATGTCGCTGCCGCGGTCGGCACACGCCGCGTAGAGCGCGCCGTCGGACTCCACAAAGCGGCCTGTGGCGAGCCATTCGTCGGCAAGCTCCGCGCTGACGTGCTCGCACAGCAGCGCGCGCAGCTCGTCGAGCGTGTTCACGTCGCCCAGCATGACGCGGGCGAGGGGAAGACCGTCCACTGTGATGTCGGGCGCGCCGCTGTCCACGGGCGGGGTGGTCATGTTGAACCACGACCAGAGTGTTTTGGTGGTGTAATAGTCCGCAATGATGATCTCGTCCTGCGGCACATTGAGCAGAGACTGTGTGTGGCTGTCGAGCGCGTTGTAGAAGTGGCTGTAGGGGATCTCGAAGGTCTGCGGCCCCGAGGCGTAGGGCCCGAGGACATAGGCGTCGAAGTTGACGGTCATGCCGCTGCCGCTGAAATAAAAGTGCGCGTTGGAGGAGAGGTCATAGACGTAGGAGTAGAAATCATCGTAGAGGTAATCGTCCAGTCCCTCTTCGTAGATCCTGTTCACGATCTCCGAGGCGAGCGTATCGACCAGCGTTTTGCCGAGTGCACTGTCGGTGGAGGACTGCGCGTTGAGCGCGTCGAGCGTCAGAAATTCGCCGGTGGTGAGATCGAAGCTCCAGGTGAGGGTGGAGGTGTTCGGATGCGCGCCGCCGTAGAAGGCGTAGGCATTGGCAAGCACGCTGATGAGCCCGTCGGTCTGGTAGACGACCTCGCCGAGCAGTTCATCCTCGTAGTAGATGTACTCAAAGGACATGGAGTCACTGCCGTAATGGTCGCGCGCCTCCTGAGCCAGCTCCGACTCGTTGGAGAGCACCGCGGCGTAGCAGCGCTCCATCTCGGCGTTGAAGGCGTCGCGCACGGCAACCGCCGCGCTCTGTGTGGCTGCGGCGCCGGGTTCATAGAGCGCGCCGTCGGCGGTGCGAAGCTCAAGCTGCGGCAGCTCATAATTTGTGTGCAGCAGCACCGTGCCGTCGTCGGCAGTGTAGGTCGATTCATGGGTGAGCGGCGTGCCGACGGCGAAGGTCAGCTCCGGCGTCTCCGGCTGGGAGGGCTTTGGAGCATCGGGACCAGTCGGATCGCCGTTGCCGCCGCAGGCGGTCAGCGACAGCAAGAGCGAAAGCGTCAGCAGGGAGGCGAACAGTTTTTTCATGGTGAGTCTCCTTTCTGAATGCCGGTCACAGAATGACCGGGTCGGTCGTCCATGCGCTGCCGGGCTTCGCCGCGGCAAGGGACGGATAGGCCAAAGTATATTGCTCCTCCGCGCGGGCGGTCAGGGCAAAGAGCCGCTGCGCGTCCGTATCCAGCCGCCGCACGTCCGCGCTCCTCGTGAGGACAGGCGCGGCGGCGGTCGTTTTCATGTATCGGAGCAGCTCGCGCCCGCGCGCATTGCACGCCAGCACGCGCAGATAGGGCACGCGCTGCGGGATATCCTCCGGCGTGACGCCGAGGTAAGCGGCGAGCAACAGCCGCCGCAGCCGCGCGTAGGCGTAGCGCTTGGACTTCGCCGCGGCGAGGATGCCGTCGATCGTCGTCTCGCGCTGCACGGCGTCGTAGAAGCGGTGGTAAAGCCCCTCACCGCCGCCGTCGAAGGGGGCGAGGTCCTCCTCACGCATCGCGCGCAGACGGGCGAGGATCGCACGCTCGGCGTTTGCCATCGTCACCGGCGCGCGGCCTGCCGCGCATTCGCGCGCGCAGATCGCCGCGCTCTCCGGCGTGAGAAATTCGTCGGCGCACGCGCCGTTTATGAGCAGCTCACGGATGCGGCTCGCGGAGGCGAAGCCCTCTGCCGCGCCGCCGTCGTGCCCAACGCCCCTTCGCGGCAGCGCCAGCGGCATCAGCGCGGCGGCCTGCCGCGCGATGGCCTTGCAGTATTCCACGCCCAGAATGTCGTTCGGCTGCGCGAGGCTGCTCCTTTATGGAAAGGCTGCGGTCCGCCGCAAAATCACCGGAGCCACCGGCGCTGCAGTACAGGCATCCAAGCGATGAGAGTGTGCCATCACGGTTTGGACAGGTCATGCCTCCATCTAGAGAGAGCTTGTAAAGCTTTTCACCGAATGTATCGCGGCAGTATCTGTTGAGGGAATAGTATCTCATATTAAATATGTGACTTTACAGCTTCGCTGACAACAGCGGCAACACGCGGGTCAAATGCCTCAGGCATAATAAAATCATCATTTAATTCTTCGTCAGAAACAAGACCGGCCAGTGCTTCTGCGGCAGCAAGCTTCATTTCCTCAGTGATCTGTGCAGCGCGTCCTTCTAAGGCACCCTTGAAGATTCCGGGGAATGCAACCACGTTGTTTATCTGGTTAGGAAAATCACTTCTTCCGGTACCGACCACTCTGGCACCTGCAGCCTTTGCCACATCAGGCATAATCTCAGGAACAGGATTTGCCATGGCAAAAAGGATAGAGTCCTTGTTCATAGAAGAAACCATCTCGGCTGTGACGATATTTGGAGCGGAAACACCTACGAATATGTCAGCACCCTTTAAAGCATCTGCGAGAGTACCCTTTGCATTTTCAAGGTTTGTAACCTCTGTCATTTTCTGCTGCATCCAGTTGAGGTTTGGATAGTCCTTTCCTATGATGCCTAGACGGTCACACATGGTCACATGTGTAAAGCCGTATGTCAGAAGAAGTTTAGTGATGGCAACACCTGCTGAGCCTGCACCGTTTACAACAACCTTGCAGTCCTCTTTCTTTTTGCCGGTCAGGCGCAGAGAGTTGATGATACCGGCGAGTACGACGATTGCAGTTCCGTGCTGGTCATCGTGGAATACAGGAATATCGAGCATCTCTTTAAGTCTCTCCTCAATCTCAAAGCAGCGCGGAGCAGAAATATCCTCTAAGTTTATTCCGCCAAAGCCCGGTGCGATATTTTTGACTGCAGCAATAATCTCCTCAGTGTCCTGAGTGTCGAGACAGATAGGAACAGCGTTTACGTTTCCAAACTCCTTGAAAAGTACGCATTTACCCTCCATGACAGGCATGGCAGCGTAAGGACCGATGTTTCCAAGACCAAGCACAGCACTTCCGTCTGACACTACGGCAACGGTATTTGCCTTCCAGGTGTATTTGTATGCAGCCTCCTTATCCTCGGCTATGACCTTACATGGCTCAGCAACACCTGGGGTGTATGCAATTGCAAGGTCCTCTCTCGAATTAACCTTTGATTTGGCGATGGTTTCGAGTTTTCCGTTCCACTCTTCGTGGCATTTCAGTGCTTTTTCTTTATTATCCATGGTAATTCTCCCTCTAAAAATTCTTTTGAATAATCATAACATTGCAGGTGATTTAAATCAAGTAACTATGCAGATAACCGATTATATAAAAATATGATAAAAAATAAGAAATCGCTTTATATTTTTAAAGAAATGATGTATAATCAATAATTAATAATTCAAAAGTCAATTCAGGCGTTATTTCCCAATAGTTACACAGATATATTTGTTAAATAATATTGTTTAGACGAATTGAATAAATACTGTTATCAAATTTAAGGAGAAGACGAAATGGAACAGATGAGAGAAAAATATGAAAGTTTGTCGGCATTTGTGCTTAAGGATCTGGCGAAGGCAAGAGGAATTAAGGGCGTTTCATCACTGAAAAAGGGACAGATTATTGAAAGAATGCTCGAGGAGGATGCAAAAGAGGTTGAGGAGGCTGAGAAAAACGGTACAGCCGAGGAGCGCGCCAACTCTTTTAAAGATGATTATGCAGCACTCGACAGTGGAGAAGAGGCAGAAGGCATACTTGAGGTAATGCCGGAGGGCTTTGGATTTATCCGCTGTGATAATTATATGCCTGGAGATCATGATATCTATGTGGCACCTGCGCAGATACGCCGCTTCAATTTAAAGACAGGTGATATCGTAAAGGGTAATATGAAGGTGAAGTCTGAGCGTGAGAAATTTCAGGCTCTTTTATACCTGACCACTGTCAACGGATATACACCGGATGTAGCACAGAAGCGTACAAGCTTTGAGGATCTTGTGCCTATATTCCCGAATGAGAGACTGCGTCTCGAGAGACCCGGAGCAAGTGTTGCGATGAGGGTTGTAGATCTCATCTCTCCAATAGGAAAGGGACAGCGAGGCATGATCGTTTCACAGCCTAAGGCCGGAAAGACCACATTACTTAAAGAGGTTGCAAAGTCTGTCACTGTAAACAATCCTGAGATGCATCTTATTATTCTCCTTATTGATGAGAGACCGGAGGAGGTTACAGATATCAAGGAGGCTATAGAGGGGGACAATGTCGAGGTAATCTACTCTACATTTGATGAACTTCCTGAGCATCACAAGAGAGTGTCAGAGATGGTAATAGAGAGAGCAAAGCGCCTTGTAGAGCATGGTAATGATGTCATGATACTCCTTGACAGCATAACAAGGCTTGCAAGAGCTTACAATGTGACAGTTCCACCATCAGGCCGTACACTTTCAGGAGGACTTGATCCTGTAGCGCTTCATATGCCAAAGAGATTTTTCGGAGCAGCACGTAATATGAGAAACGGCGGCAGTCTGACAATACTTGCAACAGCTCTTGTTGATACTGGAAGCAAGATGGATGATGTAGTATTTGAGGAGTTCAAAGGAACAGGAAACATGGAGCTTGTGCTCGACAGAAAGCTTTCCGAGAAGAGAATCTTCCCTGCTATAGATATAGTAAAATCAGGAACAAGGCGTGAGGATCTGCTCCTTGATGAGGATGAGCAGGCAGCAGTCGATAATATGCGTAAAGCCTTCAACGGCATGCGCTCTGATGAGGCTGTTGAGAACGTACTCAACATGTTTGCACACACAAAGAGCAACAAGGAATTTGTTAATCTTGTAAAGAAAAACAGAATTTTATAAAAATGTCTTGCAATTGACAGATTCATGTGCTACAATAACTAAGCTGTTTATCGGGATGTAAACGGACGCAACGTGTCGCTCTTGCAGCAAGTATCATATGCGGATCGGGCATACGGGTATAAAGAGTGAAGCTATAGAAATACGATAAGAATATAAAAGAGGTGAAAATCATGAGAGAAGGAATCCATCCAGATTATTATCAGGCAACTGTTACATGTAACTGTGGTAACACATTCGTTACAGGATCTACAAAGCCGGAGATCCACGTAGAGATTTGCTCAAAGTGCCATCCATTCTACACAGGTCAGCAGAAAGCTAACCAGGCTCGTGGACGTATTGAGCAGTTCAATAAGAAATATGGTATGAAATAGAATCATATAGTTACTTGAAAGGTTGAGGTTGCAATATACCTCAACCTTTTTTGGAATATAGAGAGGTTTTATGAAGTATTCAGGTATTGGCGGTCAGGCTGTCATGGAGGGCGTAATGATGCAGAACAAGGACACATACGCCGTAGCCGTGAGGAAGCCTGACCATGAAATAGATGTCAAGGTGTCAAAGCGTAAGAATTCAAAGACGCTTGATGCAGTTAGAAAGATTCCTATTTTAAGAGGTGTGGTGAGCTTTGTCGATTCGCTTTATCTGGGCATGAGCACACTGATGTATTCAGCGTCATTTTTCGAGGACGAGGATGATGAAGGTACCTTGGCTTCAAAGAAAAAGGAAAAGGAAGAAGAACTCACAGCGGAAGAAAAGAAAAAAAGGGCTGCCAAAGAAAAGAAACAGGAAAATGCCATGCTTGGAGGTACAGTGGTACTGTCAATTGTCATAGCACTCGCGTTGTTTTTTGCATTGCCGTATTTCCTTTCAGGGTTTTTTAAAAAGGTGATAAGCTCACAGATGCTCATAGCGTTCATAGAGGGCGTTATCAGACTGGCAATATTTCTGGGGTATATAGCAATTATATCGCTGACCCCTGATATTAAGCGCACATTTATGTATCACGGCTCTGAACATAAATGCATCAACTGCATAGAGCACGGGCTGCCTCTTACAGTGGAAAATGTGAGAAAAAGCTCAAAGCATCACAAGCGCTGCGGTACAAGCTTTCTGCTTATAGTAATGCTCATAAGCATATTGTTTTTCATGTTTATCCGTGTGGATTCAAAGCCGCTGCAGTTATTGTTACGACTTGTGCTTATTCCTGTAATCGCAGGTGTATCTTATGAGTTTATCAGACTTGCGGGCAGATATGACAATCCGGTTGTCAACATGCTTAGTGTCCCTGGGCTTTTAATGCAGCGAATGACCACAAAGGAGCCGGATGATGAAATGATAGAGGTTGGCATCGCATCGGTTGAGGCTGTGTTTGACTGGAAGAAATGGCAGGAGGAAAACAATGTGTGTGCACATTGACCGCCAGATAGAAGGTATATATGACATATAGAGAAGCAATTTTACTTGGGGAAAGCATATTACAAAAAGCAAAGATAGTTGATGCAAAAAACGATGCATGGCTGCTTTTAGCCATGGCATGCAGGATAAATCACACATATTACTATGTGCATATGGATGAGGAAATGTCGCAGGAGCAGATAAGGGAATATCAAGCATTGCTGAGTAAGCGCGCTGAGCGTATTCCGCTCCAGTACATAGTCGGAGAGCAGGAGTTTATGGGACTCAAATTCCGTGTGAACAGCAATGTGCTCATACCTCGTCAGGATACAGAGACTCTTGTAGAGGAGGCACTCAAGGTGATAGAGCCGGGTATGAGAGTGCTTGATATGTGTACAGGAAGCGGCTGCATAATTATAAGCATCTTAAAGAACACGACTAATGTGGACGGTGCAGCCTGTGATATCTCAAAGCAGGCGCTCAATGTGGCAAAGGAAAACGCAAGGCTTAACGGTGTGTTTGTTGATTTTGAGAGAAGCGATCTGTTTGAGCATGTCGATGAGATGTATGATGTGATAGTATCCAATCCACCATATATAAGAAGCGACGAGATACCGCATCTGATGCCGGAGGTGTCGGTATTTGAGCCGCATGAGGCTCTTGACGGCTCTGAGGATGGACTTTTATTTTACAGGCGCATCATAAAGGATTGCAGGGCAAATCTAAAGCCACAGGGCAGGCTGCTTTTTGAGATAGGCTGTGACCAGGGCAGACAGGTGTCGCAGATGATGCAGTTTGCCGGATTTAGCGATGTACATGTGATAAAGGACCTGGCGGGAAATGACAGGGTAGTATCGGGAGTGTTTGACAGCAAGGAGGAAAAACATGTTTGATAAGTTAGAAGATCTTATACACCATTATGAAGAGCTGATGAATCTGCTCAGCGAGCCGGATGTGGCAAATGATGCAAACAGATTTAAAAAGCTTATGAAGGAGCAGAGTGACCTTGCTCCTATAGTTGAGACATATAAGAAATATAAAGAGTGCAAGCAGAATATCGAGGATTCACTGGCTATTTTGGATGAGGAATCAGATGAAGAGATGAGAGAGCTCGCAAAGGAAGAGCTTAAGGATTCAAAGGAGCAGGTGGAGGAGCTTGAGAAGAAGCTTAAAATACTTCTTCTGCCAAAGGACCCTAACGATGACAAGAATGTAATCGTCGAAATCCGTGCCGGTGCAGGCGGAGAGGAAGCAGCACTTTTTGCAGCGGAAATCTACCGTATGTATGTGCACTACGCAGAGAACAGAGGCTGGAAGGTGGAGACACTTGATGCCGATGAGACAGGAATCGGCGGTATGAAGTCTGTCGAGTTCATGGTAAAGGGCTCAGGTGCATACTCTATCCTAAAGTATGAGTCGGGAGTACACCGTGTGCAGCGAGTGCCTGAGACAGAGTCGCAGGGACGTATCCAGACCTCTACATGCTCAGTTGCTGTAATGCCTGAGGCAGAGGATGTGGATGTCAAGATTGATGACAAGGATATCCGAATTGACGTAATGCGTGCTTCCGGAAATGGTGGACAGTGTGTCAACACAACAGATTCAGCAGTCCGACTGACACATTATCCAACAGGTATTGTCATCTACAGCCAGACTGAGAAGTCACAGATACAGAACAAGGAAAAGGCTTTTGCACTTCTTCGTACAAAGCTCTATGACATGGAGCTTCAGAAGAAGCAGGATGCAGAGGCAGAGGAGAGACGAAGCCAGATCGGTACAGGAGACCGTGCTGAGAAGATTCGTACCTACAACTTCCCACAGGGACGTGTGACAGATCACAGAATCAATCTGACACTCTATAAGCTTGACAAGATTCTTAACGGAGATATCCAGGAAATAATTGATGCCTGTATCGCAGCCGACCAGGCGAAGAAGTTAAGCAACATGGAGCACGATGCATAAATATTTGGTATAAAAGAGTCTGATAAAATCAGGCTCTTTTATTTTATAAACTAATATGATATAATTGTGAGTAAATATTTATACAGAAATGAGGAATAATATGAAATCCATTAAGGAAAAACCGATTATGATTTTGCTTATGGCAGCATTAATGGCCACATTCATTGTTGGCTTATGCGCATGCGGCAAAAGCGACAGCAAAAAGGTCGCTTGTGTGGACGATCTGGAGGGCGCAAAAATAGGTGTCCAGCTCGGTACCACAGGAGATATCTATGTATCTGATTATGAGAACGACGGTTCAGGCACCAAGGTAGAGAGATACAACAAGGGTGCTGATGCAGTCCAGGCATTAAAGGTCGGCAAGATTGACTGCGTAGTTATTGATGAGCAGCCGGCACTTGCTTTTGTAAAAGAAAACAAGGGGCTTAAGATACTGGACGAGGAGTTTACCAACGAGGACTATGCATTCTGCCTGAAAAAGGGTAATACAGAGCTTCGCGACAAGGTAAACACTGCGCTTGAAAAGCTGCAGCAGGATGGAACAGTTCAGAGCATCATCGACAACTATATCGGCTCTGAAGATCAGGTGGGAAAGACTCCCTACGTGAAGAAGAACATTGACAGATCAAACGGAACACTTAAGGTAGGAACCAATGCAGAGTTCCCTCCATATGAGTACTATGAGGACAACAAGGTTACAGGAATTGATATGGATATCATGCAGGCCATAGCCGATGAGCTTGGCATGGATATGCAGGTAGAGGATATGCAGTTTGACGCAATCATTGCCGCTGTATCATCAGGCAAGGTGGATGTCGGGGCAGCAGGCTTTACAGTGACAGAGGACAGACAGAAAAATGTTGATTTTACCGATACATATATCACCACAAAGCAGGAGATTATCGTAAAAGACAGCCAGTCAGGCTCTTCAATCGGTATAAAGGAAAAGCTCTATGACAACTTTGTCAAGGACAATCGTTACATGTATATCGTAAAGGGTCTTGGCAATACAATAGTTATCACAATATTTGCCGTAATGCTTGGTATTGTGCTGGGATTTTTAATTGCGATAGTCAGAACCAGCCATGACAGAAACGGCGGTCTTGCCATATTAAACGGAATTTGCAAGGCATACCTGACCATCATCAGGGGAACACCTGTCATGATACAGCTTCTTATTATATACTATGTAGTACTTGCATCTGTGACCAACAAGATACTTGTAGCAGTCATTGCTTTCGGCCTCAACTCAGCTGCATATGTGGCAGAGATTGTGCGTTCAGGAATCATGTCTGTAGATATAGGACAGTTTGAGGCAGGACGAAGCTTAGGACTCAATTACAGACAGACCATGAAGCTTGTTATCATACCGCAGGCTGTCAAAAATATACTTCCGGCGCTGCTTAACGAGTTTATCAGCCTCCTAAAAGAGACATCAATCAGTGGTTATATTGGTATGATGGATCTGACAAAGGGTGGAGATATCATACGAAGCAACACATACGAGGCATTTATACCGCTTATTGCTGTAGCTCTTATTTATCTGGTTATAGTGATGCTTTTAAGCCACGGAGTAAGCAAACTTGAGAGGAGACTGAGAAGCAATGAAAGATAATAACGTGATACTAGAGGTAAAAGACCTGCACAAGAGTTTTGGAGAGCAGGAGGTATTAAAGGGCATAAGCACAGAGGTGAACAGAGGTGATGTAATTGCCATCATCGGGCCGTCAGGCTGTGGAAAGTCTACATTTTTACGCTCCCTCAATCTGCTCGAGACACCTACATCAGGACAAATCCTTTTTGAAGGAACAGACCTGACAGACAAGTCGACAGACATCAATGTGACCAGACAGAAAATCGGCATGGTTTTCCAGCAGTTCAATCTGTTTGCCAACATGACAATAAAAGCAAATATCATGCTCGCACCGGTGAAGCTTGGTGTGATGACGAAGGATGAGGCATCAAAGAAGGCAGATGAGCTTCTCACCAGAATAGGTCTCCTCGATAAGGCAGATGCATATCCGGCGCAGCTTTCCGGAGGACAGAAGCAGAGAGTGGCAATTATCCGTTCACTTGCTATGAATCCTGATGTCATACTGTTTGATGAGCCTACATCGGCACTTGACCCTGAGATGGTAGGTGAGGTGCTTTCAGTAATGAAGGAGCTTGCAGAGGCAGGCATGACAATGGTAGTTGTGACACATGAGATGGGCTTTGCCAGAGAAGTGGCCAACAGAGTGATGTTCATCAATGAGGGTACCATAGCTGAGGAGGGCACACCTGAGGAAGTATTTGGCGCACCAAAGAGTGAGAGATTACAGGAATTTTTGTCAAGAGTGTTATAGGAGAAATAAAGCATGGCATCAAAATACTATGCAGTAAAAAAGGGAAAGGTTCCCGGGATATATTTCAACTGGAATGATTGCAAAGCAATGGTTGACGGATATCAGGGAGCAGTGTATAAAAGCTTTAAGACGATAGAAGAGGCAGAAAAATTTATTAACGGAGAGAAAATTATTGCCGGAGAGAAAACCATTACGGGAATGAAATCATTCGGCGAAAATAGTACGTATGCGTTTGTCGACGGCTCCTTTAACAAGGTTACACACACCTATGGCTATGGAGGCTTTCTTGTGACTGACCATGAAAAATACGTGCTGCAGGGGTCAGATAATGATGCCGAGATGGCCACAATGCGTAACGTAGCCGGAGAGATAAAGGGCGCGGAGGCTGCCGTAAAAAAGGCTATAGAGCTTGGAATTAAGGAACTGGTCATATACTATGACTACATGGGCATAGAGATGTGGGCCACAGGGACATGGAAGCGAAACAAGGCAGGCACTATAGCTTATCACGAATACATCATGTCAGTTAGGGATAAAATAAAGCTTACCTTTGTAAAGGTAAAAGGACACTCAGGAGTAGAGGGCAACGAAGAGGCAGATAAGCTTGCAAAGCAGGCTGTGGGGATACTGTAGCAGTTTCCTACATAAAAGAAACAAAAATATATCATAACAGGAGAAAAAGATGAGCATATTCAATGTAGAACTCAAAAAAGTAGTAGATGACACATATGATATTGAGATAGGCTACAACCTCTCAGACACCCTTGTATCTGACCTGGAAAATGGTCTTGTGGGCAAGATAAAGAAATTTGCAGTGATTACAGATACAAATGTGCGTGATCCTTATGCTCTTCCAATCTGTGAGAAGATAAAGCATGCGGGATATTCAGTGGATTTGTTTGTTTTCCCGGCTGGGGAAAAGAGTAAGTCACGTGAGACAAAGGCAAAGATAGAGGATGCCATGCTTAAAAAGGGGTACAGAAGAGACTGCTGTATAATTGCAGTCGGTGGCGGTGTGGTAACCGACTTATCAGGCTTTATTGCAGGAACCTACGGCAGAGGAGTGCCGTTTATCAACTATGCAACCACCCTTCTAGCGGCAGCAGATGCATCGGTAGGTGGCAAGACAGCAATTGA
>OGZO01002732.1_pt1 | contig 11819 bp, 9 predicted proteins | sample 1576721 | NCBI WGS metagenome assembly OGZO01 (sample SAMEA3541516, study PRJEB24748) | human gut metagenome | biome: human gut; feature: human-associated habitat; material: faeces | place: China | collected 2012 | reverse complement strand
AGTCGTAAATTTAACATGAAGATTTACGCTTTACCGTAAAAACATCTGAAATAGGAAGTACTCTAACCTGCTCAGGACATAACCATGTTGGGAACTTTCCTGCATATTTTTCAATAAGCCATGCAAGTGTTCTTTCGTAGCATCCAATACTTGTTCTGTGGATGATGTATGGACGTTTCTTTTCACCATTTTCATCAATATAATACATATCAAACTGTTCAGCTAAAAGAGCATCCCACTGAATTGTAATCATTGTATCTTCTTTTCCATAAACATTTTTTGCATTAATATCAACCTTTGGTCCATAGAAAGCTGCTTCTCCTATATCCTCTACAAAAGGAATATTTAATTCATTTAAAACGTTTCTGATATCCTGTTCTGTTTCATTCCAAACTTCAGGTTCTCCGATATATTTTTCTCTATTTTCAGGATCCCATTTTGAAAGATGATATGTTACATCTTCTTCTAACCCTAAAGTCTGTAAGCAATACTGAGCTAAAGCAATACAATTCTTAAATTCTTCAACCATCTGGTCAGGTCTTACAATAAGATGTCCTTCTGAAATTGTAAACTGACGAACTCTTGTAAGCCCGTGCATTTCACCTGAATCTTCATTTCTGAAAAGTGTTGATGTTTCACCATATCTGCAAGGTAAATCTCTGTAGCTCTTCTGGCTTGCTTTGTATACATAATACTGGAACGGACATGTCATTGGACGAAGTGCAAACACTTCTTTATCCTTTTCTTCATCTCCTAAAACAAACATTCCTTCTTTATAATGATCCCAATGTCCTGAAATTTTGTATAAATCACTCTTTGCCATTAAAGGCGTCTTTGTACGTACATAACCCCATTCATTATCTTCCAGGTCTTCAATCCATCTCTGTAATTTCTGAACCATTTTCTGTCCCTTTGGCATTAATAATGGAAGTCCCTGTCCGATAACATCAACCGTTGTGAAAAGTTCCATTTCCCTACCAAGTTTATTATGATCTCTGTTCTTTGCTTCTTCTAATTCTTCAAGATATTTATTCAATTCATCTTTGCTATCAAAAGCTGTAGCGTATATTCTCTGCAATCTTGCTTTTGAAGAATCACCTCTCCAATAAGCCATTGATGATGAAATAATTTTAAATGCCTTAATTGATTTTGTGTTCATAAGATGTGGTCCTGCACATAAATCTACAAACTCACCCTGGCTATAAAATGAAATTGTTGAATCTTCCGGTAAATCCTTAATCAATTCAACTTTGTAAGGTTCATTTCTGTCTTCCATGTATTTAATTGCATCTTCTCTTGGAAGTGTAAATCTTTCAAGTCTGGCACCCTTTTTAATGATTTTCTTCATTTCAGCTTCGATTTTGTCTAAATCCTCTCTTGAAAAAGGTTCATGTTCAAAATCATAGTAAAATCCTGTATCAATTGAAGGTCCAATTGCTAATTTTGCTTCTGGGAATAAATTCTTAACAGCTTCAGCCATAACATGTGATGCTGTATGTCTATATGCAGCCTTACCTGCTTCATCCTTAAATGTAAGAATGTTTAATGTACAATCCTTGTCAATTGTTGTTCTAAGGTCTACAACCTCTCCATCAACTTCGCCTGCACAAGCAGCTCTTCCTAAACCTCCTGCAATGTCAAATGCAATATCATTTACTGACATTGGTTCTGAATATTCTTTTACTGAACCATCTTTTAAAGTAACTTTCATAGTGTTTTCTCCTTTACTTCTACAATGTTTATTCTGAAACATACAGGTTTCTTATTTTGTTTTTTGTATTAAAAAAGTCCCTGTTTATGTTTCCATAAACAGGGACGTAAAATACGCGGTTCCACCCTGATTGTTTTTGTCAAAATTCATTCTGACAAAAGCCTCTCATTCTGATTATAACGGAATCACCGGACTTGATTAGAGTCGCTCAGAGGTAGTCTTCAATTATCCTTCTGTAAAATGCTCTCAGCCCTGCATCTCTCTCTGTGACCCTCCGGATAACCTACTCGTCTCGTCAACGCTTTGTTCACCACTCATTATATCATTGCTTTTTTTGTTGTCAAATACTATTTTGAAATCTTATAAGAAAATTTAACTTTGGCATGATCATATACCCAATCTACCGCCTTATCCATTAATGCTCCCTGACGGATTTCCTCGTCTGTATACTGTGACTTCATATCTTCTTCTGATTCAAAATCACCTTCCTGATATAACTCATCCCACTTATTCTGAATATCTTCATCTGTAATCTTGTTAGCAAGACCTTCTTTTTCAACAATTGCCCACATAACCATTTCAGACTTAAGTGCATTCATGTATTCATCTTCCATATCATCTTCTGTCATACCATTTATTTCCAGATATTCATCAGTTGTCATACCGAAAAATTCAGCATTATAATTGTAATCACCATCCACTTCTTCAATAACTCTCTGATATGCTGTCTCTGAATATTTATTTACGACAGAACTTTCAAGTACTTTTGACCATAACTCAGCTTTTGCATCTTCTATAAGACTCTGTTTACACCATTTATAAAAATCATCAGCATTTTCCAAGCCATAATCATCATAGTAGTTCTCTTTAACCCACTTGTCAGTTACCTTTTCTACGTATAATTTTCTAACTGATTTTATTTTTGCTACAAACTTAACATTCTTACCTGAATAGTCGCTGCCATCTGTCGCAAAATCTGAAGCATTTAAACCTTCAATAGTAATTTCTTCACCTGATTTATGTCCCTTTATGGCATCTGAAATAATTTTTAATGCTCCTTTTGAATTTTCACCAATAATAACTTCCTGATCTTTATGTGTAATGTTGCTGTCTTTCTTATCATCAACATATCCTGTTAAATTATACGCAACCTGATCAGTATCTTCTGCAACTTTCTTTGCTGTATTATATTCATTAGTTTCATCTGAAACACTTTCATCCCACATATCCTGTGTTATCTCATAAGTTAATCCCTTATAATTTCCTAAAGAAATATAATTGCTAAAGTAATCCTTCATACTGCTAACACCATAATTCATCTCTTTAAGCAACTCTTTCTCAGGTTCTACTTTTTTCTGATAATAAACAACACCTGCAAAAACAGCCAAAATTATAATTATTAATCCCGGAACAATAATTTTTCCGAAGTTAAAACCGTTCTTTTCGTTTTTATTATCTGACGGATTCCCGTTTTTTCCATTTGTTTCAATCGTTTCTTCCTTTGTAGTTTCTTCAACTGTTTCAATTTTTTCAACACTTTCATTTGCATCTGTCTGTGTTTCTAAGTCCTTGTTTGTTTCTTCCATAACCTCTCCTTGGCACTTTATTTTTTAGTTTTTGCAACATTAAACTCTTTCAATTTTCCTATTCTACAATTTTAATTTATAGAAAAAGGACCTTATTACAAGGTCCTTCTTATTCTAACATAAATCAGTTAATTAATATATGTTTTTTTATATTTTTCATATAATTTTAACAATTAATGTTGCTATTTATTTTAACCAAATTAGTTTTCAACTGTGTAGTTTGGTGCTTCTTTTGTAATATGAATGTCATGTGGATGACTTTCCTTCAAAGATGCTGCTGAAATCTTAACAAACTTACCTGTTTCCTTAAGTGTTTCAATATCTTTTGCTCCACAATATCCCATACCTGATCTAAGACCACCCATAAGCTGGAATACTGTATCTTCTAATGTTCCCTTATATGCAACTCTTCCTTCAACACCTTCAGGTACAAGCTTCTTAGCACCACTCTGGAAGTATCTGTCCTTGCTACCATTTTCCATAGCTGCAATTGAACCCATTCCACGATATACTTTATATTTACGTCCCTGGAATAATTCAAAGTCACCAGGTGCCTCATCACATCCTGCAAACATTGAACCCATCATACAAACGTTTCCGCCTGCAGCAATAGCTTTTACAATATCACCTGAGAACTTAATACCACCGTCTGCAATAATAGGAACGCCATATTCCTTAGCAACTGCATAACAATCCATAATAGCTGTAACCTGAGGTACACCAATACCTGCAACAACTCTTGTTGTACAGATTGAACCAGGTCCAATACCAACCTTAACAGCATCTGCTCCTGCTTCGATTAAGTCTCTTGTAGCTTCGCCTGTTGCAACGTTACCTGCAATAACCTGAAGGTCAGGATATGCTGCCTTAATCAGCTTTAATGTATTGAAAATATTCTGTGAATGTCCATGAGCTGAATCAATAACAATAACGTCAACCTTAGCATCAACTAAAGCTTTAACTCTGTCCATAACATTAGCTGTAATACCTACAGCAGCACCACATAAAAGTCTTCCCTGTGAATCTTTAGCTGAAAGTGGGTACTTAATCTGTTTTTCAATATCTTTAATTGTAATAAGACCTTTAAGATTAAAGTCATCATCTACGATTGGAAGTTTTTCTTTTCTTGATTTTGCAAGAATTGCTTTTGCTTCTTCAAGTGTTACTCCTTCTTTTGCTGTAATAAGTCCTTCTGAAGTCATTGAATCCTTAATAAGTTTTGTTTCATCTGTTTCAAACTTAAGATCTCTGTTTGTAATAATACCAACTAACTTCTTTCCTACAACAATAGGTACACCTGAAATACGGAATTTTGCCATTAAATCATTGGCATCTTTAATTGTATGTTCCGGAGATAAGTAGAAAGGATCAGTGATAACACCATTTTCTGAACGTTTTACTTTATCTACTTCGTCGGCCTGCTGTTCGATTGTCATATTCTTGTGAATAATTCCAATACCACCCTGTCTTGCCATAGCAATTGCCATTCTGTATTCTGTAACTGTGTCCATTCCGGCGCTCATCATCGGAATATTTAATTTGATCTTCTTTGTAAGGTGTGTTGATAAGTCAACCATATTAGGTGTAACTGTTGAGTACTGTGGTACTAATAACACATCATCAAATGTAATTCCTTCACCAATAATTTTTCCCATTGGTTCTTTCCTCTCTTTCTCTTTCTATTCTTAATGTATTGTCTGCATTGCAGAGAAAGTGCCATCCCGTATATCTATCTTTCAAGATACGTTAAGACGACACTTTTATTTGTATTTTCAACATACTAACAAAAAACAATAGTATTGTCAATATTTTTTCAAGAGACAAACCTGATTTATTTTAACGCAAGCACTTTATAATTGCTTATTTAAAAATATTATTTTATCTCTTTACTATTGATGGTCTCATATGACGCATTGCCTCAATAAACTTTTCATCAGCATTAAATAAGACCTGTACTGCTCCCTTGTCAGTATTTGTTATCATAGAATAAAGATCACTACTTCCGTATCCTGTTGAATAATCAAGTGTCACTATATTTCCTGCTCTGCTCTTAATTTCGTCAGATACAGCAGGAGCTATAATTTCAGCCTGTTTTATATCAAACTCATCAACATGTTTTCTTTTTCTTTGTCCCATGATTTTTTCAATTGTTAACTCTGTGTTTAGAAAAGAATATTCATATTCCACACTAGTGTAAGCCCACACAAGATATGTTAAATATGCGAATAATATAGTTAATGTCAACCCAAGCATTCCCAAGAATAAAATTGTGCATAATGACAAAACTGTCAATGCAACAGCTAACACTCTTAATAATATTCCCTTTATATCTACTTTTCTTTTTACTATTCTTTCTACAAAAATTTCATCCATACGTTAAGTCTCCTACTATTCTACTGAAGCAATATAGTAGTAAATAGGCTGTCCACCCGGATATACTTCTACTTCAATTTCAGGCAAAGCTTCTGCAATCTTATCTGCCAGCTTATTTGCTGCTTCCTCTGTAACTTCAGCACCATAATATAAACTTACGATTTCTGATTCTTCATCCTGCATCTCTTTAATCATATTAATTGTTGTATCGTCGATTTCTTCTCCCACTGCAAGGATTCCTTCATCGCCAATACCCATAATGTTGCCTTCTTTGATTTCCTTGTCATCAATAACTGTGTCTCTTACAGCGTAAGTAACCTCACCTGTCTTAACATATGACATACTATCAATCATGGCTTCTTTATTGTCTTCAGGACTATTATCCGGAATAAATCCTATCATTGCAGAAATTCCCTGTGGAATAGTCTTAGATGGAACAACAATAATATTTTTGTCTTCAACAAGGCTTTCCGCCTGCTGAGCCGCAAGGATAATATTCTTGTTGTTAGGCAATACATAAATATTGTCTGCATTAATCTTATCAATTGCGTTTAAAATATCTTCTGTACTAGGATTCATTGTCTGCCCACCTGAAATAATATAGTCAACATTTAATCCCTTGAATATTTCATCTAATCCTTCTCCTACTGATACAGCTACAAAACCATATTTCTTTCTTGGTTCGTCAGCTTTCTGCTGTTCAGCCATCTTTTCTGCATTCTTGATTAAGCGTTCCTGATGCTCTTCTCTCATATTGTCAATCTTCATTCTTGACAATGAACCATATGTTAAAGCTTTTGTAATCGCTACACCAGGTTCGTTAGTATGAACATGCACCTTTACTATTTCATCATCAGCAACAAGAACAATTGAATCACCGATTGATTCTAAAAACTCTTTAAATGCCTTTTCTTCTGACTTAGGCATTTCTTTATCAAGATTAATAATAAACTCTGTACAGTAACCGAATTTAATTTCAACATCATCCATAGGAACTTCTTCTGTAACCTTAGTTCCTGCTGTCTGTACAGGTTCTAATGTGTAATCTATCTCTTTTCCTAAAAGAGCATCAAAAGCCCCCTTAATAACTGTCATCAATCCCTGTCCACCTGAGTCAACTACTCCTGCCTGTTTCAAAACCGGAAGCATTTCGGGTGTCTGACTTAAAACATAATCACCATGCTTAATTATTTCATCAATTACATGCACAAGGTCATCACTTTCGCCTACAAGCTCGCATGACTTATCAGCCATTCCTTTAGCAACTGTAAGGATTGTTCCTTCCTTAGGCTTCATAACTGCCTTATAAGCAGTTTCTACTGCTTTTACACAAGCTCTTGACAAAACATCTACGTCAATCTGATCTACCTTCTTAATCTCTCTTGTAAATCCTCTAAAAAGCTGTGATAAAATAACACCTGAGTTACCTCTTGCACCTCTTAAAGAACCAGTTGAGATAGCCTTGGCAATCGTTTCCATTGTCGGTTCTGTAATTGCGCCTACTTCTTTAGCAGCGGACATAATTGTTAAAGTCATATTTGTTCCTGTATCCCCATCTGGTACAGGGAAAACATTCAACTCATTTATCCATTCTTTTTTTGCTTCTAAATTCTTAGCACCTGCAATAAACATTTTTTGTAATGTTTCTGCATTAATTGTTGTCATTTCCAAAATAATATCCTCCTGGGGTACTAATCAATGTTTCTTACGCCTTCAACGTACACATTAACTTTCTTAACTGACATACCCGTAAATTCTTCTACTTTGTATTTTACATTTGAAATAATATTGTCTGCTATTGTTGCAATATTAACACCGTAAGATACAATAATATGAAAATCTATAGTGATTTCATTATCTTCATCAATTATTACATTAATTCCCTTAGTTGAGCTATCTCTTTTAAGAAGTCTTACAAGACCATCTTTCATGCTTACCATTGCCATACCAACAATACCAAAGCATTCATATGCTGTTTCTGATGCGTATTTTGCAACAACTTCAGGGCTAATCAATACCTGACCTAAATCAGTGTTTAACTTACCTTTCATATATGTTCCTCCTAAAAATCGAACTTCTAATAATTATACTATCTTTTTTAGAAAAAGGAAAGAGTTACATTTATATACTAAAAAAAGTTATCATTCATAAATGATAACTTTTTTTATTTCGTGCATACATGCTCTAACAAACTATGCTCTTTCAACTTTACCAGATTTTAAGCAAGAAGTACAAACGTACATCTTCTTTGATCCGCCTTCAGTCTTAACTCTAACAGATTTAATATTTGATTTCCACATTTTATTAGAACGTCTATGAGAATGGCTCACAGCGTTTCCAAAGTGAGCACCCTTACCGCAAATACTACATTTAGCCATAATAGCACCTCCTTTAATAAATTAGGTCGAACTCTCAATCGACCTGACACAAAGAGCATTCTATCAGATACAGACAAATTTTGCAAGTACTTTTTTTATCCTAAAACTTTCTTTGCTATGTCTGCACTCATTTTTGCATCCTTAGCATAATAATCTGCACCAATCTTCATAGCATAATCTTCAGTAAGAACTGCACCACCTACCATAATCTTGCAATCAACATTGTGTTCTCTTAAAAGCTTAATTGTTTCTTCCATTGAACCAAGTGTTGTTGTCATAAGTGCAGAAAGTCCAACTAAATGAACATCATTTTCAATTGCCGCATTAACTACTTCCATGCAATCCACGTCTCTACCTAAGTCAATAACGTTATATCCGTAGTTTTCAAGAATAACTTTTACAATATTCTTTCCAATGTCATGTATGTCACCTTTAACTGTAGCAACAATAATCTTTCCCTTTGATTCAGAAGAATCTCCACTATCTGCAAGATAATTCTTTATTTCATCAAAACATTCTTTTGCAACATCCGCCGCCAAAATCAACTGTGGAAGGAATATTGTACCTTTTTCAAACTTATCTCCAACAACATCCAATGCCGGAATCAAAATCTGATTTATAATCTCCATAGCTTCTTTTTCTTTAAGTAATTGAGATGTGTAACTTCTTCCATCATCTTTCATTCCTGTTTCCATCGCCTTAAGAATTTTGTCTGCCAGTTCTGAACCAAGGCTTACTGTGGAATCATTTGATTTTACGACTTCTGTCTTAGTTGTTGTAACTTCAGGCTGAACTTTGCTTGAATAATCAATAAAGTCCATTGAATTTTCATCAATTGCAGCCAATACTTTATATGCCTTAACTGCCCATACCATTGACGGTACATTTGGATTGATAATCGGAAGATCAAGTCCATTAGCCATAGCTATTGTTAAGAATGTTTTATTAATTATTTCTCTGTTAGGCAAACCAAAAGAAATATTTGAAACACCAAGTACTGTTCTTAAGCCTAATTCATTTTTTACAATGTTCATAGCTTTAAGTGTTTCTGCAGCAGCTTTTTGTTCTGCTGAAACTGTAAGTGTAAGGCAGTCAATAATAATGTCCTCTTTTGGGATTCCATAAGACATTGCCTTATCTCTAATACGTTTTGCTATTTCAACTCGTCCTTCTGCTGTTGGCGGAATACCATTTTCATCAAGAGCAAGTCCAATAACTGCCCCACCATATTTTGCAACAATAGGAAGGATTGTATCAAGAACTTCTTCTTCTCCGTTAACTGAGTTAACAATAGGCTTACCATTATAAACCCTTAGAGCCGCTTCAAGAACTTCCGGTTTAGTTGAGTCAATCTGTAAAGGTACATCTACTATTGCCTGCAAAGCCTTAATAACCCTTACCATCATTTCTTTTTCATCAATGTCAGGTGAACCTACATTTACGTCCAAAATGTCTGCCCCCGCGTCTATCTGTTCAATTGCCTGAGACAAAATATAATTCATATCATTGTCTCTTAACGCCTGTTTAAATCTTTTCTTTCCTGTAGGGTTAATTCTTTCACCTACAATTCTTGGCTGGTCAACAACTACAGTCTTTAAAGGTGTACATACTGCAAGCTGTCTTGGTTTCTTTTTCACAACACTTGCGTTTACTGTTGCAACCATTTCTTTTAGTTTGGCTACATAAGCCGGTGTTGTACCACAACATCCACCAAGAACTTTTGCTCCGTATTTTACCATTTCCTTACATGTATCTGCAAATTCATCAGGTAAAACATTATATGTATTTGTAACAGGATCAGGCAAACCTGCATTAGCCTTTACTACAATTGGAACAGTTGCCCACTTAGAAATTTCTTCTACAATTGGTATTAATTCTTTAGGTCCAAGTGAACAGTTTACACCAAGTGCGTCTACTCCAAGCCCCTGTACTGTAAGACACATTGCTGAAACCGAACATCCTGTAAATGTTCTTTTGTTGTCTTCAAATGTCATTGTACACATAACCTGAAGGTCTGAATTTTCTTTTGCGGCAAGAATTGCTGCCTTAGTTTCCATTAAGTCTGTCATAGTTTCAATAACTATAATATCAGCTCCTGCATTTCTTCCTGCAATAACTTCTTCTTTAAAAATATCATACGCTTCCTCAAAAGAAAGACTTCCTGTAGGCTCTAGTAATTGACCTATAGGTCCCATATCTAAAGCAACAAGTGTTTCTGTTCCTTTGGCTGCTTCTTTTGCATTATTAATGGCTGCACCAATTAATTCATCAACTGAATATCCCGTATTAGCCATTTTGTATCTATTTGCACCAAAAGTATTGGCATAAACAACATCCGAACCTGCATCTATGTATTGTTTATGTATATCTATAATCCAATCCGGCTTTGTTATGTTTAATGTTTCAGGTACAGTTCCAAGCTCCATTCCTTTTTGCTGAAGCATTGTTCCCATTGCACCATCCAACAATATAAAATCTTTGTCAAATATATTTTTATTTGCCACAGTTTTTTCCATCCTTTCTAAAGGTACATTTTTCTCTAAAATTACATAAGTCACAGCTTTTAACATTAGATACTTCTAAATTGTGACCAAGTCCTATTATACATGTTACCGACTTAGTAGGCACAAGAGTCATTCCACTGTTTACGCATACGCCTATTCTTCTTCCTGCATCTAATATATCAAGAAACTGCTTCTGACCTGTCAAAGGAAAATCTCCATATCCCAAGCCAAATCTCCATGTATGTTCATATTCCTTAAAATCTTCAAGAATTTCATCTTCCGCTTTGTTGCATACCTGTTCTATTACAGCAGACGCAAGACTGTCAGTAAACATGGCATCAGCCATTCCCCTAATCTGCATCTTTCTTATAAGTCCGTCAACTCCTGCTGAAAGAGTAGCACACATAAATATTACTTTTTCACAATTTTTCAAATGGTTGGCAATAGACTTTCCTTCCAATGTAAAATTAATCCCCGGAACCTGTCCATCTACCAAATCAAAAACTTTATATGTATATTTGCCTTCCATTACTGACTTAAGCTGGTCTGCACAATTATACAAAATCTCTTTCGTTTTCTCATCAGGAGTGCTGTTTCCATAACCTAAATATCTTAAAGCTTCACTAAAATCTATATTGTCTATAATAATATTTCTCTGCTCTGACATTTTATTTTCCGCTCTTTAATATATTTTTTACACCTTCAGAAATTCTTCTTGCAACATATGGATCATTCATTGTATAAATATGAACTCCGTCAACTCCATGAGCAGCCAATTCAATAATCTGGTCAATTGCATATGAAATACCTGCATCACGCATGGCTTCATGATTATCTCCAAATCTCTGAAGAACTTTTGAAAGTTTTGCCGGAATACTTGCGCCACACATTGAAACCATTCTCTCAATCTGCTTTTTGTTTGTTACAGGCATAATTCCTGCTTCAATAGGAACATTAATTCCTGCTATTCTTGCTTTCTCCTGAAAATCAAAGAATACCTGATTATCAAAGAATAACTGTGAAATCAAATGGTCTGCCCCTGAATCAACTTTCTTCTTTAAGTTCTGAATATCTTCAATCATATTCGCTGCTTCCTGATGAACTTCAGGATAGCATGCTCCTGAAACGTTAAAGCCTCTGTTCTTTGACATAATATACGCTGTTAAGTCTGATGCATATTTGAAATCTTTTTCTATGGCAAAATCAGGATTTACTCCGACTGGGGCGCAGACGCATCCATGATGCACTTCAAGATCCAGGATCCTCC
>OGZO01002724.1_pt1 | contig 11856 bp, 10 predicted proteins | sample 1576721 | NCBI WGS metagenome assembly OGZO01 (sample SAMEA3541516, study PRJEB24748) | human gut metagenome | biome: human gut; feature: human-associated habitat; material: faeces | place: China | collected 2012 | reverse complement strand
GCTGCTATGCTGTCGCCTGTCCGTGATCCGTCCCTGCCGGAGCATCCGCGCCTGCACGGCCGGCGCCCATGCGGCACCGGGCACGGCGGACACCACATCCCGCCCCCAGCGGGCGCAACTCCTGTACCGAGGATAGTATGGACAAAGTGCTTGTCATGGGTATCGGCAACCTGCTCCTCACCGACGACGGTGTCGGCGTCCACGCCGCCCAGATCCTGGCCGGGGAATCCTGGCCCGAAAACGTCACCATCATGGAAGCGGGCACCTTCACCCAGGATGTCTTCTATCTGTTCAAGGGCTTTGCCCATGTGCTCATCCTGGACATCGTCCATGGCCATGCCGGCCCCGGCACGGTCTATCATCTGACCGAGAACCAGCTGGTGGACAACGAGAAGCAGCGCCTCTCCATCCACGACATCGACCTGCTGGATTCCCTGCGCATGGCCGAGATGCTCCACGGCTCCCGCCCCAACCTCACCGTCATGGGCATGGAGCCCGCGGACTACACCTCCTGGAGCATGGAGCTTTCCCCCGTCGTGCAGGAACGCTTCCCCGCCTATCTGGACGAGGTCCGCAAGGAGATCCTGCGCCTGTCCCGCCAATACGCCGGGAACGATCCCGACAGTACCTGTTAACCATCGAGGAAGAGTCATGTGTCTTGCCATTCCGGCCCAGGTGGTCGAACTCCAGGAACAGGGCATGGCCCGCGTGCGTGTGGGCGAAAGCCAGACCTACCTTACCGCTTCCATGCTCCTGCTGCCCGAGCCGCCCAAGGTCGGTGATTACGTCATCGTCCACGCGGGCTTCGCCCTGCACAGCCTCACCCCTGAGCAGGCCCAGGAGAGCCTGGCGGCCCTGCGCGAGGTGGCCGAGGCCATCGAAGGGCAGAAACCCCTGTTCTGATCCGCAGCGACAGCAAAGGGCTTTCCCGTGGGAAAGCCCTTTTCATCATCCGGCAACGGGGCCCGGCCGTTCACCAGCACGCCCCCGCCCCCCTCCCCCCTCTACGCCGTCCGCGGCCGTTTCCGCCAGCTTTCCCTGCCTCCGGCGGGGCCTTTGGCCCACCCGGAAAAGCCCGCATCCGCATGTGCCGGGCAGCGGCCGTGTCCCCGGCTGCGTTTTCCGGCGGAAAAGCGCGTCAGGGCGGCCTTTCCTGCTGCCCTTTCCTTGACTTTACAAACGTATTTGCCGAAACTTAGGCGCTTTTTACATTGCCTGAGGAGCCAGCATGAGCGACTATAAAAAAACCCTGAATTTGCCCAAGACCGCCTTCCCCATGAAGGCCAATCTTGCCCAGCGCGAGCCCCAGCAGCTCAAGCAGTGGGAAGAAACCAAAGCCTGTGAAGCCATGATCGAGAACTGCACCGACAAGGGTGCGTTCGTCCTGCATGACGGCCCGCCGTATGCCAACGGTCATATCCACATGGGCACGGCCCTGAACAAGATCCTGAAGGATATCGTGGTCAAGTCGCGCAACATGCAGGGCTATCGCGCCCACTATGTGCCCGGCTGGGACTGCCACGGCCTGCCCATCGAGCACAAGGTGGAACAGGAACTGAAGGAAAAGAAAAAGACCCTGCCCGCCCACGTGGTGCGCAAGATGTGCCGCGATTACGCCGGCAAGTGGATCGACATCCAGCGCAAGGAGTTCAAGCGCCTGGGCGTGCTGGGCAACTGGGACGATCCCTACAAGAGCATGAACCCCGCCTATGAGGCCGCCACGGCCCACGAACTGGCCAAGTTCGTGGACAAGGGCGGTGTGGTGCGCGCCAAGAAGCCCATCTACTGGTGCTGCTCCTGCCATACGGCCCTGGCCGAAGCCGAAGTGGAATACGGCGACCATACCTCGCCCTCCATCTTCGTGCGCTTCGCCCTCAACGATGCCGCCCTGGCCCAGCGCATCCCCGGCGCCGATCCGTCCCGCGCCTATGTGGTCATCTGGACCACCACGCCCTGGACCCTGCCGGACAACATGGCCGTCTGCCTGCACCCCGAATTCACCTACGTGCTGGTGGAGACCGGCGGTTGCCAGTACCTGCTGGCCGAAGAGCTGCTGGAAGGCTGCGCCAAGTCCTTCGGCTGGGAAGACGTGACCGTGGTGGGCCGCGCCACCGGTCAGGAACTGGAAGGCCTCATCGCCCGTCATCCCTTCTATGACCGCCAGTCCCCCCTGATCCTGGGCCGCCACGTGACCCTGGATGCCGGTACCGGCTGCGTCCACACCGCTCCCGGCCACGGCCGCGAGGACTACGAAGTGGGCCTGGCCTACAAGCTGGACGTCTACTCGCCCCTGGACGATGCGGGCCGCTTCCTGCCGTCCGTGGAATTTTTCGCCGGTCTCAACGTCTTTGAAGCCAACCCCAAGGTCATCGAAAAGCTGACCGAAGTGGGCGCCCTGCTCAAGACCGCCAAGATCAGCCACTCCTACCCGCACTGCTGGCGCTGCAAGCAGCCGGTCATCTTCCGTGCCACCACCCAGTGGTTCATCAGCATGGAAAAGAACGACCTGCGCAAGAAGGCCCTCAACGCCATCGACACCAAGGTGCAGTGGATCCCCGCCTGGGGCCGCGACCGCATCTACAACATGATCGAGTCCCGTCCCGACTGGTGCATCTCGCGCCAGCGTCAGTGGGGCGTGCCCATCATGGCCCTGCTCTGCAAGGACTGCGGCGAAGCCTGGAACGACGCCAAGTGGATGCACGAGATGGCCGACCGCTTCGCCAAGCACCCCACGGGCTGCGACTACTGGTATGAAGCGCCCCTGGAAGAGATCGTGCCCGAAGGCCTCAAGTGCCCCCACTGCGGCGGCCAGCACTGGGAAAAGGAAGACGACATCCTCGACGTGTGGTTCGACTCCGGTACCAGCTTCGCCGCCGTACTGGAGAGCCGCCCCGAGCTCTCCGCGCCTGCCGACCTGTATCTGGAAGGCTCGGACCAGCACCGCGGCTGGTTCCACAGTTCCCTGCTGGTGGCCGAAGGCACCCGTAACGATCCGCCCTACAAGGCCGTGCTGACCCACGGCTATGTGGTGGACGGCGACGGCCGCAAGATGTCCAAGTCCATCGGCAACGTCATCGCCCCGCAGGAACTCATCGACAAGTACGGCGCCGAGATCGTGCGCCTGTGGGTCTCCTCGGTGGAATACCGCGAAGACATCCGCATCTCGGAACAGATCCTGGGCCGACTGGTGGATGCCTACCGCCGTATCCGCAACACCTGCCGCTTCATCCTGGGCACCATCAACGACCTGACCCGCGCCGACCTGCTGCCCCTGGACCAGCTGCTGCCTCTGGACCGCTACGCGCTCCATGCCGCCGCCCAGGTGCATGACCGCGTGCAGGATGCCTACATGACCTACGACTTCCACAAGGTCTACCACACCCTGCACAACTACTGCGTGACCGACCTCTCGGCCGTGTATCTGGACATCCTCAAGGACCGTCTGTATTCCTCCGCTCCCGCCAGCAAGGAACGCCGCTCGGCCCAGACCGCCCTGTACCACCTGCTCTGCATGCTGGTGCGCGACATGGCCCCGGTGCTGTCCTTCACCGCCGAAGAGATCTTCCACCACCTGCCCAACGACCTGCGCGACGACGTGCCCACCGTCTTTGCCCTGCCGCCCGTGGACAGCAAGCCCTATCTGCTGGAAGACGGCGTGCGCGACGACTGGAACGTGCTGCTGGCCGTGCGCGGCGCCGTGACCCGCGCCATCGAGCCCCTGCGTCGCGACAGCGTGGTGGGCCATTCGCTGGATACCAGCGTGACCCTTTATGTGGCCGACGAACTGCGTGAACGCCTGGAAGGCCTGCACACCGACCTGCGCGCCTTCTTCATCGTCTCGCAGCTGCATCTGGCGCCCCTGGCCGAAGCTCCGGCCGACGCCGTGCAGGACGCCGAAGTGGCCGGTCTGGCCGTGGGCGTGGCCAAGGCCGCCGGTGAAAAGTGCGAACGCTGCTGGATCTACAGCACCGAACTGGGCAGCGATCCCGCGCACCCCACCCTCTGCCCCCGCTGTGCCAGGGTCATGGCGGAACTGCCTGAGGCGTAATGCGCAAATATACGATCCTGGGCGGCTACGGCCTGCTGGCGCTGGTCCTTGACCAGCTGACCAAGTGGTGGGCCGTGGCCGCCATCGATCCCCTGCAGCCCGTGACGGTCATCCCCGGCCTGCTGGATCTGGTGCTGGTCCACAACCGGGGCGCTGCCTTCGGCTTTTTGAACCGTTCCGACATCCAGTGGCAGTTCTGGCTGTTCCTGGGCGCGACCGTGGTGGCCGCCGTGGCCATCGTGGCCCTGCTGCGCAGCTCCCGCTTCAATGCCTGGCTCAGTGCCGGGCTGGGGCTGGTGCTGGGGGGCGCACTGGGCAATCTGGTGGACCGCATCCGCTTCCGGGCGGTCATCGACTTTGTGGATGTCTATGTGGGGCAGTGGCACTGGCCCGCCTTCAACGTGGCGGACATGGCCATCTGCGTCGGTGCCTTCCTGGCCTGCATCGTCATCTGGCGCACCCCGGAAGCCCCGGAAAAGAGCAAGGAGAAAAAATCATGACCTTTGCCTGGTGGCACGTCCTGGTGGCCCTGATCCCCATCCTGCCCAACCTCTGGAGCATCTGGCATATCTGGAACCACCGCTTCTCATCCTTCCAGCAAAAGGCCATCTGGCTGGTCATCGCTGTTTTCCTGCCTGTGCTGGGGGGCCTGATCTATATTTTCGCCGGTCGCAAGCACGCCGGTGAAAAACTTTAAAACGGGAGACCAAGACTCTATGAACAGCAAACGTCTTCTTCCTCTGTGTGGCCTGATCTGCGCCACCGCCATGCTGGGCGCTTGCGTGGGTCAGGGCAGCAGCAACGCTGCCAACGAAGGCATGTATCTTGAGCAGCGCGTGCAGGAACACGATACCCTGCTGCGCCAGATGCAGCCTGCCCAGGCCGAAGTCTGGAACCAGGTGCAGGCCATGCGCCAGGAACTGAACACCCTCAAGGGCCTGGTGGACGACCTGAAGAACGTGGGCGGTGCCGCTGCCCTGGCTGAACGCGTGCGTGCCCATGATGCCGCCCTGCGCCAGGTGGAGACCAGCATGGCCCTCAACCTCAACCTGGGCGAGCCCATGGCCGCCGGTGGCGCCGCTCCGGCCCATGCCGCCGCGCCCCAGGCCAATGCGCCCCTGTTCCAGCCCCAGCAGAACCCCTATGCCGCGCCCGCCGCTGGTGCCGCTGCCGGTGCAGCAGCCGGTGCCGCCGCCGGTCTGGCTACCGGCCCTTACGGTGATGCCGCCGCTGCTCCTGCCGCTGCTCCTGCCGCTGCGGGCAGCACCTGGGGCCAGCCCACGCCCCAGCCCGAAGCCAAGCCCGCTGCGAAGAAGGACATCTCGCTGGCCCTGTATGACGCCGGCCTCAATGCCTTCCAGGCCCGCAAGTACGATGAGGCCCAGCGTTCTTTCGCCGACTTCATGAAGAACTATCCCACGCACAGCATGGCTCCCGACGCGCAGTACTATCTGGCCGAGTGCTACTTCCAGCGCAACCAGTTCCCTGACGCCGCCCTGGCCTACGACACGGTCATCACCAAATTCTCCAAGAGCAACCGTACTCCGGGCGCTTACCTGAAGCAGGGCATCTGCTTCAGCAAGATGAACCAGAAGGCCGCCGCCAAGGCCCGCATGAACGAGCTCATCAAGAAGTACCCCAACTCGCCCGAAGCGGCCCGTGCCAAGAACTTCCTCAAGACCAACAAGTAAGGCACGCGCCTGACAGATATGAAAAAGCCGGTGGCCAAAGCCACCGGCTTTTTTTATGTCCGCCGTCCGGGGAAGCTCGCGAACGGTCGACCGCTCCGCTGCGGCTCTCCCGTCCGGGCAGGGATGCGGACAGACCATCGTGCCCCGCCGCCCCTCTCGCAGAGCCCGCGGACAACTGCCCTGGCCGGGATGACATGGCAGTATCCCAGGCCCCCAAAAGACGAAGGGCCCCGTTGCCGGGGCCCTGTCTGGTGCGTTTGGTGTGGAGGTTTATGGGTTTGAGGAGGGAATGAAGAAGAAAGGTTCGTTATGACGTCAAAGCTGTCTACTGGCCCAGTTCGTGGCGCAGCCAGCTCTTGATGGCGGGGGTGGGTTCGCTGATGCCGCGCCACTTGCCGTGCACGGATTCGTATTCGGACAGCAGGTGGTGGGGAAGCGGCATGGTGAACAGATCTTCAGCGTTTTCGGAGTTGCGGCGCACCAGGCGGATGACGGGTTCCTTGCCCCAGCTGTCCACCACGAAGTAGTGGGACACATCTTCCTTGGAGCGCACGGGCGGATATTCGGAGTGCCAGTCGTTGTTGCCCCATTCGAGGTACATGGTCACGGCGTGTTCAGGGCTCAGGTTCCAGGAAATATCATAAAGAGCATAATCTTGCAGGCGGTTCATATACTCCTCCATGTGCTTTTTTTGAATAGTAATGATTCTTAATTAAAAAATCAATACCTAGCGCAAAAATAAGTAATATTTTTTTATTCTCAAATCATTCCAGTGTATTGGAAGATGAAGATTGGCGCAAAAAGCTGTTTTTCCGCGCCGTCCGCCCTTTATCCACGGGCTTGGGCCGTGTATGCTTGCTCCTGCGCCGGACCGATCCGGCACCGCAGACAAAGGAGTCAGTATGGACGTCAACAAGGTTTTGCAGGAACTCAAGGCCCGCCCCGGCTTCACCGACCATGTGGGCATGATGCTGGTACACAATGGCGTTGTCCGCGGCTGGTCGCGCAAGGATCATGCGCCGGTCAGCTCCATCACCGTCAGCCATGACCAGGCCAAGATGGACGCCATTTGTCATGAGATGGAGCAGCGCCCCGGCATCTTCGCCATCGTGGCCCAGGCCAATGGAGGAGAATTGCAGCCCGGTGACGACCTGCTCCTGCTGGTGGTGGCCGGTGACATCCGCGAGAACGTCAAAGCCACCTTTGCCGAGCTGCTGGACCGCATCAAGTCCGAAGCCGTCATCAAACAGGAACACGGCCCGGAAGCCTAGACCGGTGCCGTTCAGGGAGGAGCGCCTCTGCCCTGCTGCCGCATCCGCACGGAACCGCGGCCGCCCTTGCCCGCAAGGACGATGGTGACAGCGGCAGAAGCTCAGGATGCCCGTGGCTGCCCGTATCGCCCGCAGTTTCCTGCCTCAACAGGCAGGGCTGCGGGCAAGCTTCTTTAAAGAAGAGGCCCCTGTTTTAACGGGGAAGCCCCTCCCTCCTGCTCTTCCCTTCCCCTTGGCCTTCCCCTTGATCTTCCCCGGCCCGGCTCTTCACGCAGGCAGGCAAGTCCGGCCCTGCCCAACGAAGATCCCGCTCCCGCTGGGCAGCCTGCTGCAGCTTTTCCCCACAGCCCTCCCCCGCCCCAGCTGGTCGCCAGACGCGCTTTCTCCCGTCCGTGAGGGCATTTTTCCCCCTCGGTGCATTGCCAAAGCCGTGTTTTGACCTTACTTCTACGGCATGCGCGACCGTTTGTGACGCCCGGCCCCCGGTGCCGGGCCCTTTCACGCACGGCCCGTCCGTTTTTTTCAGGATGCACACGGTCGCGCGCCTGCCCCGGGGCAGGCCATCCCGCCAAACGAGGAGAACGCATGTTCGGTTTCATTTTCAAAAAGATTTTCGGCAGCAAGAACGACCGCTACCTGCGCCGCCTGCGCCCCATCGTGGCGCGCATCAACGCGCTCGAACCCCAGATGCAGGAACTGGCCGACGAGGACTTCGCCCAGCGCATGGCGGAATACCGCCAGCAGGTGCAGGCCGGTGAACGCACCTTGGACGACCTTCTGCCCGAAGTCTTCGCCCTGGTCCGCGAAGCCTCCCGCCGTGTCATGGGCATGCGCCACTATGACGTGCAGCTGGTGGGCGGCATCGTGCTGCACCGCGGCAAGATCGCCGAAATGAAGACCGGTGAAGGCAAGACCCTGGTGGCCACCCTGCCCGTGGCCCTCAATGCCCTTTCCGGCAAGGGCGTGCATGTGGTGACCGTCAACGACTACCTGGCCACCCGCGACGCCCAGTGGATGGGCAAGCTCTACAACTTCCTGGGCCTTTCCGTGGGCGTCATCGTCAACGGTCTTGACGACCAGGCCCGCAAGGAAGCCTACGGCGCCGACATCACCTACGGTACCAACAACGAGTTCGGCTTCGACTATCTGCGCGACAACATGAAGTTCTACGCCACGCAGCTGGTGCAGCGCGGCCACAACTTCGCCATCGTGGACGAAGTGGACTCCATCCTCATCGACGAGGCCCGTACCCCGCTCATCATCTCCGGCGCTTCCGACGAAAGCGTGGGCATGTACCGCGCCATGGACCAGATCGTGCGCCAGCTGGGCCCCGAAGACTACACCGTGGACGAAAAAGCCCGCACCGCCATGCTCTCCGAGGAAGGCGTGGCCCACTGCGAAGCCCTGCTGCATGTGGACAACCTCTTCGATCCGGCCAACATCACCCAGCAGCACTGCATCCTGCAGGCCCTGAAGGCCCATCACGTCTTCAAGCGCGACGTGGACTACATCGTGCAGAACGACAAGGTGGTCATCGTGGACGAGTTCACGGGCCGCCTCATGGACGGCCGCCGCTATTCCGACGGTCTGCACCAGGCCCTGGAAGCCAAGGAAAACGTCACCATCGCCGCCGAGAACCAGACCCTGGCCTCCATCACCTTCCAGAACTATTTCCGCATGTATGACAAGCTGGCGGGCATGACCGGTACGGCCGATACCGAAGCCGTGGAATTCCACCAGATCTACAATCTGGAAGTGGTCTCCATCCCGCCCAACAAGCCCATGCAGCGCAAGGACTACCCCGACCTCATCTACCGTACCCGCAAGGAAAAGTACGATGCCATCATCGAGGCCATCCGCGAGCTGTACGAAAAGGGCCAGCCCGTGCTGGTGGGCACCATCTCCATCGAGACCTCGGAAATGCTCTCCCAGCGCCTGAAAAAGCTCAACATCCCGCACAGCGTGCTCAACGCCAAGCAGCACGCCCGTGAAGCCGAGATCGTGGCCCAGGCCGGCCAGAAGGGCCATGTGACCATCGCCACCAACATGGCCGGCCGCGGTACGGACATCGTGCTGGGCGAAGGCGTGCTGGAACTGGGCGGCCTGCACATCCTGGGCACCGAACGCCACGAGAGCCGCCGTATCGACAACCAGCTGCGCGGCCGTTCCGGCCGTCAGGGCGACCCCGGTTCCTCCCGCTTCTACCTCTCGCTGGAAGACGACCTCATGCGCCTGTTCGGCTCCGACCGCATCAGCGGCCTCATGGAGAAGCTGGGCCTCAAGGATGGTGAAGCCATCGAGAACACCATGGTCACCCGCGCCGTGGAAAGCGCCCAGAAGCGCGTGGAAGCCCACCACTTCGAGATCCGCAAGACCCTGCTGGATTACGACAACGTCATGAACCAGCAGCGCGAGGTCATCTACACCCTGCGCCGCGACATGATGGTGGAAGAAGATCTGGAACCCGTGCTGAGCGAGTTCCGCAACGATATCCTGGACGATGCCTACACGCCGCTGGAGCAGGCCGATACCGATACGGCCATCGAGCTGCGCAAGGCCCTGCAGGCCCGTCTGGCCGACGTCTTCAACCTGGGCCGCGTGCTGGCGGCCGATGCTCCCGTGCCCGACCGTGCCGGCTGTGAGGAATGCATCCACCAGATCTTCCAGCAGCTGCGCGAAGAAGCCGGTCCCCTGTACCAGGACATCCTGCGCTACTTCCTGCTGGAAGAACTGGACCGCACCTGGAAGGAACATCTGCGCAACATGGACGCCCTGCGTGACGGTATCGGCCTGCGCGGTTACGGCCAGAAGGACCCCAAGCTGGAATACAAGCGTGAAGGCTTCGAGATGTTCCAGTCCATGCTCTTCCAGATCCGCGAAGGCGTGTTCCGCGCCCTGACCCGCGTGCATGTGCAGCCCGCCGAACCCGCCCCTGCCGAGGACACCGTGGAAGAGGGCAATGCCCCGGCCGAAGCTCCGCAGCAGGAAGCCCCCAAGGCCAAGCCCACCCTGAGCCTGCGCCACAAGGAGAACGACGACCTGGCCTACTCCGGCAGCCAGACCACGGATGCCAGCAACCAGCCCGCCAAGGCCAAGCCCCGCGTGGGCCGCAACGATCCCTGCCCCTGCGGCAGCGGCAAGAAGTACAAAAAGTGCTGCGGCATGGGCAAAGTCTAGCCGCTCCTGACCATCACTGACGAAAAAAGCGGGACCCTCTCAAGAGGGCCCCGCTTTTTTGCATCCGCCGACAGTGGAAGATGTACGGCAGACAGATACGGACAGAATAACCAGAGGCACGGGAACGGGAAGGGCACAGCATGGCCGCGCAGGACGCTCCCGCCATGAAGACGCTGCCCACCGGGCCCGTTGCACATACGGGCCGCATGAGGCTCACGGAAAGAGGGGTGAGCCTCCTCAAGCCCCCCCTTTTCCCCGGGCTTTTCAACGCAACTCTCCGTTGTATTCCAATGAAATAAAGGATGCCAGCATACATCCCCAAAGAAGGATGCCCGCCGCATGGACCAGCGCCCATCTGAAAAAGCGCGCTGGGGAAAGGATGGGGCTTGGGGAAAGGGAAGAAACCTCGCGCAAGCAGCGACCGAAGGCGGCCGCAGGCCGTGCCCGTTAACGACGAAGGAGCGTTACGGGCATCGACAGCGGAGATGAGGGATTTCCCTTCCCCCACAAGCAAACTGCGGACAGGTCGCCACGCCCTAGCAGGGCAGGCCGCGCCGGGCGCGCATCTCGCGCAGCTCTTCCAGCACGCTGTAGGGCACGCGCAGGGAGCCGTAGCCCTTGCCCAGACGGATACGGGGCTTGTTGCTACCGTGATAGTCCGAGCCGCCGCTGACGCCCAGGCCGTAATGGCGGGCCAGCTCCAGGCAGCGCCGGGAAGCGGCCTCGGAATGTTCGCTGTGATAGGCCTCGATGGCCGTGAGCCCGCAGGGCAGGAGGCGTTCGATGAAGGCTTCCAGCCAGCCCTCGGGCAGCTTTTGCAGCATGGGGTGGGCCAGGCAGACCGTGGCCCCCAGAGAAGAGAGGACTTTCACGGCCTCTTCGGGCTGCAGGACCTCCTTGGGCAGGTAGGCGCGGCCGTAATAGCCCAGATATTCCTTGAAGGCCTCGCTGACGTCCTTCACATAGCCCTTGCGGACCAGTACGGCAGCGATGTGCGGGCGCCCCACGCTTTCGCCGCGGGCCTCGTGCAGCACTTCGTCGAGCTCGATCTCCACGCCCAGGCCCTGGAGCTTTTCCACGATGCGGACGTTGCGCTCGCTGCGTTTGCGGCGCAGATACTGGAGCCTGTCCTGCAGGGGAGCCAGATCCCGGGGCAGCCACAGGCCGAGCACATGCATCTCGCCCAGCTCCGTACTGGTCGACAGTTCGCATCCACGCACGAATTCCAGCCCCAGGTCACGGGCTGCCGCCTCGGCTTCGTCCAGGCCGGAGACCGTATCGTGATCGGTCACCGCCACCGCCGCCAGCCCCTGGATCTGGGCATTACGCACGAGCTGCCCGGGGCTGTCCGTTCCGTCAGAGGCCTGTGAATGCGTATGTAAATCAATGAATTGCATGCTTTCATCCCTGACAGTTATCTTTTTCTTTTCAAGTAAACTACGACTTTATGAAAAAAAAGCAAGCTGCGCACTCCCGTGGCAAGGTGCGCAGGGCCCGTCAGGTCACGCTTTCCCGCAGGTCGTCCCGGCAGCTTTGTCTTGAAGAACGGACGGCAAAAAGCTATGCTTTTGCCCTCGCAAAACAGGGGGCCGCTGTCCCCAAAGACAAGGAAACATCATGATGAACACACAGGAACTGCTGCAGATTCTGGCCTGCCCCCGCTGCATGG
>OGZO01002716.1_pt1 | contig 11869 bp, 10 predicted proteins | sample 1576721 | NCBI WGS metagenome assembly OGZO01 (sample SAMEA3541516, study PRJEB24748) | human gut metagenome | biome: human gut; feature: human-associated habitat; material: faeces | place: China | collected 2012 | reverse complement strand
AATGCATTTTACCATTCCAGATACGTAAATACAGTAAAGGCTCTGGCAAAGCTGTATATTGATACAGGCTGCTATGAGAAGCTTGAGCAGCTTTGCACCAGGGCTATTGTATATGAACGTTCGGATGAGCAGATATACTCATATCTGATTGTAGCACGCATGCGTACCAAAAAGGTACAGATGGCTTTTGATACTTATGAGACTGCCAAGGCTATTATGGACAAGGATCTTGGCGTTAGAAAGACTGTCATGCTCAACAAGGTGTATGAGGAGCTTTTATCTGTCACAAAGGGTGCTTCAAGCTACAATATAGATGAAGTGAAGGACGATATCAGTGAGGAGAGCATGAATGGTGTTTTCATGTGCGGATATCCTGTGTTCAAGGAAATCTATCAGCTGGAGGTCAGAAAGAGTGCCCGTTCTACGATTCCGGAGAGTCTGGTGCTTGTCACTGTTGTGCCAATGTATAGCAGTCAGCCGGATAAGAATCATAGTCAGATGAAGGATTCCATGCATACACTTGAAAGAGCACTTAGAAAGTGCCTGCGTGTGGGGGATGTGGCAGCAAAGTACAGTGATTCACAGTACATTGTGCTTTTGTCGAAGTGCTCATGCGATACAGCCTCCGATGTCATGAAGCGTATTATCGATAGGTTCAATCATACGTGTGACACACATAGTAATATGACGATACAATTTGATATTGAGCCGGTAAGCTGCTACAGCAGTTTTGTGAGTGACAAATGATATTTTCTGATATAGAGGTGCTTTTTTTGAAGAGACTTATTAACATTATTTCCAGTATAATTTTATTAATTCTTATTTTAATTATTATTGTAATATTTGCTCCCAAGCTGTTTAGTATCGAGCCGATGGTAGTTGTAAGCGGAAGCATGGAGCCTTCTTACATGAAGGGGAGCCTATTGTATGTAAAGGAGAGTGCCGGTGGGATACAGACAGGTGATGTCATTACCTTTTACAGAAATGGCGAGCTTGTGACTCACAGGGTAGTTGAGATAAATACAGATGAAAAGACCTACATTACAAAGGGCGATGCCAATCAGGTGAATGATGTACAGCCGGTTGCATGGTCTGATGTGGTCGGTGTGCCTGTGTTTGATATCCCGGTGCTTGGTTATCCTGCTTCTTTTTTAGGAACCGCGCAAGGTAAATTGGTATTCATTGTATTGTTGATTATTTTTACCGGTATTACAGTACTGACTGATAAAAAAATGGAGAAAACAAATGGTTAAGAAAGTAATTAGATTTATAGTTCTGATAATTGGTCTGTCTCTTGTGGCTTATTCGGGTTATCATCTGTTTAAGATTTATTCTGACTATAATACTTCGGATAAGACATATGAGAAGCTTCAGGATGAGTATGCAGTGGACGATTCAAAGAAGGATGATGACAGCACGAAAGGCAGTGAAGCACAGTCACCGTGGTATGATGATATAGATATTGATTTCGCCGGTTTAAGGAGTGAAAACCCTGATGTGGTTGGCTGGATTTATTTTGAGAATGAGGATATCAGCTACCCTGTCATGTATTCGGGGGATAACAGCTATTACCTCAGAAAGACCTTTAAGAGAGAGCATGCCACTGCAGGCTCCATCTTCCTTGAGGGTTCAAACAAGACTGATTTCAGCGACTGTCATACAATCATTTATGGACACAATATGAAAAACCTGTCTATGTTTGGAAAGCTTAAGCACTATAACCGTGATGAGAATTACTATGACAGCCATCAGTATTTCCAGATACTTGTCGATGGTAAAAAGTATAGGTACCAGATTTTCTCATATGAGACGGTTAGTGATGACAGTGATGAGTATACTGTGGGCTTTGAGCCTGACGAGACATTTGGCAAATTCGTACAGAGGATGGCTGCCTCATCAATGAAGGATACAGGCATAGTCCCGACAAAGGATGACAAGGTTGTGACGCTTTCAACCTGTTCCACAAGCGGTGAGACATACAGGTTTGTGGTACATGGTGTGAGGGTTGATGAGCATTGATAATGAAAACAGGTGTATAATATGAAAAAAGAAGATGAATTACTTAAAGAGCTTACCGATATGGTAAAGGAAACAAAGAAGGGGCAGATTAAGTGGAAGCTTTCCTGCCAGACTACAGAGTACAATGATGAGGCCGTAAAGCCGACAGTTACAGAGGATGGCATCACCTGGACTGTTGATGAGTGCTACGTGTCATATGAGTGTACCTATAAGGGCAGTGATTTTGTGATGATTACATATGAGATGATTCATACTGCCGGTGATAAAAGACAGACAACCAACCTTGTTTTTTTACCGCCGCTTGGCATCAGATACTTTGATATCAGCACACTGCTTCCATACTCAGTGCCGGCATCCAATATTCTCACCTACGAGATTCACACGCTGTGGCTATTACTGCTTGAGATGTATAAGAGCGACAACACAAGCGTAGAGCTTGACGCGAGCTCCAGGGAGCTTATGATTGAAGAATAGGGGATATGATATATGTATGCAGTGATTACAGGAGCAAGCTCAGGAATAGGTGAGCAGTTTGCAAAGAGACTTGCGAAGGAGGGGTATGACCTGATTCTTGTTGCCAGAAGGCGGGAGAGGCTTACAGCTCTTTCTGATAAGCTTAAAGCCACTCATAAGGAGCTTGAGTGTGATATTTTTACCGCGGATCTGATGCAGCTTGATGAGTGTCAGAGACTTTCGGACTATCTCGAGGAAAAAGATATAGAAATATTTATAAACAACGCAGGCTACGGTGATTGCGGCCTGTTTGAGGAGACTGATATAGCTAAGGAAATGGGCATGATAGATGTCAATGTGCGTGCTGTACACTTCCTGACGAAAAAGCTTTTAAGACAGATGAGGGTAAAGGACAGAGGTTTTATCTTAAATGTGGCAAGCTCTGCGGGTCTTATTCCTGCCGGCCCGTACATGGCTGCCTATTATGCCTCTAAGGCATATGTTGCGAGCCTTTCAAGGGCTGTTGCATGTGAGCTTCGACAGAGCCACAGCCATGTGTATGTGGGGTGTCTGTGTCCGGGACCGGTTGATACAGAGTTCAATGATGTGGCGAATGTGCGATTTGCGCTGAAGGGGATTTCCGCTGAATACTGCGCCAATTATGCCATAGACCGGATGATGAAGCACAAAACGGTCATAGTGCCTACTCTCAGGATGAAGCTTGCTACAACCTGTGGCAGATTTCTGCCACAATCTTTGTATATAAAGATTGTTTCACATCAGCAAAAGAAAAAATGGCACATTGACTAAAAAGTCTTTAAAAATTGGTTGAATTGCCCTATTTACAGTTATTGTAAATTTTATTATAATGTATACGAAAATAAACGAAAAGGATAGTATTATGAAATTAGGAGCGATTTATTCAAAGGAAAAGACAACATTTACACTGTTTTCGCCTGTTGCGGACAGTGTTTTTGTTATTTTTTATGATAAGGGAAATGATTCGACCGAGACAGGCAGGCTTGAGATGATGCGCGGAGAGGGAGAGCTTCGCAGTATTTTTTCTGCTACTGCAGAGGGAAATCTGGATGGTGTTTATTATACATATGAGGTTCATACCGCAGATGGCACATTCAGCTCGCATGATCCGTATGCAAGAGCCTGCGGTGTAAATGGGCACAGGTCTATGGTTATTGACCTGTCAAAGACTGATCCTGATGGATTTGCAGATGAGGACAGACCAAAGCTTGCAGACCCCATGAGCATGGTTATCACTGAGGTGTCTGTCGCGGATGTGTCTGCCGGTGCATCTGCTCATTCTAGGTATCCGGGTAAGTTTAAGGCATTTACTGAGGATAAAACTCTTTCGTATTTCAAGGATATGGGAGTGACACATCTGCAGCTTATGCCGTCGTATGATTTTGCCAGCATTGACGAGAGTGATTCCTTAAAGGAGCAGTATAACTGGGGCTATGATCCGTACAATTACAATGTGCCGGAGGGCTCTTACTCGACAGATCCGTTTAATGGAGCCGTGAGAGTGAGAGAGTATAAGGAGATGGTACACTCGATTCATGAGGCGGGTCTTGGTGTAATCATGGATGTGGTTTACAATCATACCTTCAATGTTCATGACAGCTGCTTTTACAAGACTGCGGGCAATTATTTCTACCGCATGCTGGATGCTGCAAAGTACTCTGATGCATCAGCCTGTGGCAATGAAATAGCCTCAGAGAAGCCTATGGTCAGAAAATATATCATTGATTCGCTGTGCTACTGGGCGAGTGAGTATCACATTGATGGCTTCAGGTTTGATCTGATGGGAGTACTTGATATCGAGACATTGAACGAAGCCAGAAAAGCTCTCTTAAAAATAAATCCTGATATAATAATGTACGGAGAGGGCTGGACAGGTGGAGAGAGCACTCTGCCAGAATCAGAGCGTGGCATGAAAATAAATGCTCCAAGGACACCGGGCATCGGCATGTTTTCGGATGATATACGTGATGCGGTAAAGGGACATGTGTTCTATATGGATGAGCTGGGCTTTGTCAATGGAGCTGCAGACAGAGGTGAAGAGCTAAAGCAGGCTGTTACGTGCGCTAAGTGGGCCAAATCGCCTATGCAGTCGATTAACTATCTGTCATGTCACGACAACTATACTCTCTGGGACAGGTTTATCATATCCAATTCACATGAGAGTGAAGAGATACGTATCCGTATGAATAAGCTTGCAGCAGCCATCCTTTTTACAGCGCAGGGGATTCCGTTTTTCCTGCATGGAGAGGAGTTTGCGAGAACAAAGATTAGTGAGGCTGATGGTGCTCCTGTAGAGAACAGCTATTGCAGTCCTCTCTCTGTCAATGCAATAGATTATGACAGGGCTGAGCAGTTTTCGGACCTTAAAGCCTACTATAAGGGGCTTATAGCACTAAGAAGGGCTCACAAGTCATTTTATCTTGACACAGTAGATGAGATTAAGAAATCCGTACATTTCATGGATGATATGCCTGATGGCGTTGTAGCATATACTATTGATAACGATACAGAGAAGGTGTTCGTAGCTTACAATGCCGGCAAAAATAAAATCACAATTAAACTTGCAGATGCTTTGTGGGAGGTTCTTGCAGATGAATCTTCTGCGGGAGATAAAGCTCTTTACACAATAAAAGACCAGGCAATAATACCTGGGGTATCATGCCTGGTTGCAGTTAGCAAATGTTAGTGAGTTGATTTATTTATGTAGCTTGTCTTGTATTTTGAATATACGATTTTCTGGCTGCGATACAGGCCAAAGTATCCTGACAGCATATAGCTGAATGGAATTGCCAAAAGAAAGTACGGCATGCCGTCGTAGCCAAACAGCTCAAAGCTGATGAGCAGCGATGTAATCGGACAATTGGTGACACCACAGAACAGTGAAATCATGCCGACAGCTGTACACAGCGATGGCTCAAAGCCTGTCAGATTGCCGAACAGGCATCCAAATGTTGCGCCTATGAAAAAGGATGGTACAATCTCGCCGCCCTTAAAGCCTGCGCCAAGAGTCAGTGCGGTGAAGATGATTTTTAGCAGAAATGCTTCAGGTCTGACAGAGCCGTCTATACTGCTTTGGATGACACTCATTCCGGTGCCGTTGTAGGTCTGGTTTCCTACAAGCATAGTTGCTATGATGACAAAGCAGCCACCAATGAATACTCTTGTATATTTGTTAGGCAGATATTTTTTGTACAGCGCCTCACCTGAGTGAAGGGCCACACAAAAGAGTATGCTTACGAGTGCGCACAGTATTGCAAGCACAGATATTTTTACTGAGTTTAAAATAGTAAAGTCCGGTATGTTTTCAATAGCAAAAAATTCATTTGTAACATTGAAGTATGATGCGATACCGTGAGCGATGAGGGAGCTTATCACACATGGAACGAGTGCTATATAATACATGACACCGACGCTTATCATCTCCATGGAGAAAATAGCGGCTGCCATCGGAGTGCCAAACAGTGCACTGAATGCAGCGCTCATGCCACACATAATCATGACATGCTTGTCCTTTTCATCAAATCTGAATACCCTGCCTATAGAGCTTCCGATGCTGCCTCCCATCTGCAGTGCAGCACCCTCACGGCCGGCAGAGCCACCGAACAGGTGAGTGATAAGTGTGGATACAAATATGAGCGGGGCCATTATAAAGGGCACCTTGTCGCCTGAATGGATAGCTGATATTACCAGATTGGTTCCGGTGTCGTTATCGTCTTTACACAGATGATAGAGTCCTACAATGGCAAGTCCGCCGATTGGCAGAAAGTAAATGAGCCAAGGGTATTTCATTCTGAAATCGGTTACGACCGACAGGGCAAAATAAAATGCGGTGCCGCAGCTTCCTGCGACTATGCCGACAACGATAGAAAAGATTACCCATTTAATGGATGTTATAAGGCGTTTCGTATTATGCTTTACCTTATGCACAATCAATTGCCTGGTTGTTTCATTCATTTTGTTACACCTCTTTTAAACTTTTTATTAATTTGATATTAACATTAACTAATTTAATTTACAAGTTGCACTTTATGATGTTATAATAACTAAATAAAACGAAAATATCATATGATTTCATATGTATATTATATATTATTTTAAAATACAGGCTCACGCAGCCAAACAATGAGTATACAACAAAAGGGAGGAAAAATAACATGAGAACTAGCGGTGTATTAATGCCAATCTCATCACTGCCATCACAGTATGGTATTGGAACTATGGGAAAGGAGGCAAGACGTTTTGTCGATTTCCTTGAGAAGGGAGGTCAGACATACTGGCAGATTCTTCCAATCTGTCCTACCAGCTATGGAGATTCTCCATACCAGTCATTTTCAAGCTTTGCAGGCAATCCTTATTTTATCGATCTTGAGCTTTTATGCAAGGACAAGCTTCTGACAAAGAAGGAGTGCGAGTCATATAAGTGGGGCAAAAAGCCACAGTATGTAGACTATGGCATTATGTATGTCAACAGATATGCTCTTTTAAGAAAGGCATATGAGCGTTTTTCAAAGAAAACACCGGCTGACTATGAGGCATTCTGCAGTAAAGAGGCAGAGTGGCTTGATGAGTACACGCTCTTTATGGCATTAAAGGATGCCAATGGCGGAGTGGCATGGAGCGAGTGGGATGATGCTCTCAAGTTTAGAAAACCTGAGGCTATGGAAGAAGCAAAGGAGAAGTATGCTGATGATATTGCCTTCTACAAGATGCTCCAGTATCTCTTCTTCAAGCAGTGGACTGCTTTAAAGGCATATGCTAATGAAAAGGGCATAAGAATTATCGGAGATGTACCTATTTATGTTGCCATGGATTCAGCAGATGTATGGGCTAATCCTACACAGTTCTATCTCGATAAAGACTTAAATCCAATCGAGGTGGCAGGCTGTCCTCCTGATGCCTTCTCAGCTGACGGACAGCTCTGGGGCAATCCTCTTTTCAGATGGGATGTTATGAAGAAGGACAGCTACAGCTGGTGGACAAAGCGTATCAGTGCTATGGCAAAGCTTTATGATATCGTGCGAATCGATCATTTCAGAGGTTTTGATTCATTCTATGCTATTCCTGCAAAGGATGATACAGCAAAGAACGGTGTATGGAAAGATGGACCTGGCATGGATTTATTCAACGTGCTTGAGAAGAAGCTTGGCAAGCTTCCTATCATCGTGGAGGACCTCGGCTTCCTCACACCTTCCGTAAAGAAGCTTTTAAAGGATTCAGGCTTCCCTGGCATGAAGGTTATCCAGTTTGCCTTCGATTCAAGAGAAGATAGCGATTATCTGCCACATAACTATCCGCAGCACTGTGTTGTATACACAGGTACCCATGACAATGACACAGTTATGGGCTGGATGAAGACAGCTCCAAAGGATTGCGTAAGGTTTGCAAAGGATTACTTAAACCTCACAAAGGAGGAAGGCTACAACTGGGGTATGATGCGTGCGGCATGGTCATCAGTTGCCGATATGGCTATTGTTCCTATGCAGGATCTGCTTGGACTTGATTCAAAGGCCCGTATCAACATTCCTTCAACTACCGGTGGCAACTGGCAGTGGAGAGCTACTCCTGAGCAGATAGACAATAAGCTTGCAAAGAAGCTTCACAAGTGTATGCAGATGTACGCACGTCTGAGAGAGGAGCCTGAGGAGGCTTCTGACAAATCAGATGCTAAAGAAACAGCTGATGCTTCTACAAGCAAGACAGCAGGATGTGAGAAAAAGGCTGCTAAGTAGTTTGGTTTAAAATACTATATATTATTACAAAAGACCACAGGTTATCTGTTTTGAAGCCTGTGGCCTTTTTATGTGTAATAATTCAAAGAGCAGGTGAATACACTTTGATTATAGAATAAAGTGTATGGAGGAAGCTTTTATGGGCAGTACTATGGACAGTAAAGAGTTTGATTTATATAAAGATATCAGATGCCGCACAAACGGCGAGATTTACATAGGTGTCGTCGGTCCTGTGCGCACAGGCAAGTCCACATTTATAAAGCATTTCATGGAGCTTTGTGTAATTCCGAAGATGGACAATGAGTATGCTAAAAAGCGTGCAGTCGATGAACTGCCGCAATCAGGCAAAGGAAAGACTATTATGACGACTGAACCGAAATTTATTCCACAGGATGCGGTTACTATCAGTCTGGATGATGGCAGCGCTGTGAAGGTACGCCTTGTGGACTGTGTGGGTTTTACAGTGGGGGATGCCGTCGGTTATCTCGAGGAGGACGGCGAGCGTATGGTCAAAACACCGTGGTTCGACGAGGATATTCCTTTTGAGGAGGCTGCAGTTGTAGGTACAAAAAAGGTAATAGAGGAGCATTCGACAGTGGCTGTGCTTGTAACCACTGACGGCAGCATAGGCGATATAAAAAGACAAAGCTATGAGGCAGCAGAAAGAGAAACCGTCATGCAGCTTGAGACTTCAGGAAAGCCATTTGTAATTGTGGTAAATACTACAAAGCCTTTTGCGGCAGAAACGAGACTTTTATGCGAGTCACTTAGCAGAGAGTATAAAGCGGCTGCCATTCCTATAGACTGTGAAAAGCTTTGCATGGGACAGATTACAGATATCATGGAAAAGCTCTTATATGAATTTGCAGTCACGAGAGTGGACTATGATATACCGAAATGGGTGCAGCTTCTGCCTTATGACAATCATGTAAAGCAGGCTGTAATTACATATGCAAAGACTTATCTTGCAAGGGCTTCAAAGCTGAAGGATGTCGCACTGATGAGCACTGATATGCCTGAATCGGATGGGGATATATTAAAAGCGGTATCTCTTGCCGGGATGGGGCTGTCTGATGGTGTGGTAAAGGTTAAAATTGAGATTGCAGAGAAGTACTACTACGAGAATATTTCCGCGCTGTGCGGTGTGACTGTTTCCGGGGAAAAGGAGCTGATTTCCCTGATTCTTTCACTCACTGAGGAAAAGAATGAATACGAAAAGATTAAGGATGCTTTTTCATCGGTGCAGCAGAAGGGTTATGGTGTTGTGATGCCACAGCTGCCTGATATACGAATGGAGGAGCCGGTGCTTATAGCCCATGGAAACAAGTTTGGCGTAAAAATGAAGGCTATTTCACCGTCAATACATATGATAAGGGCTAATATCGAGACCGAGATAGCGCCGATAGTCGGAAGCAGGGAACAGGCAGAGGATCTGATAGATTACATAAAAAATGGTGAAAACAGTGACAGTGGAGTCTGGAAGACTAATATTTTTGGAAAGTCTGTCGGTGAGCTTATGGAGGACGGAATAAGAAGCAAAATAATGCAGATGGATGATGAGTGCCAGATAAAGCTTCAGGAAACCATGCAAAAGATTGTGAATGACTCAAATGGTGGCATGATTTGTATAATTATATAATGATATGGGGGTCAAAAGGTATTTTGACCCTTTAATCATATAATTATTGATTGGTAATTAGAGTTTAATTACTATATTATACGAAATATAAGTTGACTATATAGCATAAAGATAGCATAATGATACATAAAGACTGATTTAAAAGCGAAAGAGAGTAGGTTACATGCAGATAATTTTTATACATCACAGTTGTTTTCTTGTGGAACTGGATGACAAGGTGCTTATATTTGATTATTTTGATGGAGACAAGGTGGAGGGTATGCATTTTACCGGAAAGCTGCCATCTTATGAGCCGGATACAAAAATCTATATGTTTGCAAGTCACAGCCACAAGGATCATTATGATATGGATATTTTGCGTCTGGCTGACAAATATCCGAATATACATTATGTTTTTTCGAAGGATATCCGTATCAGTCCGCATTTTTTGTCAAAGCATGGCATTGATCCCGCTGTCAGGGACAGGGTGACATTTGTTTCACCTGACAATACATATCATGTGGATGATCTGGATATAATGACATTTAGATCCACCGATGCCGGTGTGGCGTTTTACGTCACTTCTAACGGAGTGAGCCTGTTTCATGCCGGTGATTTAAACGACTGGGAGTGGAATGGCGCAGGAGACCTGATAAACGGCAGAGTGCGCAGAGCCTTCAGACATGAGATAAAAAAGCTTTCGGAAAAACCAATAAACGTGGCTTTTTTCCCGATGGATCCAAAGCTTATGGAGTATCAGTTCAAGGGTTTTGATTATTTTTTACAAAATACCTCGGCAGAGTTTGTTTTCCCTATGCACATGTGGCAGGACTACAGCGGTATCATTGAATACAAGAAGAGACTCAGCAATAAGGACAAGGCTGACAGGGTTATTGAGATTGAACGTGAAAATCAGACGTTCGCTTTTGGAGAGAACTATTGAATTATTTCACAAATTCATTTATAATAAATTAGTTCAATAAATTTAGGAGGGTAATTATGGGGGACTTTTTCATGTGCGTAGCACAATATGTTATTATTATGATTGTTTTGGCGGCCATAGGTTTTTGCCGGGCTGCGCCTTGGCAACCCGGCCACGCCGTTTGCCGAGATACCGGACCGCAGACAGGCGATCTATTACGCCCTCGACCACGCCCAGCCCGGGGATATTATCGCGATCTTAGGCAAGGGCCACGAGACAACGATAGAGCGCGGCGGAATCAAGGAACCGTTTGTGGAACGGGAGATCGTGGAGGAGTATTGGGGGCGGTGAATTTCACTTTGCCTTCTCCCCTTGGGGGAGAAGGTGGCCCCGCAGGGCCGGATGAGGGGAGAGCTTGCCGCCGCAAGCCGTAAACACGCAATAATGGCAGGCTCGCCCCTCATCAGTCAGCGGGCGGGGTCGCTGACAGCTTCCCCCGCAGGGGAAGCCATTCTACCCGGAGGGTTTAACGTCAATGCGCACTTTCGGCATCAGAAGCGTCTGCGGGTTCCGCCTGTAGGGGGCGGCGTCCCCGACGCCCCGCGGGAGGGATGAATTCCTCCCCTACACTCCCCGTTTGCGGGAGCTTGTAGGGCGGCCTGCCCTCTGGCCGCCGCGGAGGGGTCAAGACCCCTCCCTGCAAATCTGCCACGAAAGGGGTTGCAGCGGCAAAGCTGCAGGTCGGGCATACCCGGCCCCTACAGTACAGCAAAAGGCCGCGCCCATCCTGTATCGGGAAAGGCGCGGCCTGTTTGTATGCAGTTATACCAGCTTAAACAGCTGCCCACTGAACGGGGCCAGGGTCAGCTTCAATTCACCCCCGCAGGCCTTGCCGACCAGCCGCTTCGGCTTCTCGGTCCGGCCGCCGAAGCACTGCCAGTCGGTGTCCAGCAGCTTCGTCAGCTTGCCCGCGCGGGGCAGGGTCAGCGTGTAGTCGGCCAGCTCCGTGTCGCCAAAGTTGAATGCCGCCAGCACCGCACCGTCATGGCCGTCGCGCCAGATGGCACAGGCGTCCAGCTCGGGGTGGGC
>OGZO01002711.1_pt1 | contig 11876 bp, 10 predicted proteins | sample 1576721 | NCBI WGS metagenome assembly OGZO01 (sample SAMEA3541516, study PRJEB24748) | human gut metagenome | biome: human gut; feature: human-associated habitat; material: faeces | place: China | collected 2012 | reverse complement strand
GGTTGCCGCACCGGCTTCTACGACCGCGCTGCGCGATCGGGTCGCCGGTCCACGGCATTGTGTCTGAAGTGCCGGAACGCGCCAAAAAGCTGGCCGCCGCATTCTGGCCCGGCCCGCTCACCATGGTCATGCCCCGCGGACCGGAAGTGTCCGAAGTGACCTGTGCCGGGCTGGATACGGTCGGCGTGCGCATGCCGTCCCATCCGGTGGTACAGGCGGTCATCAAAGCCAGCGGCGTGGCGTTTGCCGCCCCGTCTGCTAACCTTTCCGGCAAGCCCAGCCCCACCAACGCACAGGATACCTTTGTGGATATGGATGGCCGCCTGCCGCTGATTCTGGATGGCGGCGAAAGTGCTGTCGGCGTGGAATCCACCGTCGTGGCCGTGACAGGGGAACACCCGATGATCCTGCGCCCCGGCTATGTGACAAAAGAACAGATGGAAGCCGTTCTGGGCGAGGAAGTTCTTGTCAACCACGCCATTCTGGAAAAGCTGAAAGACGGCGAAGTTGCGCGTTCCCCCGGAATGAAGTATAAGCATTACGCCCCCAAGGCGGATGTGACCATCCTGAAAGGCAGCTTTGATGCCTACCGCGATTATATTGCCGCCCACGCTGGGGACGGCGTCTGGGCGCTCTGCTTTGACGGCGAGGAAGCCCAGCTCCCCGTTCCGGCCATCTCTTACGGCAAAGAGGGGGACGGCATCAGCGAAGCGCACAACCTGTTCACCGTGCTGCGGGAACTGGACCGCAAGGGTGCCAAAACCGTTTATGCCCGTATTTCTAAGAACAACAAACAGAAAAAAACAATTTAAAAAGGTTGCAATTAATAACAAAAGTATGTTAGAATAATAACAAGGAATTTAAAAATAAAGGAAGGGGAAAGCAGATTGGAAATATTTAACAGCATTCTTTCCATTATCAAGACTATACAGCTAAGAGATATTGTCGATATTCTTGCAATTGCACTGTTGATTTTCGGACTGTTCAAGCTTATTCAGGAAACAAGAGCAGTTCAGCTTCTCAAAGGTGTAATTATGCTCCTGATAGTGTATTTTCTTTCGTCTCTGTTTGGTCTTGTTATGCTTTCATCCCTGTTGCGAACATTTTTCGAGGCAGCAGTTGTTGTTATTGCTATCATCTTTCAGCCGGAAATCAGAAAGGCTCTTGAACAGATGGGACGCAACAACACCTATAAAAAATATATAAAAATATTTACTAAGCACCACAAAGGTGATGAATGGAAGAAGGCTGTAGAAAAGTCAATCGTAGATGCGGCTGACACAGCAGTTCTTTTCTCTCGTTCAAAAACAGGTGCTTTGCTTGTGTTTGAAAGAGAAACCATGCTTTCCGATATAGCCGCTACAGGCACAATTATTGATGCCGAAACATCAGTAGCTCTGTTCGGCAATATATTTTTTAACAAAGCACCATTGCATGACGGTGCAAGCATTATCCGTGACGGAAAACTTTTTGCAGCAGGATGTATTTTACCGCTCACATCAAACCGTAATGTAGATATCAATCTCGGTACACGACACAGAGCAGGACTCGGTATCAGTGAACAAAGCGACGCTGTTGTCCTTATAGTAAGTGAAGAAACAGGTGTAATTTCTCTTGCGGTAAACGGTATTTTGCTCCGTGAGTTTACAAGAGAAGAACTAATCAAAAAGCTTGAACAGTTTCTCATCTATGATCGTGGCTATGACGATGATGAACCGCCGAAAAAGTTTTTTCAAAAGAACCCGAAAAGTTCAAAAAGAGAGAAGGCTGAAAAATGAAAAAGAAAAAACTCTCTCTCAACAAACTGTTTCAGAATAACAAATTTCTGATTATACTCGCCCTTGTAATCTCAACAATAACATGGGTTTATATGAGTATGGGTACAACAAATGATACAACCGTAACAATAAGCAATATTCCCATTCAGATTGAATTGCCTGACCAGCTTGATAACAACGGGTTGCAGGTATTCCGTGACGCGGAGCAGACTGCCACGGTAACCGTAACAGGCAGCAGAGCCGTTCTCGGTTCTATCGGAACAAAGGATATTACTGTTACAGGTGCTACAAACGGAATTGACTCGGCAGGAACTTATCAGCTTTCGCTTTCAGCCGTAAAAGCCAACCCGAGTGCCAACTTTCAGATTATCTCAACCGTTACGCCGTCAAATGTCAATGTAATTGTTGATTATCAGCGTGAAACAAGTTTTCCGATTCAGGAAAATGTTGTTTACAAGGTTGCCGACGGGTACTATGCGTCAACTTCTCTTGCATCAAAGAATATCACAATCTCAGGACCTCAAACAGAGATTGCCAAAATTGCAAAGGTTTCGGCATCGGCAGAACTTGACAGTACACTAAATGCGCCGACCACAACGACCGCAAATATTGTGCTTTATGATAAAACAGGAAATAAAATCTCCACCGAGCTTCTTACAATGGAGTTTACGGATGTTGAGGCTACAATTTCCGTTCTTCCCGAAAAGACGGTAAATGTAATTCCTGAGTTTATTAACAAACCCAAAGGTCTTGATTTAAACGATGATATGCTTACGGTTGAGCCTTCAAATATTCTGCTTGCAGGTCCAAAAGAAGTGCTTGACAAGACTGACAGCGTAAAGCTTGAGTCAATCGATTTTGCAACACTTTCAAACAAGCGTTATGAGTACGATACGCAGGGAATAAACATCCCTAGTGACTGCAAAAATATCAGTAACTCAACCTCCGCAAAGCTTGTACTTGACCTTAGCGGTCTGTCCAAGAAAACCTTTACCGTTGATTCATTTAAAGTAAGCGGTCTTTCTTCAAAATACAAAGCCGATGTAACACAAACAAGTATGAATGTTACCGTTATCGGCAGTGAAAAGGAACTTAAAAGTCTTAAAAGCTCAGATATTGAAGGCGTAATTGACACCTCAGATCAGAGCGGAACAGTAGGCTCGGTTCAGATGCCTGTTACTTTCAAACTCAGCGGTACTGACACCTGTTGGGTAAGCGGAAGCTACAAGGCAAATATCACAATCAGCGAAAAATAACCCATAAAAACCGCAGACATTTTGATGTCTGCGGTTTAGTTTATTTGTATTTAATTACATTCTGATTCGATTTGAACTGCCTCGCCTTACAAAAGCTTTGTTCATATCGTCAGTATTGTGATATCTCACACTCTGTACAAGACCAAGACTAATGAGCGTACTCAAAGCCGAAGTACCTCCCGAACTGAACAAGGGAAGGGTTATTCCGACTACGGGAAGAAATCCAAGCACCATTCCTATATTTACAATTGTTTGCGACGCTATCATTGAAAACACACCGTAGCAGATATACTTGCCTTCAAATTCACTTGAATTTTTTGCATTCAAAATCACTTTTAATATAATAAAAAACAAAATCAGCAAAAGCGCCATGCATCCGACAAATCCGAGTTCCTCTCCTGCAACGGTAAAGATAAAATCGTTTTCCTGTTCGGGGACGATTGAATGTTCAACACGCTGTCCGTTAAAAAGTCCGCTTCCGAAAGTTTCGCCGCTTGCAATTGAAACCTTACCCTGATACTGTTGCCAACCGTAATTTGTCAGTGCATTCCCGTCAAGGTCAAACAAAGCAAGAACCCTGTTGCGATGTTCTTCATTCATAAACACATTCCATATAATCGGAATTGCACACACAAGCAATCCTCCGAAAATAACAAAATATCTCAGTTGAACACCTGCCGCAAATGTCATAACCAAAAACATAAGCGCAAATATAAGAACTGTACCGTCATCACCCTGAATATGAATAATTGCCATTGGTATCATTGCATGAAGTGCAAGGAAAAGTACTCCCGAAAATTTTTCAATCATTTTCTTTTCTCTCAGCCACGACAAATGCTTTGAAAAAGTTATGATAAAACAGATTTTTATAAACTCAGACGGCTGAATTGAAAATCCGCCCGGAAGATTAATCCATGCCGTATCATCTGTTCCGCTAACCTGAACTCCGAACACAAACACAAGTCCGGCAAGAACAATTCCAACTATTGCGGCAATGTACCATTTTCGTATAAGAAATCTGTAATCGGCAATAGATATAAAGACCGATGCCGCAAGACCGACAGACACGGCGACAATTTGAGTTCTTAGATAACTGTATTCGCCCGACCGTTGCATACTCGCAATCAAAAGAAAACTGTACGCAACAGCGGTCAAGGTCAACAGCCACAACACTGCGTCACACTGTCTGAAATATTCATAAATATTTGTAATAACTTTTTTCACCCAAAACAACCTTTGAAATTAATTTTACCCTATAATTATATTAAATTACGCTCTCAATATCAAGTATAATTTCAATACAGAATAATACAAGTTTCGCATTTTGTTATAATAATAAAAACATGAATTTGATTCGGAGGTATATTATGTTATCTGATATCGAAATTGCTCAGAGTGCAGAATTAAAGCCTATTGCAGAAATTGCAAATCAGCTTGGGATTTCTGCTGATGAGCTTGAGTTTTACGGAAAGTACAAAGCAAAACTTTCTGATGAACTTGCAGACCGTGTAAAGGACAATCCTGACGGAAAGCTCATCCTCGTAACAGCAATCAACCCAACACCGGCAGGCGAGGGCAAAACCACCACTTCTGCAGGTCTTGGTCAGGCAATGGCTAAAATCGGTAAAAAGGCAATCATCGCACTCCGTGAACCGTCGCTTGGTCCTGTATTCGGAATTAAAGGCGGTGCCGCAGGTGGTGGTTATGCACAGGTTCTTCCGATGGAGGACATCAACCTTCATTTCACAGGTGATATGCACGCAATTACAGCAGCCAACAACCTTTGTTGCGCAATGCTTGACAACCACATTCAGCAGGGCAACACACTCGGCATTGATCCGAGAAGAATTCTCTTCAAGCGTTGTCTTGATATGAATGACCGTGCATTAAGAAATATCACAATCGGTCTTGGCGGTAAGGTGAACGGTGTTCCGAGGGAAGATCACTTCATCATTACAGTTGCATCGGAAGTTATGGCGATTCTCTGTCTTGCAAATGATATCTCCGACCTCAAAGAAAGGCTCGGCAACATTCTTGTTGCATACACATACAGCGGTGAACCCGTTTATGCTAAAGATTTGAAAGCAGAGGGAGCAATGACTGCACTTCTCAAGGATGCAATCAAACCTAACCTTGTTCAGACGCTTGAGGGTACTCCTGCAATTATGCACGGCGGACCTTTTGCAAATATCGCTCACGGCTGTAACAGCATAAGAGCAACAAAGCTTGCATTAAAGCTTGCCGATTACTGCATTACAGAAGCTGGTTTCGGCTCGGATCTCGGTGCTGAGAAGTTTCTTGACATCAAGTGCAGATATGCCGGCATTGCTCCGTCGGCAATTGTAATCGTGGCAACATGCCGTGCATTAAAATACAACGGCGGCGTTCCAAAGTCAGATGTTTCAAATGAAAACATTGAGGCTCTCAAAAAAGGTATTGTAAACCTCGGTGTTCACATTGACAATATGAGAAAGTACAATGTTCCCGTAGTTGTAGCAATTAATCAGTTCGGTACAGATACAGATGAAGAACTCAAATACATTGAAGAATATTGCATTTCAAAGGGTGCAGACTTTGCCCTTTCAAATGTATTCGGAAAAGGCGGAGAAGGCGGCGTAGAGCTTGCAAATAAGGTAGTGGAGGCTTGTGAAAAGCCGTCTGCATTTAAACCGCTCTATTCACTCGACCTCACACTCAAGGAAAAAGTTGAAAAGATTGCAAAGGAAATCTACGGTGCGTCAAAGGTAAACTACACAACAGCCGCAGAAAAAGCAATCAAGGAAGTTGCGGCACTCGGCGGAGACAAACTTCCCATATGTGTGGCAAAAACACAGTATTCGCTTTCAGATGATCCTACAAAGCTCGGTGCTCCAAAGGATTTTGAAATCACAGTAAGAGATGTAACAATTTCAAACGGTGCAGGTTTTGCAGTAATTTATACAGGCAATATTATGACAATGCCGGGACTCCCGAAAGTTCCTGCCGCAGAAAAAATTAATATTGATGGAAACGGCAAAATCAGCGGACTTTTCTGATATGGTTAAATTGATTTCTCACAGCGCCGATGAGACTGAGCAAATCGGCGAAAAAATTGCAAAAAAGCTCCACGGCACAGAGGTAATAGCCCTTTTCGGCGGACTCGGTATGGGCAAAACCGCCTTTACAAGAGGACTGGCAAGAACCCTCGGTGTTGATGACGGTGTGTCAAGCCCTACTTTCGCCCTTGTAAACGAATACAGCGGAAAGTACAATATCTATCATTTTGATATGTACAGAGTTAATTCATGGGATGATTTGTACTCAACGGGATTTTTTGACTACATTGACAACGGCATTCTCGTAATTGAGTGGAGTGAAAATATAGAAGGCGCACTCCCCGAAAATGCAATCAGAATAACGATTGAAAAAGGGGAGAGCGATGACGAAAGAATCTTTGAAATTGAAGGTGTTGAAATTTGAAAATTCTGTCTGTTGACACATCTGCAACAGCCGCATCTGTTGCACTTTCGGAAGAGGGCAAGCTGATTGGTGAAACTTTCATAAACACAAGTCTTACCCACAGCCAGACGCTCATCCCTATGGTTGAACAGCTTTTGAACAATACAAAAACGGAAATATCCGATATTGACGCAATTGCAGTCAACGCAGGTCCGGGTTCATTCACGGGAGTAAGAATCGGCGTTGCGGCTGTAAAAGGTCTTGCTTTTGCAAATAATATACCGTGTGTTTCGGTTTCAACACTTGAGAGTATGGCTTATAATTTTCTTTCAACCGATTGTATTGTATGTGCCGTAATGGACGCACGCTGTTCACAGGTATACAATGCACTGTTTGAAATTAAAAACGGAGTTGTTACCCGACTTTGTGATGACAGAGCATTATCGCTTGATGACTTAAAAAACGAACTGCTGTCTGTTGACGGAAGAATCATCATAGTAGGTGACGGTACCGATATTACCTGTAAATACATCGGTAATGAAATTATAAATGCAGAGTCTGCTCCCGTAAATCTAAAATATCAGAGAGCGTCTTCAACTGCACTTGTTGCGTTTGAAATGATAAATAACGGACAAACCGTTTCGGCACAAGAGCTTATGCCGGTATATCTCCGCTTGCCTCAGGCACAGCGTGAGCTTAATAAAAAACTTGGAGGTAGAACAAAATGATAGCACTCGGATGCGACCACGGCGGATATAACCTTATCTGCGCAATCAAAAAATATCTGGATGAAAAAGGACTTGAATACAAAGAGTACGGCACTTTCAGCGAAGAAAGCGTTGATTATCCCGTTTACGCCTACAAGGTAGCAACTGCAATCACCTCGGGCGAATGCTCAACAGGCATTCTCTGTTGCGGTACAGGCATTGGTATCTCAATTGCCGCAAACAAGGTAAAGGGTATCAGAGCTGCAGTTGTTTCAAATGAATTTTGTGCTGAAATGACTCGCAGACACAATAACGCAAATATCCTTTGTATGGGCGGCAGAGTTACGAGCGAAGAAGATGCTGTTAAATTTGCCGATATCTTCCTTAACACACCTTATGAAGGCGGCAGACACGAAAACCGTGTGTCAATGATTACAGACATTGAAAACGGTACTTTTAAAGCATAAATTAATTAAAAATAAGATTAAAACGCTCTTTTTATTAAGGGCGTTTTTCTTTTTGAAACTTAGATTTCTTGTTTGTAATATTTTGTAATTGTTATTTCTGATACAGAACCATTTTATAAATATTAATTCTATTCAGGAAATTAAGAGAAATTATTCTTTCTCAGTCGGAATTATGTGTTGTGCTAATTGTATAATATTATTGAATTTATCCCTTGTTATAAGTGCAATACAACTACTATATTTCAATTTGTAACCAAATTTACGAAAAAATTTCAATTTTTTAAATTTATTTACAAAAACCCCTTGTTTTTTTTCCTTTTTAGTATTATAATAACATCACAATGTTTTTAAAGAATTTTAAAAAAGAATTAAAACGATTTGGGAGAGAGTAAAAATGAGATTAAGAAAACAGGAACTTGGAGACAGAAACCTCGTAGGAAGCAGGGTTGAGGCTGTAAGAAAGCAGAAAGGTATGAAGCAAAAGGAGCTTCTTGCTCAGCTTCAGGTTAACGGCGTCGATATGAACGCATCAGGACTTTCAAAGCTTGAAGGTCAGATTCGTTTCGTAACAGATGTTGAGCTTGTTGCACTTGCCGATATTCTTGAAGTGTCTGTTGACTACCTTCTCGGAAGAGAAAACTGATTTTTTAACCGAATCTTTAAATTGCACCGTAGATTTTTTTCTGCGGTGCTTTTATTAGCAGACAAAACCGTTGATATAAAAAGAATAACCGCAACAGTAATAGGGGAGATGAATGTGATTGACCTCAACAACATTGAAAAATACAGAGAAAACAATCGAATAGAGGCCAAAAAGGCAACAGGCGGATTACCTAAAAGCTTGTGGGAAACATATTCATCCTTTGCAAATACACTCGGAGGAATTATACTTTTAGGTGTAGAAGAATACAGGGACAAATCACTTCATCCCGTAAATCTTCCCGATCCGGATGAACTTATTGAGGAATTTTGGGAGATAGCAAACGATATTCAAAAAGTAAGCACAAACATTCTTTCATATGATGATGTTTATGTGCAAAAAATTGAAGAAAAGCATATTATCGTTATTACAGTGCCAAAAGCAAAAAGATTTGACCGTCCCGTGTATCTTGACGGCAGCATTCATAATTCATACAGAAGAAACGGCGAGGGTGACTACCGCTGTACACTCGACCAAATTAACGCTATGGTGCGTGATTCCAAAATTAAAACACAAGATATGAATATCATCGAATGCATGACTGCTTCCGTATTTAATACCGATTCACTCCATAGCTACCGAATAAAAATGTCAACTGTTAAGCCAAATAATCGGCTTCAAAATTTTTCGGATAAAGATTTCTTGCAGGGAATAGGAGCAATCGGAGTAGGGGAAGACCTTTTGTTTCACCCTACAGCCGCAGGACTTCTTATGTTCGGTAAGTCAGAGTTCATCAAAAAAGAATACCCGTCCTATTGTCTTGAATATAAGGAAACAACACAAGATGATAAACACACAATTATTTCATCAGATTTAAATTCTGACTGTGAAAACCTTTATGATTTCTTTATAAAGGTCTTTGAAAAAATTTCATACGATATAAAACTGACAGCAAACACAAAATCAGACATTACACCGATTACAACTGCCTTACAGGAAGCTCTTGCAAACTGCCTTATAAATGCCGACTATTATGGTTCAAGCGGTGTTGTTGTTATGAAAGATGATGAAAGCATTACAATATCCAATCCAGGCGGATTTAGAGTTGAACTCGACGCCGCAAGAGCGGGCGGTATATCCGACCCCAGAAACACGGCAATTATGCGTATGTTTAATTTGATAGGAATCGGCAGTAACGACGGATTCGGTATTTCTAATATTTTCTCCGTTTGGAAAAGTCACGAACTTGTTCTGCCGGTCATTGAAGAAAGTTTCAACCCCGAAAGCATCACCCTAAAGCTTTCGTTTGTTCCCGAAAGCAAATCAACTAAAACTCAAATTTCACAAAACCGTCCTGATATTGAAACAGACAGACAGGATGCCGTAATTTCATACATTACTGACAACATTACGGTAACTTCAAAAGAAATTTCCGAACTTCTCGGAATAAGTCATAAAAAATCGAAGCAACTTCTTCACCGACTTATGGCAAAGGATTTTGTTATAATCAAAAACGGAAAATACACCCTAAAAGCATAGAAGGAACTTAATCAAATTTCGGAACATCAATCCGCATAAGCGTAGCTTATAATTGCTAGGTTGCTTATTTTTGAGAAAACAGTCTGCAGTAAATAAATGCCAAAAATAAATTTGCCTATATCTGCCTTTCATGTGCCGCAACAGGGCTGTTCATGACTCTGCTGTTACAAAGTTTTGCAAGACGATTCCGCAAGTGCAGTTGTGCCGATTGTTAATTTGAGTATGGTTTTTTTCAATAATCTTTTCGTACTGATTTTCAAAAAAATGTCCGCAAAATCAAGCATAAGTATTCATATAATAATCGCAGACACTTATTTATGCTTTTACGGATTAAATTTAAAATTTACAAATTTGTGTAATTTTGCTTGACAATCGCACAAAAAACAAGTACAATAAACAAGGTTAATCACCAATATTCGGAGACGTATCGAAGTGGTCATAACGGACATGACTCGAAATCATGATGCCCCCTGAGGGACGAGGGTTCGAATCCCTCCGTCTCCGCCATAAAAAACACCGTAGTTCTGTTAGAACTACGGTGTTTTTTTGCTCAATATCAATAGTCGGGGGGGTAATCCGAAAAATTCAAGTATATGATATTTACAAGTGGCTAATTATTTTCGTGTCCTGTATTTATTGATAAGTATAATCTAAAAATCCTGTTATGATTGCAGTCCCATTTCTTTTTGATATTCATTGCATTCTAACTTGGTAATATTCTGATTTGTAATAAATCCTAAACACGGTGGAAAGTTCTCTGAAGCCTTAACGGCAGATTTGCTTCTATAAAACAGAATTTCCTGTCTGCGTGAATAACACATTTATCACAAGCTTTTTCTTTGTAACAACAAGTTAATTTATGCATAAAATATCATTGAATAAAATAACGGTTGGTGAAAAAAGGTGGCATTGAGTACAAGAGAATTGCTTGCAAGGCTTTTAAAATGTGAGGCAGGTGGGGAAGGTGAAAACGGAATGCGTGCCGTTGCGTCGGTAATTGTAAACCGAACCCGTGTTCCAAACGGGGAATTTGCAAGAGTCAGCAAGGGCGGAGATTTCCGTGCCATAATGGAACAACCAAATCAATTTACCTGTCTTAAAACAACTGTCGGAGGACAATATAATCCTCAGAATGTTTACAATATACGCCCAGACGAAATTCACTATAACATTGCCGATTGGGCATTGGCGGGCAATACCGATTCATCTGTCGGAAATTCAATTTTCTATTTTAATCCATTTTCAGATACCTGCCCAACATTTTTTCCGTCAAACAACGGAGTAATTTACAACAGGGTAGGGGATCATTGCTTTTATTCGCCTACCGAGGCTTATTCCAAAACATAAAGGAGCATAGCTTAATGGATAATTCTTCAAATATGGCAGTTAATACAACTCCTACGGCAAATCAGATTAATCCCGAACATCTTTACGGACTTGACAAAAACAAAGCCTGCCTCAACAATTCTTGTCCGTCAAAGACAGCGGATAACGGATATTATATTCCTGCGATTGACGAAATTATGCGACACAATCCGAACACACCGCGTCAATTCCTTCAGCAAAGTACCGAGCCGGACCACAAATCGGACTTCCTCTGCTCCCAGCAGCGTCCTCAACGCCTCCGCTGCAGCCAGCAGGACTGCTTCCGCGCACGTTTGCGGCGGAGCCGTCTGTTCAAAATATTGCAGCAACACCGCATTGACATCCATTCTCATGCGCCCGGCACGCCCCTCCTAGAGCAGATTGTGCAGCCGGATCCCCGCCGCCATCAGTGTAAGGAACCGGCCGTTGGACAAATGTAATGCATCTTCTTTATGTCCCAGCTTCAAGAGCGCATGCAGCGCTTCTGAATCCGCCTCAAATATCTGCTGGATCACCTTTCGCAGCGCTTTTTCAACGCATTGCTCCGTAGTACCGTTCCGGGCCGCGATTTCCGCGTATACGTCCTTGCTCATCAGGCAGGTGCCCTGATGCGTAAGAAGAATCAGCAGTGCCTGTTCCAAATACAGAAATCCAACGGCGCTCGTCTGCACACCCAAGTCTATCAC
>OGZO01002710.1_pt1 | contig 11880 bp, 9 predicted proteins | sample 1576721 | NCBI WGS metagenome assembly OGZO01 (sample SAMEA3541516, study PRJEB24748) | human gut metagenome | biome: human gut; feature: human-associated habitat; material: faeces | place: China | collected 2012 | reverse complement strand
ACGATCGATCTGTACCGAGAGGGCTCCAGCCAGCCGTTCTCCAGCGCATCCATCGGATTCGGAGCGAACGCGCGCATGGCTTCGATCTACGATCCAGAGCTTGCCGGAGACGCTTCGGCCAACGACATGGCACGCGTGAAATACGCGCTCGAGACGCTGGGCGCGCGTTTTGCAACGCACCCGCTGGTAGCCGACAACGGCAACGCCGTGCTGGCACCGGGTTGCACGGCACAGTTCCGCATGAGCTTTGCAATCCCGGAGAGCTGGGGCGACGAGGTGGGCAAACGCGTAACGCTCTACGCAAAGGCGCGCGACCTGGTAGCGCTCGACCCCGTGACGCTCGAGGAAATCCAACCCGGCGCAAACTCGGCACTGGGTGCCGTATTGCACGAGCTTCATGTGCCCGACGCGGCATGCGAACGCTCAGAAGTTCAGGTCGGCGTATGCGACGGCGCGGATACGACGGGACTTCACGACGCCCCGATGACAGCAGACGGCGACGGTGACTCGAGTGGCGGCGGTGCTGACGAGGGCGGCGGCTCCGGCGGAAGCAGCTCCGGCAGCGGCAAGGACCACGGCAATAACAAGTGCTCCGGAAAAGCGGGCGCACTTGCGGGCACGGGCGATGTCAACGCTCCCCTTACGGCAGCCGCTGCAGCACTCGCCGCAGCAGGCGCCGGCCTCGTCGCCTACAGCGCCCGCCGCACGGCGCTCAAAAAAGACACCGCCAATGAGGCCAATTCGGATAGGCCTCGCTAGCTCCTAGTTACATGTCATTATGAAAATCATGTTCGTCATTGCGCGCACGGTGCCCCGCTGTGCCCGAAACCGCGCGAGGCACTGGCCCTGCTCATCGAGCACCAAAAAGGGCTGGCCCGATAACTCGGAGCCAGCCCTGAGTCGCCTGACGTAAGAATCGTGGCGCTACTTGAGCTTCAGTGCCTCCATCATGGGCACGGCGGCATCCCAGTCGATCTTCCAGCCGATCGACACGCGGACGGTTTCACCCGTTGCGGGAGCCGTCGCAAACAGCGTATGGCCGTTGTCGGGACCGGTAAAGCGCAGCCACGTTATGCCGTTGTACTCGACCTGGTCGGTTGTTGTCTCCTTGCCTTCGTAGACCTGCTCTAGGCTTGCAACCTCTTCCTCCGGCGAGCGCGGGAAGATGCTGATGTTCAGGCGTCCTCCAGTCTCGTCGTGGAAGAAGTTTGCCTTTTCGCGCTCTTCGTCGGACGAATCCAGTGTGTACCCATCGGCGGCCTCGATGCTGTACGATGCGCAGTCGATGCCCGTTAAATCTGCCTTCTCGCCAGAATCGGCCACGCCGCCGGCCGCCTTGAACTCCTTGGTCTCGCAGCCTGTGGTGTCGAAGTGCATGGCCTCATGATTCTTGGCGGGGGCGTAAGCGTCTACGAACTCGACAGTGATGGGCCCGTAGTACGCCGTCTTGGGCGCCCAGAAATACACGTACTCAACGGTCTCGCCCGGACCGATATCTGGCCTCTCGGAAAGGTCGATGCCCTCGTGCAGCTCATCGGGAGCCTCGCTTGCAACGTAGTCGAGCACGGCCGCCTTGCCGGAAGTAAACAACGGGTCGCCTGCCTCAAGATCGCCCTGGGCAGCATGCACGTTAAAGGAACTGAACGTCCTGTTCTTTGTGTTGTTGTTGGTAATCTTGATGTGCAGGTAAAAGCCGTCCTGCTTCTTGGCATTACCGCGATAGAACGCACCGTGAGCCACCGACTCATAGGTAATGCCTGCCACCTCGACCGTCTGCGAATCATAGGCCTCGGGCTTTTCCTGCACAGACACGCTGCCGCCTGAGCTGCCAGCTGAGCCGCTCGGAGCGCTACTGCCGCAGCCTGCCACCGTACACGCTAGCACGGCCGAAAGCGTCACAGTGGGAATTCCTAACAGCAGCTTCTTCGTCATGGGCCTCATCGTTCTCACCGCTCCTTTCGGCTTGCAGCTCATCCATTGCCCGAGTCGCAAGTCGACTCCGTGGCATCGGCTTCCACTATGAGCGTATGACGAAACGCGGCGCCGGCGAAGTGACCCACGGCCCAAATAACGACCCGCCAGCGTTCCTTATGGGCCAAAGGGACTCGCACACGCACGCCCGTGGCCCATAAAACGAGACGCTTGTCCCAATGTTCGATTCGATCCATCCGCAAACAAGGTAGGGCGCCTCCAGCCACCTTCAAACTAACTCGGACAGAACCGACTCGGTTTTGTCCGAGTAAGCTCTTTCCATCCTAAGTTCGAACGGTTGTTCGATGGATTTCGTGTTGGTTGGAATCGCCTATGGGCTGGGCTATGCTACCTTGACTATCTATATGACTAAAACGCAGCAAAGGAGCATCGAGAGAGCGAGTATGGCAAAAAACACCGCAAACTATGGTAACGACAGTATCCGCCAGCTCAAGGACGAGGAGCGCGTACGCCTGCGCCCCGCCGTCATCTTTGGCTCGGACGGACTCGACGGTTGCGCGCATGCCGCCTTCGAGATCCTGTCCAACGCCGTTGACGAGGCGCGCCAGGGCTACGGCAAGCTCATCACCCTTACCGCCTTTCGCGATGGCTCCATTCAGGTAGAGGACAACGGCCGCGGCTGCCCGCTCGACTGGAACCCTTCCGAGAAGCGCTTTAACTGGGAGCTCGTCTTTTGCGAGCTCTACGCCGGCGGCAAGTACAACAACAACCAGGGCGGCGACTACGACTTCTCGCTCGGCACCAACGGCCTGGGCTCCTGCGCGACCCAGTACGCCTCCGAATACATGGACGTCACGGTTTGGCGTGACGGCAACAAGTACTCCCTGCACTTTAAGAAGGGCAAGGTCGTCGGCGCCAAAAAGAAGGCGCTCGAGATTGAGCCCAGCAACGAGGACCGTACCGGCACCACCATCAAGTGGCGCCCCGACCTTGAGGTCTTTACCTCGATCAGCATTCCCCACGAGTGGTATCGCGAGACCATGCGCCGTCAGGCCGTGGTCAACGCCAACGTGACCTTCCGCCTGCGCATCGAGGGCGAAGACGGCAAGTTCTCCGAAGAGGACTTTTGCTATCCCAAGGGCATCGAGGACTACGTGCTCGAGAAGGTCGGCACCGACTATCTCACCGAGCCCTTCTTTATCGAAGCCGACCGTCGCGGTCGCGATCGCGAGGACCTGCCCGACTACAACGTTAAAATCACCGCATGCATGTGCTTCTCGCGCACCTTCATGATGCAGGAGTACTACCACAACTCATCGTGGCTCGAGAACGGCGGTTCGCCCGAGAAGGCCGCTCGCAGCGCTCTGACCAGCGCCATCGATGCCTACATCAAGCAACAGGGCAAGTACAACAAAAACGAGAGTGGCATCAAATGGCAGGACGTCCAGGACTGCCTGGTGCTGGTGACCAACTGCTTCTCCACCCAGACGTCCTACGAAAACCAGACTAAGAAGGCCATCAACAACCGCTTTATCCAGCAGGCCATGACGGCATTCTTTAAGGAGCGCCTCTCGACCTACCTGATCGAGAACAAAGACGCCGCCAATAAGATCATGGAGCAGGTGCTCATCAACAAGCGCTCGCGCGAGAATGCCGAGAAGACCCGCCAGAGCATCAAGACCAACCTGCAGCAAAAGACCGACATGGCCAACCGCGTGCAAAAGTTCATCGACTGCCGCTCCAAGGACAAGAGTCGTCGCGAGATCTACATCGTAGAGGGCGACTCGGCAGCAGGCGCCATTCGCACCTCGCGCGATGCCGAGTTCCAGGGCGTTATGCCCGTCCGCGGCAAGATCCTCAACTGCCTGAAGGAGGATTATCCGCGCATCTTTAAGTCCGACATCATCATGGACCTCATGCGCGTGCTGGGCTGCGGTGTGGAGATCAAGGACAAGCGCATCAAGAACCTTGGCGCCTTTGACCTGGATAATCTCAACTGGAACAAGGTCATCATCTGTACGGACGCCGACGTCGACGGTTATCACATCCGCACGCTCGTGCTCACCATGCTCTACCGCCTGGTGCCCACGCTTATCGACGAGGGCTACGTCTATATCGCCGAGTCGCCGCTCTACGAGATCAACTGCAAAGAGAAGACCTACTTTGCCTACACCGAGCTCGAGAAAAACGGCATCCTCAAGGAGATCGGCGACCAGAAGTGCTCGATCAACCGCTCCAAGGGTCTTGGTGAGAACGATCCGGACATGATGTGGCTCACCACCATGAACCCCGAGACGCGCCGCCTGATCAAGGTGGAGCCCGAGGACGTCACCAAGATGGAGACCATGTTCAACCTGTTGCTGGGCAACGACGAGGCGGGCCGTAAGCGCCATATCTCCGAGCACGGCAAGGAATACCTGGATCAGCTAGACCTGCAATAGCAGCACATCGATAACGACGGCCCATAAGAAGTTCAAGAGGAAATCGTGGCAAAGAAGAAGACGAAGAACCAGCCAAAGAAAAAGCAGGTCAACGCCGAGAACGTCATCGGCCTGCACTCCGAGGTCACCGACCAGCCGATCACGCAGACGCTCGAGGTCAACTACATGCCCTACGCCATGAGCGTCAACGTCTCGCGTGCATTCCCCGAGATCGACGGCTTTAAGCCCTCGCACCGCAAGCTGCTCTACACCATGTACAAGATGGGTCTGCTCAAGGGCGAGCGCCAGAAGAGCGCCAACATCGTGGGCCAGACCATGAAGCTCAACCCGCACGGCGACGCCGCGATCTACGAGACGATGGTGCGCCTGGCCACCGGCAACGAAGCGCTTCTTGCCCCCTTCGTGGAGTCAAAGGGCAACTTTGGCAAGTACTATTCGGGCGACCTGAGCTACGCCGCCTCGCGTTATACCGAGGCCAAGCTCTCCCCCATCAGCGCCGAGATCTTCAAAGACATCGACAAGGACCCGGTCGACTTCGTTGACAGCTACGACGGCGCCATGAAGGAGCCGCGTCTGCTGCCCACCACGTTCCCCAACATCCTTGTCTCGGCCAACAAGGGCATCGGCGTCGCCATGGCGTCCGATATCTGCGGTTTCAACCTCAACGAGGTCTGCACCGCCACGATGCACTACCTGCAGGATCCCGACTGCGACCTGCTCGAATATATGCCCATGCCCGACTTCTCGACCGGCGGCGAGATTATCTACCGCCGCGAGGAGATGGAGAAGATCGTCGAGACCGGCCTTGGCAGCTTCCAGATCCGCTCCCGCTGGCGCTGGATTCCCGAAGAGCGCATCATCGAGGTCTACGAGATCCCCTACACCACCAAGACCGATGTCATCATCGAGCGCATCGTCAAGCTCTCCAAAGAAGGCAAGGTCAAGGAGATCGCCGACATCCGCGACGAGACCGACCTCTCGGGCTTGCGCATCGCCATCGACCTTAAGCGCGGCGTCGACCCCGACAAGCTCATGGCCAAGCTCTATCGTTCGACCACGCTGCAGGATTCGTTCTCGTGCAACTTCAATGTGCTGGTCGATGGTTACCCTCGCGTTATGGGCGTGCGCCAGATTCTGCACGAGTGGGTCAAGTGGCGTATTGAGTCCACGCGTCGCCGCATTAACTTTGACCTGGGCAAAAAGTCCGAGCGCCTGCACCTGCTGCACGGCCTCGAGGCGATCCTGCTCGACATCGACAAGGCCATCGCCATCATTCGCGGCACCAAGCTTGAGGCCGAGGTCGTGCCCAACCTTATGAAGGGTTTCGACATCGACGAGACCCAGGCCGAGTTTGTTGCCGAGCTTAAGCTCCGCAACATCAACGAGGAGTACATCCTCAACCGCACCAAGGACATCGCAAAACTCGAGGGCGAGATTACCGAGCTCGAGGAGATCCTCTCCAGCGAGGAGAACATCAAGAAGGTCATCAGCGACGAGCTGGCCGCGGTCAACAAGAAGTACGTGATGCCGCGCCGCACGGGCAGGATCGAGCCCCATGAGGTTATCGAAGTAAGCTTGGAGCCCGAGGTCGAGGAGTACCCGGTCACTATCATGCTCTCGCGCGATGGCTACCTCAAAAAGATGACGGACCGCGTGCTCAAAAAGGCCGCCACGCTCAAGTACAAGGACGGCGACAAGCCATTTATCGAGTTCCCGTCCTCCAACACGCACGAACTGCTCGTGTTTACTAACAAGAGCCAGGTATACAAGTGCAAGGTTGCGGCATTTGAGGATACCAAGTCGGCCCAGCTGGGCTCGTACCTGCCGACCGATCTTGAGATGGAACCCGACGAGAGCGTGATTTGGGTCATCGACCCCGAGGACTACAAGGCCGATGTGCTGTTTGTCTTTGAGAACGGCCGCGTGGTGCGCGTCGCACTTGCCGGATACGTCACCAAGACCAACCGCAAGCGTCTGAAGAACGCAATCTACGGCGGCAGCAAACTGCTGTATGCTCAGGTACTCAAGGAGGACCGCGACCTCGCACTGGTCTCGAGCGACTATCGTTTGATGAACTTCAACACGTCGCTGCTCAAGACCAAGACGACCACCAACACACAGGGCGTTCAGGCCTTTACGGCCAAGAAGGGCCGCTCGGTCACCACCGTCGGCACGACCGAGGAGATTCTTGGCGCCGGCGTCTCGGCCGAAAAGTTCACCGCGCAGAGCCTCCCCTCAGCCGGTGCCCTCATGAAGGAAAACGACATGCCGAGTTTGTTTGACTAGGACGACGGCAGAACCGCCATAAGCTCTCAAAACGGTGGGGACTGGGGCGCAGTAAATGCTGCGCCCCAGTCCCCATGCATTACAGCAGCATCATCCCTATAGACAAAATGCCGCATAAAGTGGAACAGACATAAGTCCATCATTCATTCCAAAGGGCTTAGTCGATAGCCTGATAAGACGCACGCCCGGATGGGTCTTTTTAAGTGATGACAGGCTTCGAGATCTTGTGTTCTCTCCCGCCTTGACTTCAATCGCAGACAAGCATCCCTGCTTCTCTACTACAAAGTCGATTTCCGCACGATTATCTCGCGCCCAATAATGCAGCGGATAGCCCATGGCTGAAAGCTGTTGGGCGACGTAGTTTTCGGTAAGTGCACCCATGAATGTGCCGCCGATGCCGGCAAGAATATCGGCGCGTTGAGCACCGGCCTTGGAGACGAGCAGCCCTGTATCCGCCTGATAGATTTTAAAAGCAGAAGGGTTAACGAAGGCCTCTAAAGGGCTTTCGATCTGCCCGACTAGGCTGCAGCGCGCCACCGTACCCGACAATACAAGCCAGTCGAGAGCATCTCCAAAGAGAGACGCATTGCCCCCCGCTCGCACTACCTTGTATTGAAATTTACGATTCTCTTTGGCAAGCTGCTGTGGAATGGAATCGAAGCACGCACGCGTCTTTGCGCTCAAGCGCTCATCAGCATATTTATTAGTGTCGGCGGAGTATCCGTCGAGAATAATCCGATGCTTTTCGGCCACATCAATGATTGACTGATCATCGATATACGTTTGGACCGCCTCGGGCATTCCGCCAACAACAAGATACTGTCGATAGAGCCCAAGCGCCTTTTCATGAAGGCTCGGCGCAAGAGGACCCATTAACTCGAATGACGAGCGTATCTCGTCGACCAGCTGATCGTGCCCCATTGCCCAGAGAAACTCCTCGAAATCGAGTGGAGTCATCTCGATCAAGTCGGTCTTTCCGACGGGGAACGAATACGACTGATGGTTAATGGCAACCCCAAGAAGCGACCCAGCAGCCGCAACGTAATACTCGGGAGCATCTTCGCAAAAGTATTTAAGGGAAGTGAGCGCTTCCTCGCATGCCTGGATCTCGTCAATGAACAGTAAGGTTTTGCCAGGCACGATACGCTGTCCCGTACGAGCCTCGATCGCGCGCACAATCGAATGAGGGTCAAGACCGCCCGAAAAATCCGCTCGCGCCGACCGGTCGTTCTCAAGATTAACGTAGACAACCGATTCGAAAAGATCCTGGGCGTACGTTCTGAGCAAATAGGTCTTGCCACACTGGCGCACGCCTTTGACCAGCAAAGGTTTTCTATCAGCTCTGTCTCGCCATTCCCTAAGTAGCTCGTCTGCCTTGCGACGCATGCGCAACCTTCCCTCATGAACTTCTGTTTGACAATATTTTAACGCGGATTAATTTGTTTTCAGTTATTTTTCTGCGTTTAAAAATTGTTCTATACGGCGCTTGAGGGAATGCGCCCCTATTCATATACTCGCGCTACATTCGATTGCACGAGACGCCAGCGAAGCGGCCCAATGCAGAACGATAAAAACGTCATTGCACAGCTCACCCCGGAGCAGAACACGCTCTTCAACGCCATGTTCGGTATGCAGAGCTAGCCAAAATGGATGCAAGCGGTGGCTGACGGAATTGTCCGCGGGAGCATCAACGCATGGCAATCAGCACTCCTCTTGGTAAGGGCAGCAAGCATTTCCGCCAACACCGATTGCCATGCGATCTTCTTGTTCATAGCTGCGCCGCCTGCCTGAAATGACCCGCAGTCAAGATGAACTGCAGGAATCATGGCGAGTCGTAACCGCTTGCAAGCCTCCTTCGGAATAGGTGCTGAGCAGTTCCTGGGCATGGGCAAACTCGGGCCCCCGCTTCCAACCGAGCAGGCGGTTGACCGCGAGATTTCCCTGAACACTGTGGACAAAGAGCAGATAAGCGTCCTCGCGCGAAAGCCCGGTCTTCTCCATAATCGAGGGAACCATCTGCTCTGTCCCGCGCTCGATGACGCGCTGCGCCACGCGGGCGTACGCGTCGTCATCCGAGTAGAGCAGATAATAGTCATCGTTTGCCGGTGCCCGCTGACAAAGGGCCCCCGACTCCGCCCCCTCGAGCGGAGGTGCCGCCGCCAGAGCCTCATCGATAAGCACATCAAGCAGCGCAAACTTATCCTCGTAATGCAGATAGAACGTACCGCGGTTGATATCCGCGCGGCGGCAGATATCCGCCACCGTCATCTTTGCGAAGCCAACCTCGGCCAGCAGCGCAAAGAACGCCTCCCGTATGACCGAAAGCGTATAGCGTCGGCGACGATCGATCTTCCCCGCTTCCATGGCTCCTCCAATTGCAACGCTCAACAATGCCCGGCAGACGTTTGTTTATCGACAGCGCCTCAAAGCTGTTCATTGCTCTCACGCAAATCAACATTGATACTTTTTATAGACACCTGTTCATTGTAGCTGAAAGAAGGTATCCAGTGACTCTATACGAGCAGCTCGTTGTCGAGCTCACCAACCGATCGTTTTCCCTTCAGGCCGCCTACCGCACCGGCGGCACGCCCTATGAGCTGAGTGCCCGCGAGCCCGAGCCCTACGACCAGCAAATCGAAACGTTTGCCCGCATGATCGATGAAGCCGATTGCGTGCTTGTGGGCGGTGCTTCCGGCCTCTCCGCGGCGGGCGGCGGCGACTTCTACTACGAGGACAACGCGACCTATCGCAGGCATTTCGGCAAATTCGCCGAGCGCTACGGTTTCAAGGGCGCTTTCGAGGGGTCGTTCTACCGCTGGCCCACCGCCGAGGCGCGCTGGGGCTATCTTGCCACCTTCCTCGACACCACGCTCAACGCCCCGCTGCGCCAGCCCTACAAGGACCTCGACGCTATTCTTGCCGAGAAGGACTTCTTTGTGCTCACCACCAACCAGGACACGCAGTTCGTAAAGATCTACCCTTGGAAGAAGGTGGCGGAGATCCAGGGCGACCACCGCTTCTTCCAGTGCTCCCGCTGCTGTACTGATGACGTATGGGATGCGACCGAGCCCGTCTCCCGCATGATCGAGGCCATGGGAGACGACCTAGAGGTTCCAACAGAGCTCGTGCCGCGCTGCCCGCACTGCGGGGCCGAAGCGTTCCCCTGGGTTCGCGGCTACGGCAACTTTTTGCAGGGCGAACTCTACGAGGAGCAGTACCGCAAGGCGTCCGACTGGCTTGACGCGCACGCACATCAGAAGATTCTTTTCTTCGAGCTGGGCGTGGGTCGCATCACGCCTGCGTTTATCCAGGAGCCGTTCTGGGCTCTCACGGCGCAGTTGCCGCAGGCGAGCTACATCGCCGTGAACAACAAGACACGCTTTCTGCCCCGTGCGATCGAGGGCCGAGGCATGGCGATCCGCGCCGACATCGCCGACGTGCTCGCCGATGTGCGCAAGACGATGGGGAGGTAGCGCATGGAAGCGGTGAAAGCGGTTCGCATCCGCCGGGCGCTTGCCGAGGCGGATCTCATCATCATCGGCGCTAGCAACGGGTTCGACATGGCGGAGGGGCTCAACCTCTTCTGCGCCGACACTCATTTTTGGGAGGCGTACGGGGACCTCGCCCAGACCGACGGCAACGGGTGCATACTGCAGGGGCTCAGCTCCCCGGATGCGAACGTGCGACGCCGATGGGCCGAGCGGTTCTATCAAAAGGAGTATCTCGAATATGAGCCCAGCCCGCTCATGAACGGGCTGCGGCATCTTGCGGGGCACGCTGATGCCTTCGTGATCACGTGCAATATCGACGGGCGCTTTGCACGTGCAGGGTTCAATGAGAACCGCGTGCTCGAGACGGAAGGGAGCATACGCACATCGATCGACGAGCGGCGTCTCGCTCATCCAGATGCCCTCGCCACGGCCCAGCTCGAAGAGCTCGCGCGCCTTGTACGGGCCCATCGCAACGGCAAGGTTGCCATCCTCGAACTTGGCGTGGGACTGCGCAACGGCGTCATAAAGCACGTGCTCGCTCAGATTGCAAACACCTGCGAGCACGCCACCTACATCGTGTTCAACTACAGCCAGGCCATGGCGCCCGACGCTTCGTGCGAGACCATTCTCGTTGATGGCGATATGGCACCGGCTTTTGAGGAGGTCGCCCAATGCCGTCTCTAGAAAGAGCAGCAGATAGGCTTCGAAGCCTTATCGCCGATGCCGACGCCATCATCGTCGGCATCGGATCGGGCATGTCGAGCGCCGCCGGGTTCAACCATTACAACCGCGCAGGTATGGCGCGCGCCGGAATGGAGGACTGGCAGCGAGCATTTGGCTTTAAGAGCCTTTTCGACGGCTTCTACCACCTCTACCCCAGCCTCGAGCAGCAATGGGCCTACTACGCGCGATACATCGATTTCATGCTGCGCGAGCCGGCCTCACAGCCCTATCTCGACCTGCGCTCCCTCATCGCCCACAAGGACTACTTTATCCTGAGCACCAACGTGGACACCCAGGTCGAGAAAACGTTTCCCGCCGAGAGAGTCTGCAACTACCAGGGAAGCGTCGCGCATCTTCAGTGCAAGCAGCCGTGCTGCGACGAGCTCTTCGACGCGAAGCCCTACGTCGAGCGCATACTCGCCGGCATGACAGGGTTCGAGATCCGCAGCGAGGATATCCCCCGATGTCCCCACTGCGGCTGGCAGCTTACGCCGTGGGTGCGCGACGACACGTTTCTGCAAGGCGCGGCATGGCGCGAGAACCTCGGACGGTACGAGCGCTTTGTGCGCGAGCGCAGCAACGGCCGCGTGCTGTTGCTGGAGCTCGGCGTGGGCGAAATGACCCCTGGTATCATCACGCTCCCGTTCTGGAGCATGACCGCGAAGCTGCCGGATGCGCACCTGTTGAGCGTCAACATCACGGGCGACTCAGCCCCATTGCAGCTCGGGAGCAAGGCAGAGGCGATTCAGGCCGATTTGAGCACGCTGCTCTCGGCCGCGCAAGCAGGCGACGAGTAACGCGGCGAGGTCTCTTACGGTAAACCGCCCTCTCTAAATGTCGTGACCGTCAACAATTTGAAAACAAGGTGCATCTATTTTAGATATTCATCAAAGAACGCTTTCAGCTTTTCAAACGGAATGACGTCCATCTGATCGTAAAGATCGATGTGGCTGGCACCGGGGATAATGAGCAGCTCCTTGTTGTCCCCGGTCAGCTTGCCGTACGCG
>OGZO01002703.1_pt1 | contig 11902 bp, 10 predicted proteins | sample 1576721 | NCBI WGS metagenome assembly OGZO01 (sample SAMEA3541516, study PRJEB24748) | human gut metagenome | biome: human gut; feature: human-associated habitat; material: faeces | place: China | collected 2012 | reverse complement strand
GCACTTCTCGCCGTGTGCTAGAGGTCGGCAAGGTGGCCGAGGAACGCCACATAGAACTCGACGCCGCGTTTGTAGACGTCGACTCCGATGCGCTCGTTGGGCGCGTGCAGCAGCGTACGGGCCTCGCCGGAGTAGACAAAGCCACAGAAGCGGTAGACGCGCTCGCAGATGGCGTTGAACTCGCGGGAGTCCGTGCAGGAGTTCTGCACGTAGGGAGCAAAGCCGGCCTCGGGATAGACACCCGACACGCAGCGATGGATGTAGTTGAAGGCGGCATCGTCTTCGTAAGGCGAGATGGGCGCGGGCTCGGTGTAGGGAATCGCCTCGTTGATTTCGACGGTGACATGGTCGGGGCTTACGCCCGAGGCGCGGCACTGCTGGGCGGCGAGCTTGCGGGCGCGCTCAACGGCATCGGCGATGGTCTCGAACGGAGCGATGCGCACGTTGAAGTTGGCGCGAGCAACTGGTGGCAGCACGTTGTGCGCATTGGAGCCTTCGAGCTGCGTGAGCGCATAGGTTGTGCGCAGCATGGCCGAGGTCTCGGGGCTGGCGGCCATGATCCTCGTAACCGCGGGGCGCGTGAGCCACAGGTTGCCAAAGATTGCCTGATACGTCGCGCTGCTGCGGGCACCCAGCTCGGTCAGAGTTGCCTCGACGGCGGGCGTGAGCTGCGGCTTGCCGGGGTTGGCCGAGATAGTCTCGCATACACGGCAGAGAAGACGGCAGGCATCGTTTGCCGCAGGCGTAGAGGCATGGCCGCCGTCGGCGCGCGCCGTGACGATAAGGTCGACGTGGCCCTTCTCGGACACGCCTACCATGGCAACGGGTTCGGTGACGCCGAGCGGGGCGTCGGTTGCCACGGCGCCACCCTCATCGAGCACCATATAGGGATGGATGTTGTGCTCGCGAAGCCACTGCACTGCATGGGTTGCAGTAGGCGCGGCGATTTCCTCGCCATCGCTCGAGAAGAACCAGACATCGCGCGGGGGAACGAAGCCCTGGGCAATCAAATGCTCGGCGGCCTCGAAGAAAGCCGAGACGATGCACTTGGTGTCGAGTGATCCGCGGGCCCAGATCTCGCCATCGATGATCTCGGCTCCAAAGGGGTCATGCTTCCAGTCTTGGCCCTCGACGGGCACGACGTCCTGATGCGCCATCATGACGATGGGGTCCAAGGCGGAATCGGCGCCAGGCCAACGCAGGAGCATGCCAAAGTCGTCGATGCGTGTGAGCTCGGCGACTTTAAAGAAATGCGGATAAAGCCGCTGAAGTGTGGGAATCCATTGGCTGAAGGGCTCATCGTCGCGCTCGGCGATGTTCTCACGCGAAACGGTGGGGATGCGCAGCAATTCGCAAAAGCGCTCGGCGGCTGCCTCGTCTGCCTTGTAGGTGCCTGCATCAAGAGGCGTGCCCTGTGCGACCGATACCGATGCTCCCATGGTGGGACTCCTTTCGTGTTGTATATCGAATACGTCAAGATTATCGCCCGCGCCGCGCGTGGGAAATGGCGAAACACGTTGTTCATCTGCGGACGGCGGGTCGGATAGCCTTAGCCGACGATGACCGTGCCGTCTTCGGCCACGGTGATGGCGTCTCCGGTCGACACGGCATCGAGAAACTCATCTCCCAGGTTGTCAATGGTGGGCATGGGGGTGTCGGTCCATACGCCCGAGAGGATCGCGCCAGCGGCGGCAAGGCTGTCAATGGGTTTGGAAAACAGCAGGCATGCGGGTTGGCGCCCCATTTTGGTGGCGCAGAAGAGCACCATGCCGCCTGTGGTGGAGCCGATAGTCTGCGGAAGACACAAGGCACATCCCGCCAAAGGTTTGCCGTACAAGTCGGGATTGTTTTGGTCGGAACACGTGGCCTTTTTGTCGCCAAACATCAGTGCCTTCTGAAACGATGCGAGTGTGTTGAGCCCTCCGTGAGAGACAAGTGCCTTGGCGTGGGCAGTTCCGGGGACAACGACGCGGCCGTGAAAGATTTTTTCCATGAGGAGTCGCCTTCCTATTTGCTTGGTTTTCCGGTGGTGACGTAGGCGAGCACCTCGTCGTCGGTGTAGTAGCGCGATGCCGAGTACGTACGCAACTTGTTGGAGTTGGTGATGATGGGCATGCTGCCGCACAGCGGGTTGTTGGTGTACATAAGCGGGCAGATGCTCGAGACGACGGCGCCGGTAGTCGAGAGGCGTCTGTATGCCGCAGTCTTGCGGAAGGCGTCTGCCACGGATGGGGCGGCGGTCAGTACGGTGGGTACTTGCACGCGGCACTTGCCGGAGGCGCTCAGCCCATCGCAGATGGCGTCTGCCCAATGGACGAGTTGTGCAGACGAGAGGTGGGGGCAGCCGATGAAGGCAAGCTTGGGGCGCGCGCCCGGGTTCTTCCACATAACGGGGTAGCTCGAGCGGATGCGTTCCAGCTCGGCGTCGTCAATGCGATAGATTTGGGCGTCTGGTGCTATGAGGTGTTCGCCTTGTTCGACGGCCTCGGGCGTGATGCCGTCCACGTGGTAGAGCCCGACAGCGCCGTTCGATGCGCTGGCGGCGCCCATGTCCTTAAGGTAGTCCTGCGTGCCGGGTGTGAGTTCGCGGCCAAGCCAGCGGTCGAGGCCTTTAATGTAAGGGACGTCTTCCATCACCTTCATGCCAATGGCGCTGCCAAGCACTTGCGCTTCGGGCTTGCGCTTACAGTCGACTTCGATGATCCAGGTCGCCTTGCGGCCCTCATCGGTGAGCAGGCCGAATTCCGGGACAAAGCCGGCAATTGAGCCGAACATCTCGATGATGCCGGAGTTGCGATTGCAGCGAGCGCCCAGCACGGAGTTGGCAAAGACCACGGCGCTGCTTTCTGCCCAGCTTAGGATGTCGCCACGCCGAGGTCGATTGCCAACCTCGGGCTGGTAACAGGTGCAGGTGAAAGCATCGTTGTCCAATAGACCCATGCTGCGCAGCTGTGCCTCATAATCGTCTTGTTTGGAATACATAATCTTGAACAGCAGCTTTTGCAGCGGGTTGGCCGGGACGGCGGGGTCGAGGGGCCTCGGGTCGACCGAGAATGACTGACCGGACAGGGCGCCGTCTTTCAGCAGCTCATCCATAAGGTCATAGACTGGACCGAGCATGGAGAGGCCAAAACTTGTGACAAGATGACCGTTTGCGCCGGTCACGGGAACCATACGCTCGGCGCCAAAGCATTCGCCGTACATAACGAGGGTCTTGACCACTTTGGCCATGGCGGGGCCCTTGGCGCCGTCGAGCAGGGCTTGTTGTTGGGAGGTCAGGTTCATCTGTGAGCCCATCCTTTCGTGTTAGATATTGGTGCCGAGTCGGTATGCCGCACGGACCGCTTCGAGCACACGGCCGGGCGCAAACCCATCGCCGATGTTATGCAGCTCGTCAGCGGCGTGCGTCTGCTGCAGTTTGTAGAACAGCGCGTCGTCGGGGTGTCCGCCGCAGGCAATGATTACCAAGTCGCAGGTTAGCTCGAGTGACTTCCAGTCGTTGCCGATTTTGGGTGCAAGCGGGTTTTCGACGTTCTCGGGCAAGACCGGTGACCACGAGACGTAGGGGTCGGGAACGTTTTTGTGGCAGTTGCGACTCAAGTGGAGACGCGCACACCTCGATGGGGCTCCAGACTCGCGTTTGCCGCCGACTTCCGCGCGCTCGACGCGTGTCATATTGAGGAGCCGCACATTGCGTCCCCTGAGCGTATGGAGTAGGTGGCCGCGATTTGCCGTGCAGGCGCCCTGCATCATGTGAGGCAGCATTTCAATTACGCTGACCTGTGGTATGCCGTGTTCGACGGTGAGCCATTGGGCAACCTCGCAGCCCACGGCCCCTCCGCCAATGATGGTGACGGTTTTGGCGTTGCCAAGCAGCGCGGGTTGGCGCAGTAGCTGCGTTGCCAGCACGGCATGGCCCGATGCTGCAAGCTCCGTAAGACCGGGGATGGGCGGTATTGCATTGGAAGTGCCTGTCGCGCACACGATTGCGTCGAAGCCTGCTTTTGCAAGATCTTCGGCGCGTGCTGCCCGTCCAAGTTCGAGTGTCAGGTTCCCGTTGGGTTTTTCTGCCTGCTCGCGCACCTGTCGAACAAGATATGATCGGTAGTTATCGAGGTCGAACTTGATCCGGGCGGCGCTGGCGGAGAGGAGTTTTCCTCCAAGTTCATCTTCGGCATCGATGAGCTTTACGTCGTGGCCACGACGCGCGGCGATTAGCGCACAGACCATCCCAGCGGGTCCGGCTCCTATCACCGCTATGCGTTTGGGTTCTTTGGCGGGAGCGGGTGTCTGGGGCATGAGGTATTCAAAGCTGCAGCGTGGATTGACGGCACACTGCGGATGGCCCCCTTCGACAAACTCGTTGAGGCATCCTTCCTGGCATCCGATGCAGGGGCGAATATCTGCCACGCGACCGGCGTACGCCTTGTTGGGCCACTCGGGATCCGCAAGCAGCGGGCGTCCGAGCATGATCATATCGGCGTCGCCATTGCGAAGGGCGCGTTCGGCAATGTCGGGGTAGCCCAACTTACCCACCGCGACAACGGGTACGGGAAGGCCGGCATTGGAGCGGATATTGTCGGCGGCAAAGCGCTCTCGAACGGCGCGCGCCACGGGAACGAAGCAGCCTGCGGGCATGCTCGCAGGCGGGTGGGGCATCCACCAGTTGTCATAGCAACCAAGGTCGACGTCAAAGATGTCTACTCCCGCCGCCACGAGCTCTTCCATATAACCCAGGGTCTGTTCGACTGTACGGCCGCCGCGCATGCGTCCCAGATAGGTCGAATTCATGACCTGCTCGTCATAGGTTTCCTCGAGTGCAAGCGAAAGGTCGATGCGGTACATGATGGGGTAGTCGGGCCCAACGCGGCGACGGATTTCTTTGATCATATCGAGGCCAAACTGACGCCAATCGGCATAACGTCCGAGCTTGCGATGGTTAAAGGCGGGGTTTCCGAGCTGCTCGATAAGATAACCCTCGTGCCCGTGCAAATAGACGCCATCGATGCCCATGGCATGAGCATCGGCCGCCGCTTGGCCGATATTGTTTACGATACGGCGCAGCTTTTGGTCCGAGAGGCGCATGCATGGAATGGCTGGGATGTAGTAGTTAGGCAAGAAACTCGCCGAGACCGGAAACTTCTTTTGCGTGATGAGGCATTGAGGGTTGCCCACGCGGCCGAGTCCGGCCGTAAGCTGGACAAAAATGCGTGATCCGAAGGCATGGACACCTTGGGCAAGGTCGCGCCAGCCTGCCATAACGGTTCGGCTTCGATCGATGCGCGGGAAATAGGTGAGCTTGTCCAGCTCGGTGACCGTGGTATCGATGCCGTGGCTTACCGGTACGAGTCCTGTTGTGATGAGGCCGCAGCCGCCTTTGGCGCGGGCGAAAAAGTACTGCAGCATCATGTCGCTGGGGCGGCCAGTTTCCTCGCACATGTCGATATTGCCCATCGGCGCCATGACAATGCGGTTTTTGACGGTGAGCTTGTTAATTTTGATGGGAGAGAAGAGCTTGTCAAAAGGATAGAGCTCTTGTGTCATGCGGGACGATCCGCAACCGGAATTTTTGGCGGGCCAGCTGTCGAATGAGTCGACGAGTTGCTGCACCAGTACGTCTTTTCCCAATGAGGTTCCTTTCAGATGTTGACAAGGTAACAAAGCAGTTTACGTCTAAATGTTTAATAGTCAACAACAAAGGCATGAGTTCGGTGAAGGAAAAAAAGACTCAATGAGTGCCAGATGGCAAACTGTGTTGCGACATTAGCTCCCAGCTAATGAATTTGAGTTCGCTGCCTCCTACGATGTGCTGTGTGCCGGCACGGTAGCCGGATCGTGGGAAGGATGCATAATGGCAAAAGAGGGAAAGAAGCCGATCGGCAAGATCGTTTTGGGTGTCATCGTGGTGCTCGTTGTTGCCGGCGTCGTAGGGTCTATGGGCGGCAACTCGTCTGATTCGTCTACGGGTGATGCAGCAAAGCCTGCCGAACAGACCCAGCAAGTCGAGGAGAAAAAAGAGGCACAAGAACCCTATACGGTTTCGGATGAGGCCGGGGATACGTCTAATCAGTTCGCGTATAAGATCACTGGCACGTTGACCAATAATACGGATAAAGAGCAAAGCTACATTCAGATTGAGTATGTTCTGTATGACGCAGACGGCAATCAGGTGGGAACGGCTCTTGCGAACACCAACCATCTCAAAGCGGGCGGCACCTGGAAGTTCGAAGCGATGAGCACGGTATCTCCCGACCAGGTTGCCAGCTGGGAACGTTCTGACGTGAGCGGTTTTTAACTAGAATTAAAAACATGGTTACTATGCGAGCTGGGGGGTGAGGCCATATGCCTGATAAGAAGCTAACCGAAGAGTTGCTCAACGAGCTGCTCGATGCTCCGAGTATCGAGGGCTATATCAAAGAGCACGACTTTACCGCCCCGTCGCTTTCGGAGTATCTGAAACAGCTTTTGGAAGAAAAGGGGCTGGAGCGCTCGCGCGTGGTGCGTATGGCCGACCTCAACGAGACGTTTGGCTATCAGATCTTTACCGGTGCGCGGCATCCGAGCCGCAATAAGGTGCTGCAGATTGCCTTTGCCATGGCGCTGACGCTCAAGGAGACCAACCGCGCCTTGTCGGCGGCGGGCGCCAATGTCCTCAACTGCAAGGACCGCCGTGACGCCATCATCATTTTCTGTATCGATCGTGGCTGCAGCCTGCAAAAGGTGAACGAGGAGCTGTATCGCTTTGGTGAGGAGACGGTGAGCTAACGGTTGGCTGCCGGCGGAAGCGCCGTTCACGATATTTAGAACGTGCAGGGCACGGGCGTCATGGGGCGTCCGCGCCCTGCGTTATTATGGACGCTATGGATACTCAGAGCCCAACATATTCCGATGATGAGCTGACCGCTGCGCTCGCCGGACACCTGGCGTCACTTGAGCGTGATGACAGCTATCGCGTAGACCGTGTGCTCAAGCACTCCGACGTCGAGACGACCGAGCTCGTGTACTTTGAGGGCTCCGGCGGAGGATCTCTTGGCCCCTTTGTTCGCAAGCGCATCGACGCGTCGGCCCAGATTGGCGGGGCGTATGAACGCCTGTTTGCGGCCCAGCATGCTGGGCGACGTTACGAGCACTTGCCTCGGATTGTCGATTGCCGCCGCGTGGGCGACGAGCTTTGCGTGGTCATGGAATACATCGAAGGCGAAACGCTCGGGGCCCTGGTGGGGCGTTTGGGTGCGACGCCCGATTATGCCTGTGAGCTGTTTGGCGCCCTTTGTGATGCAGTTGCGGAGCTCCATGCCGGCTTTGCGTCGGCGGGGGAGATGGCTGCGCCGGTGATCCATCGCGACCTAAAGCCCTCGAATATCATCGTATCGGGCGCAAACTATACGCCCGATACAGGCATGACATTTTCATCGCTGGTGATTATCGACTTGGGAATCGCTCGCGTGTGGCGCGAGGGAGCCGATGCCGATACCGTTAAGTTTGGCACGCGTCCCTATGCGCCGCCCGAGCAGTATGGTTTTGGTCAGACGAGTGTGCGCAGCGATGTCTATGCGCTCGGTGCCCTGCTGTTCTTTTGTCTGACGGGGGCCGACCCCAAGCCGGGTCGGAACATGCGCGAGCAATGCGAGGCATATGATATCCCCGCCTCGCTTGCCGATGTTATTTGCATGGCGATGGCGCTCGATCCGGACAAGCGCTTTGCAAGCGCGAAGGCGCTAGGGCACGCTGCGCGCGCATCCTATGCGTTGTCCGCACCGACGCCGTCGTCCGCGCCGAATGCCGCTTCCTTCCAAGAGCCTCCGGAGCGGCGAGCCGTGTGCCCTGCGCCCGTGCTCCCCACGGATCAGTCTCAGGGTGGATTGCCGTTGGTGCCTGAGCGCCCGAATTTACTCTCCCGCATTCCCGACACCGTTGGGCGCATTTGGAACGCATTCGTCTATCTTTCGCTACTTGTTTTCTTTGCCGGAAGCCATTTTGCCGTTTTTCATCCTACGGGCGCCAACCAAAACTACCCGATGTGGTTTCTCGCGATTGAGTATTTTATCTTCGTATTTTATCTTCGTCGACGGTCTCGTAGTGCTCATTCATTTTGTGATGCTCGACAAACGCCGCCTTCGCCGGCGGTTTGAGCTACTCGATAGATACCGCGGTAAAAAGCTTGCAAAGCTCTGGCTCAAGGCTATGGGTGTGCTCTTGCTGGCAATGATTATCATTGTTGCCATTGCAAACGCAACTGGCGTCGTCGATACCTCCGTCGCGTAAAAGAAAAAGGGCCCCAATTGGGGCCCTTTGACGTTGATCTTAGATGCGGTTCATCTGGGTTGCAACCTTGTTGTACCAGTCCTGCCACGTGGGCGGGCAGTACTTTTTGGCGGCTGCCGGGGTAAGCGTGGAGCCATAGTTGGCGCCCAGGTAGGCAACGTGGGCAGAGACGCCCTCGCTCCAGCTACCAAAGCTCCGCCAGCCGCCGCCGCGGGCGCTCCAGCCCCAGGCGTTATAGGAGCCGGCACAATAGAGGCCCTTGCTGCTCTCGATGCAGGCGATGGCGGGAGACCAGCGAGGGTCAACACCGGTGTTCCAGGCTGCCACGGCAAAGTTGTAACCCTGGCCTGCCATGGGGGAGCCGGCGAGGTAGTTGTCGATGCGACTCGTCCACTCGTTGATAAACGAGTCGTAATCGGAGTTGCCGGTATTGGAGTTGTTCACCGTGGTGTTGATGGTGGTGTTGGCGTTATTGGCCTGGCTGTTGGAGTTGTTGCCGCTCACGCCCTCGCCCGAGAGCTTCTCGGCGGCAGCGGCCTTGTCGGCCTCGAGCTTGGCCAGCTCGGCGGCATTCTCCTGCTCGGCCTTTGCCTGGGCTTCGCTGCGAAGCTGCTGGGCCTGTGCCAGTGCGTCCTCGGCGGTTTTCTGCTCGGTCTCGAGTTGGGACTTGGCCTGCTCGAGCTCGGTCTTGTTCTGCTCGAGCTCGGTCTGCATCTTGTTGAGCTCTTCGATCTCGTCGACGCTCGAGCTCGTGATCTGGTTGGTGTACTTGCAGGTGGTGATGAACTCGCCCAGGCTCTGCGCGTTGACCAGGAAGCTCGCGATGGGGTTGGTGCCCTTCTGGTATTTATACAGATCGCGCATGGCGGAGCTCGCCTTGGCCTGTTGATCGGGAAGTTCGGCTTCGATCTTCTCGATGCTTGCCTCGTTAGTGTCGATTTGCTTCTGCAGATCCTCGAGCTTGGTGCGGGCTTCGTTGTAGGCACTCGTGGCGGTTTCGATTTTCTGCTGGGCAGCGGAAAGCTGATCCTGCGTTGCCTGCGAGGCGGCATAGGCTGCGACGGGGGAGAGCATCGGCGCGGCCGTCAGTGTAACGGCGAGCGCGGCGCTCGTGATGATACGAGCCGGCTTCGACGCGATGAGCGCTGCGGTGCGATGGTTCGAATGCTGCATCCAGTCCCTCTGCAATCAATCGTAGGTTATAGTTCGAAAGGTATTCTACTACTGCTTTCGACCTCAACTTGAACCTTAAAGGTTCTAAAGGGTCAAGTTGAACTTGAAGTTTTGGCCTTGACCTGCAGTTATAGTGAATTGTTAAGAAACCATAGAGTTCAACTTTAACGTTACGGAACCCTGCGGGCTCGATCATAAGCGCCTGCTTGCCATAGATATGGTGGAACTTTGGGAAGCGGCGGTTTGGCACGCTAGAATAAACCAGTTGCATAAAGACCGCCCATCGTACGGGCAGTTGATGATAGGAAGTTTCCATGGCATTGCAGTTTACAGAGCGCGAGTTTATACCCGTGCTGCTCGGCGGCGATATCAACGCCTATTCGGTGGCGCGCGCCTTCTACGAGGAGTATCAGGTCAAGAGCCTGGTCTTTGGCAAGTATCAGACGGGTCCTGCATACCGCAGCCAGATTATCGACTATACGCCCAATGTGGATATCGACACTATGCCGGTCATGATCGAGACCGTCAACGGCATTGCACAGGCCAATCCCGATAAGAAGATTATCCTCATGGGCTGCGGCGATAACTACGTCGCGCTTGCCGCACAGGCTCAGGATGCCGGCCAGCTTGCCTCCAACGTCATCGCGCCCTATGCGCCCTACAGCATGCTCGAGCAGTGCCAGAAGAAGGAGATCTTCTACGAGCTGTGCGAGAAGCACGGTGTACCCTATCCGCACACGTTTACCTTTACCATGGCGATGCTCAACGCCCAGGGCGAGGCTTCCGCCGAGGTGCTCGACCAGATCGACTTTCCCTTCCCGATGATTCTGAAGCCCTCTGACGGCATCATGTGGTGGGAGCACGAGTTCGAGGGCCAGAAGAAGGCCTACGAGATTGCCGATCGCGCCGAGCTGGAGCAGGTCATTCGCGATGTGTACGCCAGTGGCTACACCGATGACCTCATCTTGCAGGACCGCGTGCCCGGCAACGACGAGTACATGCGCGTGCTTACCAGTTATTCCGACCGCAACGGCAAGGTTCGCATGATGTGCCTGGGCCACGTGCTGCTCGAGGAGCACCAGCCTCACGGCGTCGGCAACCACGCCTGCATCATTACCGAGCCTAACGACGAGCTCATGGGCGGCGTGCGCAAGCTGCTCGAGGACCTTAAGTTCACGGGCTTCTCCAACTTCGATGTCAAGTACGACCAACGCGATGGTTCGTTTAAGTTCTTCGACTTCAACACGCGTCAGGGCCGCAGTAACTACTATGTCACCAACAGTGGCTTTAACGTTGCTAAATACGTGGTGGATGAGTACGTCTATAACCGTCCGTTTGAGCCGGAATTTGTGACGGCGCAGGACGAGGCTCTGTGGATGGTCGTCCCCATGGGCGTCGTTGACAAGTATGTCAAGGACCCCGAGCTGCGTGCGAAGGCGCATCGTCTGGCCAAGGAGGGCAAGGCTGCCGATCCTTCGTTTATGAAGGGCGATTTTGTCTTTAACCGCTGGTTGCGCATGTGGCACACCAAGCTGCGTCACTTTAAGCTGTTCAAGACGTATTACAAGTAGATGAGCGCGGCGCCCGCCCGGTTTGCATCGGACAGGCGCGGGCATGATACGAGCAATTGCATGGGCGTCACCAAGGAGTCGGCGATGGAAAAGCTGGGAGTTATCGGCGGCATGGGCGCTGAGGCCACGTCGTATTACTACGACCAGGTCGTGCGTCATACGGCTGCTACCTGTGATCAGGAGCATATCGACATGGTGGTACTTTCCAAGTCGACCATGCCCGACCGTACGCTGGCCATCAAGACCGGCGAGCATGCCGAGCTGCTGGCGACCATGAAGGAATGTGCACGGGCACTCGAGGGGCTGGGCTGTGCTCATATCGCCATTCCCTGCAACACATCGCACTACTTCTACGACCAGATTCAGTCGTTTACCAAGGTGCCGATTATCCACATGCCGCGTGAGTCGGTGCGCTATGCCCTGGCGGGCGCGGTGATGGGGGAGTGCGAGTTCGATCCCAACCTGAGCATGCCGTCCGAGCCGGTGCGCAAGATCGGCATCATGGGCACCGACGGCACCGTGGGTGCAGGCGTCTATGGGCGCGAGTGCGAGGCCGCGGGCGTCGAGGTCGTCTATCCCAGCGAGAAGCGCCAGGCCGACGTGATGTCGCTGATTTATGATGACGTGAAGGCCGGACGCGAGCCCGATATGGACAAGTTTGACCGCGTGATGTGGGAGTTCGCCCGCAGCGGCTGCGACCGCGTCATTCTGGCCTGCACCGAGCTCTCGGTGCTGAAAAAGTACCGAGAGATGCCCGAGATTACCCTTGACGCCATGGACGTCCTGGTGCGCGAATCCATCATCCGCAGCGGCGCACTCTATCGCCTGTAGCCCTCGACCTGCCAAGAAGGGACAGGTTTATTTTGGCAGGTTTTATCTGGGGAAACAGTAAG
>OGZO01002700.1_pt1 | contig 11920 bp, 13 predicted proteins | sample 1576721 | NCBI WGS metagenome assembly OGZO01 (sample SAMEA3541516, study PRJEB24748) | human gut metagenome | biome: human gut; feature: human-associated habitat; material: faeces | place: China | collected 2012 | reverse complement strand
CTGGACACAAGCGAAATGGAACTCGTGGATATTGAGGGTGTAAACGCCATCATGTTGGGAGCAGAAGGGCTGCTCATTCAAACGAACGACGCGCTTTCCGGCATTGCTCAATATGATGTAGAGAGCGGAACGCTTGGTGCGGAAATCCTGACAGTCGGTGAGGATGAGCGGATTGCCGGTGTAGCATGGGATGCGGTTGACCAGCGATATGTGCGTTTTGTTCAGGGTCAGGTGGTCACTTGTGATGCAAACGGCAATGAAATTGTAAAGGCATATATCCCTGTGTTTGATGCAACAGAAAATGTGCCGGCGGCTTGCTCGACGGCTGGGCTGTATGCGCTTGCAAATGGAAGGTATATCTTCATCCGTGATATTACGGGAGATGAAGCTGCCAGCCAGACGATTCTTACCGTCGCAGGATATTTGAATCCAGATATGTTGATTCAGTTCTCGCTGGATAATCCTGATATCGCGGTTCTGCAAAGCTCTCAGTCGGCGCAAAATGCCGCCTTATCCGGCGATTACACCGTTGATATGTTTACGTTGACTGCCCCCGGCGATTTTGCGGCAATGAAAGAAAAGGGATACTTGGCATCCATGCAGGACGGGCAGCTTCGTGATTGGTCTAAGACACTTTATCAAGAAATCCAAAATGTGATTTATAGCGGCGAAGAACTGCTGGCAGCGCCGATTGCAATCAACGTTAATTCGTGGACGATGGATGAAACCATGTGGAACGAGCTGGAACTTGGCGAATATCCGACGAACTACGATGAACTGTTTGAAAAAATTGCAGTCTGGCTGGACGACTATGCCAGCGAGTACCCCGACTACACCTTATCCGATATCCAACAGAACGGCATGGAAATGCTGGTTGCTGCTGTGATGAAGGACTACATTATCCAAAATGCGGATCAGGGCGGGCAATTCACGTTCAAAAACGATGCTTTTAGAAATGTGCTGATGAGCATTGCGGCTCACGCGGAACTTCTTTCTGAGGAGCATGACCAGTGGGGAATGCCGATTCTCTCGTCGTATAGTCAGGGCTTCGGCGTAAGCTACAACGATTCCCATCGGGTGGTTATGATGCTTCCGCCTGCATTGAACGCGGATGGGGAACAGGCTATGAACACCGAGATCGAAGTGCTGGCAATTCATAATGCGTCGAAAAATAAGGATATTGCCGAGAAATTTATTGCTTGGTATGTTGCCCATCTGAGCAATACGGTGAGCTATGAATTGTCGCCGGAAAAGAACGAGCCGATTGAAAATCCGAATTATCCGATTCGGGTTCAGGAAGTCACCGATGAACTCCAAGATTTGAAAAAGAAATTGGAAGAAACGGATGATCCTGATAAGCAGGCAGACCTTGAGGAACAAATCTTCCGAAAGGAAAATCAGCTCGAAGGTCTTGCGGACATGCAATGGTCGATTTCTCAGGAGAGCATTGATTGCTATCGCAGCGTTGCTAAGAATATGAAGATTGCGTATGAATCTCCGTTCTTTGGTTCCGGCGACGGCGGAGGAATGCAGGCTGTGAATGAGGTTATTGCCAAGTTCTGTGAAGATGGGTTGGTTGAATCGGAAGTGGATGGATTGATTTCGGAGCTGGATCGTGTGACATTCATGGTCAGCATGGAAGGACGATAAGCTATTCTAATCGGAATAAGCTGTGTAAGGGATGAGCAAACGGTGCAAAAATCAGGGATATTCATTTTGATGTTGTGTATGGGCGTAAGCTGCATATCACAGGGAAAGGCTGAATTTCGTTCAACAGGAGTTAAGGAAGCCTGTTACATGGAAATGAATGCTTATTGTACGGAAAATAAGAGGTTCAAAGACGGTAAGAATTGGAGCAAAAAAGATTGCGGCTATGATAATCACGCCATCTATGTCCGTCATTATGTACCACACTCAGTGACACCTTACACAAATTGCTTTAAGGTCAGAAAGGTAGATAGCGAAGGAAATACGCTTGCTGTTTACGGAGAAAAATGGTGTACACCGGGATTAAATATTCCGATTCAGAGCGATGAAATCGCGATGGGGGAATATTATTCGGTGGCGGCGCGTGGGAATACCTGTCATTATTTGTACGATGACGTGGAGCGCGTCGAGCTGCGTATCAATATGTATGTGAACATGAATGAAACGCCGAAAGACAAAAAGAAAACAACGGAGGATGATAAAGACCATGAAATATTCAACTGAAACAGCAAAGCAAAGTCCGCTAATGGATACAACCAAATGGGGAAAATGGCTGAAAAGTGTAATCGGCGAACACGAGTTTCCGGCTTCGGCGAGAGCGGAAGTTTTGCGCAAGGTGGAGCAAATGAGCCTGTCTGGCAACGACAAAAATGCCTCGAAGCACATTTAATCGATACAGAAGCGAATGAGCAGGGAGAGGCTTGAATAAAAACAAGCCCTCCTTTTGCTTATAAAGAATGGGTTGAAGGCGGGAAATATCATGAAAAAAGGCTTTATGCTTGGGCTGATGTTTTTCGGTATGCTGGGCATTTGCAGTCAGGCATCAGCGGAAAATATTTTTGCGGGAAAAGTTGCTGCGAACAATACGAGTGTTATTTCTGCACCTTACGGAGGGCGTGTAGACAATATTTATGTCCATGTCGGAGATTATGTGGGTGAAGATTCGCTGATAGCGACATTGGGAACGGATGAGGTTTACGCGCTGGTGGATGGAACGGTCAGCGGAATATTTGCCAGCGAAGGCGATGACGCGGAAAGTGTTGCCGAAAGGTATGGGGCAGTTTTGTTTATAGAGCCGACCAATCGGTTCACATTGGATTGCAGCAATGAAAAGGGCTACAGTTACAGCGAAAATCGCTACATTCATATTGGAGAAACCGTGTATTTGTCCTGCACGACGGACGGCAGTCATAGAGGAGTCGGCATAGTAACAAGCGTGGATGAAAAGGACGAGAAGAAATTCTCTGTTGAAGTCACCGAAGGATTGTTCTATATGAATGAAAGTGTCGGGGTATTCAGAAATCAGCAATATACATCCATGTCGAGAATTGGACGCGGGACAGTGGGGCGTACTGCGGCTGTTGCAGCAAAATCAAAAGGAAGCGTCCTCAAGATGCATGTAAAAAACGGAGATCATGTTGAGCGGGGACAGCTGCTTTTTGAAACGGTGACAGGCTCTTTGAAGGATTTGAAGCCGACCGGTTCGGAGGTTATGAGCGATGTTGAAGGAATTGTGGCTTCGGTTGATGCAAAGAAAGGCGCAAAAGTCGAAAAAGGGGATGCCTTGATTACGGTGTACCCCAAAGATGAAATACAGATTGAAATTTTGATATCTGAAGCCGATTTACCTACAATTCGTGTTGGAGAAACGGTCAGCATTGAGTTTAACTGGAGTATGGAGCATGAAGAGCGGCAAGAAGGCATTATTACTTCAATCTCCTATATCAACCAGACCGATGAAAATACGACGGGGACAACATACAAAGCATACATCAATTTTGAGCCGGATGAAAATATCCGGCTGGGAATGACCGCGATTGTGTACGCTCAGTAGATATGGAGGAAATGTTATGTTTGGAAAAGCTAAATGGGGAGAGAAAGAAGAAACCGAACGGAAGCAAAAAGCCCAGATTCAGGCTTGGATTCGAGAAGTAAATGAACAAAGGAGCGTTAGAAAACAACAGGATAAAATGGAATGGATGACCAGAGATCTGCTGAAAGCAATCGTTGAAGAATGAAACACGGCAAGGGAGAGAAAGAGATGAGCGAAGAAGAAGTGCTGGAAGCACTGGAAGTGATAAAGGAAGCTCTAATGAGAACTGCTCGCTGCTTTTTCTCCTGCTATGCAGATTGCGAGGATGCTGTCCAAGAGTGCTTTTATAAAGCATGGAGAGGAAGAGAATCTATTCAGAATCCAGAGTATTTCAAAACATGGGCGACACGCATCCTTGTTAATGAGTGCAAAACGATGTTGAGGAAAAAAGTTCCTATTCCTATGGAAGCAGATTATAGTTCAGTCTACTATGAAAACGAATATGAAAATATTGTTGAGCTTGATCCGCTCTATAAGGCAATGGAGAGAATAAAAGAGGATGATAGGCAGCTTATTCAAATGCACTTCATTCAAGAGTATTCGTACCGTGAAATTTCAAGAATCAAGAAAAGAAGTGTAGGTGCGGTAATCAAGCGGGTAAATCGCTCATTAGAATTCATGAAAAGTGCGATGTAAACGATTTTGAAAGGGATGAATTTTGTGCTAAAAGAAGTACCTGAAAATATGGAAGAACTCAAGCGCAAAGCGACAAATCAAAGCAACTGGAGAGAAAGATTGGAGGCAGTCAATGAACTTAAGAATTATGATTGTGAACAATCCAGAAGTATATTAACGAATTTAGCTATTCATGACAGTGTTTTCGCGGTTAAAGAAGCCGCCTTTCGGGCTGCACAATCTATGAAAATTACAAAGAACGGGCAACCCATTCGTTTGAATCGAAAACCAAAAGGCAATTTGGTAAAAGGGATCAATGGGAAACTGGTGACGGTTCGCAATTCATTGCCGGAGGGATACACGCTGGATGAGTTTAAGAAAGCGTTCCAAGAAAGATATCCTGTTGCCTATGATATTTATGACGGCAATAAAGGAGAGAGACTTGATAAATGGCTGGAAAATGTCATTAAATCCTTGCCTAAAACGAAATAATAGACGAATCCCGCTCAACGAGCGGGATTTGTTTGTAAAAACAGAACTATATTTAAGTAAAACGTGGGAGTAATTAAAGTAAAATAATACTAGGAAAAAATGAAAAATGGCTAAATGAGGTTATAAAAAGGGCAACCCACAGATAAATTCAGAACGACGAGAGTTTGCTGTTAAAATAGAATAAGCGCAAAAGGAGAATGATAGAAGAAGGTAATGAGGTTATATGGGGAAAACGAAAGAAACATAACAATTATACATGAAGATGATAAAATTATGTTAAGAGAATATGTTCAGAAAAGGCTTATGGAGAGAATTGATAAGCCTAAAAGACCAAATACTAAATGAACTTTGAAATTAAACCAATGACGAACATGAAAGCAAAAAGACGAGGGCGCTAACACGACCCTCGCTTTTTTTATAAATGATCTTCTTACCAGACCAACATTGCCGCGATCCGCCACCTTTCTGTTTTGCAATTTTACGCACGACAGAAAGGAAAAAAGCAATGTTTGATAAGAAAAATGACGCTGCTCGAAATAAGAAACGAGCAGATGCGATTGTTTATGCGGGCGCGGCAGGCGAAGTTGTGTTGACCCAAAGTGATTTTGAAAGTGAAGCAGAATTTCGTCGTTGGAAAGCATGGTCGGATGAAGATTATAAACAGACGGAAAAAGTGATGCGCAAGGATTATGACCATGCGATTTATGGATTAGAAGGACAGGAGATTCCTGCACCGGAAGAAGAACAAACCAGAGAAGTATGTATAGATGAGAAGAAACTTAGAGCAATCCTGACGAAACGTCAATTTGAAAGATTAACGCTGTATGCGATTAGGGGAATGACGGTTGAACAGATTGCAGAACAGGAAGGTGTAGCCCATCAGAATGTTTCCAAGTCGATTAGACAAGCTAAAAAGAAAATTAAGTTTTTCTTTGAAAAACAGGGTGCAAAAGTGCCGTTTTAAGCGTGATAGGTGAAGGGCTTAATTAGGAAGCGCTTTTGTACCTTGACAACGGCATACCGCAACCCAAGTACGAAACTCATGCAGGAGCGACGAAGCAGGCAGCGCGACGATGGCATAGCCGGAGCGATTCATGTGGCTTTGATCCGATTTGGCAAATCGGACGCGACGACGGCATGGGGTGATCATGATACTTCCTCACGGCCCCTCGATGACTGGAGGGGAGTTTCTGCTGCGTTCGTCAAATGGCGCGGCGGAGCTATGACGCTTTGCCGAAAGCGGCTTGGGGTGCGTTTTTAGACGGGAAAATGTAAAGATGGTAAGATAAGGGCAATTCTCGGAGTATAAATGAGAATTGCCCTATTTCTTTACAACAAAAACTAGGAGGTTATTAAAATGAAAGAAGTACCGATTTGGGAGAAAAGTAATCTGACGCTGGAAGAAGCCGCTGCGTATTCTGGAATTGGCATCAATAAGCTGCGGTCAATTTCGGATAGTGAGAAATGTCAGTTTGTTTTGTGGATTGGTTCTAAACGCTTGATTAAGCGCAAGAAGCTGGATGAATATACGGAACGTATGTACTCGCTCTGAAAAACGGGATATCTCGGATTTTTTGCAGAAATGGCGTAGACATGCTATGATGCGTGTGGAACAAGGCTTTTTTCTGTAAAACAGAAAGGAGTGAGAATCAATGGCACCCAAACGAGGAATAAAACGCAAGGATAAATCTCGCGTTGTGTTAAAAAAGGGGGAATCCCAAAGAAAAGACGGGACGTATGATTACCGCTGGACTTCTAGAAATGGGAGAAGACATTCAATCTATGCCCAAACACTGGAAGAACTTCGTATTAAAGAAGACGCTATAACCCGTGATGAAATGGATGGCATTAGGGCTGAAGCGCGATGCACGACTTTGAACGAACTTTTTGAGGTATGGGCGCAAGTTAAACGAGGTTTAAAAGATAATACTTATCAAAACTATCTGTACGTTTATCGGCAATTCGTTGCACCTGACTTTGGTCAATCTCGGATATCGTCAATCAAAAAGACCGATATAAAGAGATTTTACAATATGCTGGCAGATCAACGAGGGTTGAAGATTAGTACAATAGAAAGTGTCCATACGGTGTTGCATCAAGTCTTGACAACGGCAGTCGAAGATAATTATTTGAGGAGCAATCCGTCGGATAATGTTCTCAGAGAATTGAAAAAAGAAAAGGAGTTTGAAGCCGTAAAACGCAAAGCACTGACAATTCCAGAGCAGAATCTTTTCCTTAATTACCTGAAAAGAACCCCTAAGTATCAACATTGGTATCCGATCTTTGCGGTGATGATGGGCACAGGACTTCGCGTTGGTGAAGCAACAGGGCTTCGCTGGTGCGATATTGACCTGAAAGAGCGAACGATTTCGGTGAATCATACGCTGGTCAATTACGACCATCGTGAAACTGAAGGGAGAAAAGGCTGCTATTTCAACTGCCATTCACCTAAAACAGAAGCAGGAAAAAGGATGGTTCCGATGATTGAAACAGTTCGTGAAGCCTTCCTATTAGAACGAGCGTATCAGAAGGAAGCGGAATTGAAATGTACTGTTTCGGTTGATGGATACACAGATTTCATTTTTATCAATCGTTTTGGTGAATGTCAGCATCAGGGAACGCTGAATAAAGCACTTCGTCGAATTATCCGAGATTGCAATGATGAGATCATTGAAAAGGAAGGGATGGATGCGGTGCTGCTTCCGAGATTTAGTTGCCATATTTTGCGGCACACGTTTACAACACGGATGTGTGAAGCGGGTGTTAATGTTAAGGTCATGCAGGAGGTGCTGGGGCATAAGGATATTTCAACGACGATGAATATTTACGCTGATGTGACGAAGGAACTTGAAACGACCGAGTTTGAAAACTTAGATCGTCATTTCACAGCGTGGATGAAGGACGCCGATGAAAACGGTAATGTCGAGCGGGTGAGCTGAAATAATCTATATGAGCAAAGGAAAAAATACATTTTTCTACATACGCCATTTTACGCCGATTGATACGCCAGACGAAACAAAGGACATGCGAATTGGCGTAAAGGTATAGTATGGGCGAGAAACAAAAGTGCTTTGAAAGTATAGATAAATCAAGAAAAATTGATTTGCAAAGAGCGTAAGTTTGAAGTCCCGACGATGAAGCCGCTGGGATAATCTAATAACTTACCAAGCCTGATTTTTCTTGATATTACAAGGAAAGTCAGGCTTTCTTATTTTTAGGCAGAATACGCCATACGCCATTCTTACGCCAAATGATGCAAAGAATCATTTGTTCAGAAAAAAGCGTTGTTCCAATGCGAGAAGAAGGTGTATAGAAAACTCTGACTTGAAGCCGCCTGACAATAGGCGGCTTTTTTGATGCCTTGAAAAAGAAAGGAAGAATAGGATGGATGCGCACGTTATCAGCCTTGCCAACCAGAAGGGCGGCACAGCCAAAACGACGACCTGCGCCAACCTGGGTATAGGGCTGGCACAGGCAGGCAGGAAGGTGCTGCTTGTCGATGCAGACGCTCAGGGAAGCCTGACTCTAAGCCTTGGCTGGGAGCCGGACGAGCTGCCGATTACGCTGTACGATCTTATGATAAAAGCCATACAGGATAGACCTGTCATCCATGGAGAAGGGATGCTTCATCACGAGGAAGGGGTGGATCTCCTGCCAGCCAACATCGAGCTGGCAGGCATGGAGATGTCGCTGATCAGCGTCATGTACCACGAAACGATACTCAAACAGGTGCTTGAGCCTTACAAACATGAGTACGACTACATTCTCATAGATTGCGCGCCGTCGCTGGGCATGATGACCATCAACGCGCTGGCGGCAACGGATGGGATTGTTGTGCCGACGATCCCGCAGCATTTGCCGACAAAGGGCATCGAGAAGCTGCTGGAAAGCGTTCATCAGGTCAGGCGCGGAATCAATCCCAGCCTGAAAATCGAGGGGATTCTGATGACCCTGATGGACGGGCGAACGGTTTACGAGCGCGAAATCAGCGAGATGATTCGGAAGGCATACGGCGGGAAAATCAACATCTTTGGAACAGAGATTCCGCGCTCTGTGCGGGCAGCGGAAACAAGCGCCGAGGGAAAGAGCATCTTTGCCTATGCGCCCAGAAGCAAGGTCGCGGAAGCCTATCGGCAGTTGACGAAGGAGGTGCTGGCGCTTGAAAAGCAGCGCGAAGAACATCGTGCTGAAATCGGTCGATGATATCTTTCAGACCGAGGAAAATCGAGCGGATGCACAGCGCGAGCGGGTGCAGGAGATTCCGCTTGACCAGCTCAAGCCGTTCAAAAATCATCCGTTTAAGGTGCGCGACGATCAGCGGATGCTCGATACGGTGGACAGCATTCGTGAATACGGCGTGCTGGTTCCCGCGATTGCGCGACCCGATCCGGAAGGCGGCTATGAGCTGATATCGGGGCATAGGCGTAAGCGCGGCTGTGAAATGGCGGGGCTTCAAACCATGCCGGTCATCATTCGGGATTTGGACGATGATGCCGCCGTGCTGGTGATGGTCGATTCCAATATCCAGCGCGAGGAGCTTCTGCCGAGTGAGCGGGCGTTTGCCTATAAGATGAAGCTGGATGCTATTGAACGAGTAAAAGGAAGACCGAAAAAAGTGGGACAAGTTGTCCCAGATTTTCAGGGTAAACGAAGCACGGAGGTTGTTGCTGAGGGAACGGGTGAAAGCTATAAGCAGGTTCAACGTTTTATCCGTTTAACCGAGCTGATTTCCGAGCTTCTGGATATGGTGGATGAGCGCAAGCTAGCGTTTAATCCCGCTGTGGAGGTGTCCTATTTGAAGCAGGATGAACAGCGGATGCTGCTGGAAGCGATGGATGCGGAGCAGACCACGCCATCACTTTCGCAGGCGCAGCGGCTCAAGAAATTCAGTCAGGAAGGAAAGCTGACGGAGGAAGCAATGTCCGCCATCATGAGCGAGGAGAAAAAGAGCGACATGGATAAGGTGACGCTCAGAAGCGACACACTGCGTAGGTATTTTCCGAAGTCGTATACGCCCAAGCAGATGGAGCAGACCATCATCAAGCTGCTGGATGTGTGGCAGAAACAGCGGCAGAAAAATCAGGAACGATAAAAGAACGCATGGAAGCGATAAAAGAAAGAGGGCGACAGAAGATACTGATTGAAAAAGACCTTTTCGGCACGGTCAGAGACAAGGTGAAAATTGCGCAGGAGCGCTTAAAGGCTTTTGAACCCAGCGAGGGTTATTATGTCGCAGACAGCGGCGGCAAGGATTCCGCCTGTGTTCTGGCGCTGTGCAAAATGGCGGGAGTTCGCTTTGATTCGCATTACAACATAACGACCGTCGATCCGCCTGAACTCGTAAAATTTGTTCGGGAAGCTCATCCCGAAACGGAACTTGTGCGTCCACAGATGACTATGCGAGAACTGATTGTCAAAAACCAATTTCCGCCGACAAGAATCCAGAGATATTGCTGCGCGTCGCTCAAGGAAACGCAGGGAAGCGGACGGATTGTGGTTACGGGTGTGAGATGGGCAGAGAGTGCCAATCGAAGAAAAAAGCGTGGGCTTGTCAATATAGACGGTGCTGAAGCACAGGTTACGGCAGACGGTTTCAACGCAGATTATAAAAAGAACAAGTATGGAATCATCCTCAATTCGGACAATGTGGAGAATCGAAAGACCGTGGAACATTGTGTCCGTCAGGGGAAAATCGTGGTGAATCCCATCGTTGACTGGGAGGATAGCGACGTATGGTCTTTTTTGCGGAGCTACCGTATTCCGTACTGCAAATTGTATGACTGTGGAATGAAGCGCCTTGGATGCGTCTGTTGTCCGCTTGGCGGATCGGCGGGGATGCAGCGCGATTTGAGATTGTTTCCGCAGTTTCGGAAGTTTTACGCGGATGCGTTTGAACGGATGCTTCAAGCACGGAGAATGTCAGGGAAAAAGGTGATTCCCGAATGGGACAGCGGAGAAAGCGTATTGCTGTGGTGGATTGGCTTAAAACATCTGAACAAAGGAAATCAGATCAGCATGTTTGACGAGCCTGCGCTTGAAGGAATCGTCGATCAAGACGAACTGGACGACGAAGCATTTCTGAATGGGCAATGAACATGGCCTGACAAAAACGGCGTTTGTCGCTGGGCACGCGCTTTTTGAATTTACAAACGGAACGGAGGTTTTCTATGTGGGCATATTTCGCGTAGAGAAGGTCAAGGATTACACGACGATCAGCAATTATCATTTGAGAGATAAGAATCTGTCCCTCAAGGCGAAGGGATTGTTGACTCTGATTCTGGCATTGCCGGAGGACTGGAATTTCACGATTCGCGGGCTGTCCGCCATCTGTAAAGAAGGGGTGGAAAGCATCGGGACGGCGCTTAAAGAACTGGAAAAGGGCGGCTATCTGGTGCGCAAACGTGTGCGCGGCGCAGACGGACGCATGAATGATACCGAATACAACTTTTACGAAGAGCCCATCCGGCAGACGGAAGAACAGCCGGAAGAATCGGATGATGGACAATCCGGCACGGAAGAACCGGAGATGGAAACATCGGAAGCGGAGCAACCGCATACGGAAAAGCCGGATGCGGGAAACTCGGTACAATCAAATACCCATATATCCAAAACGTATTCACCCAATACCCATAAATCCAATCCGTATCCATCACACGTTCAAGTCTACGAAGCGGATGGATATGACGGGATGGAAAACTGTGTAGACGTGCAGACATGGAACAGGGTTCACGCGGAGGTCGAACGGCAGATTTGCTTTGAAGCCTACGAGGGGACGAAAAACGGCAGCGTCGTCAGCGAAATCGTCGAGCTGATGACCGAGATCTGCTGCATGCCCGGCGGAATGATGCGCATCAGCGGCGTTCCGTACAGCGTGGAGGTGGTCAAGAAGCGCTTTCGCGATATTTATGAACAAAATACAGATTTTCATTCGCATATTTTCCCCCACTCCCGCCGTCGGGCAGGAAAACGGCATTCTGAAGAGACTAAAAATTCATTTTGTCAATTTGCTCAAAACCTTTTTCCAGCCTGCACAATTATCAGAAAAAGACAGAAAGTGCACCAAGTTTCCCTCATTAGCTCAAAAAATGATTATCTTTGCAAACTAAAATGAGCAGGCTGGCAATCAAAACTGTTTTTATCGGGAGATTAGCGCCAAGTCGCTGCTCACATGATATGATTCATTGATAATAAAAGAAATAATAGATTAATATGGCATTGCAATGTGGTATTGTC
>OGZO01002697.1_pt1 | contig 11924 bp, 7 predicted proteins | sample 1576721 | NCBI WGS metagenome assembly OGZO01 (sample SAMEA3541516, study PRJEB24748) | human gut metagenome | biome: human gut; feature: human-associated habitat; material: faeces | place: China | collected 2012 | reverse complement strand
GATTCTCAAAATCTTTCAAGGTTTCTCACTGTTCAGTTATCAATGTTCTTTGTTTTGCTCTCTTGCGACAGCTTGATTATTTTATCAAATCGCTGTTCGTTTGTCAAGCACTTTTTTATTTTTTGAACTCTGTTTTAAGTTCTCTGTCTTGCGACAGCTTGTTTATTCTATCAAAATGTTTTTCATTTGTCAAGAACTTTTTCACAACTTATTTAATCAGCTTATTTCAAAGCAATATCTATAAAGTCATGTCTGTAAATTGTAACTCACAAGCTCTACAACTCAATGTGTCCCGCGAGTCAGCTTTGATATAATATCATCCCGGCACACATATGTCAACGGATTTACTGCAATTAATTAAAGTAGTAAAACTATCTTAAAAAACATAAATTTTCTAAATTGTCTATTTATTATATACAATTCTCGCAATTACTATCTGACAGCCTCTATCGCTTCCTTGATATTTGCCACACCGACAATCTCAATTCCACTAATATGCGACACTCCTGCAAGACACACTTTGGGAACAATACACTTTTTAAAGCCAAGCTTCTTTGCCTCAGCCACACGCTGCTCGGACATGGTAACTCCGCGTACCTCTCCGCTTAAGCCCACCTCTCCAAAGCATATGGTATCCTCACGCACTATAATATCCTTTTTGCTTGATGCGATTGCAAGCACTATCCCAAGGTCTATCGCCGGTTCGTTCATCCTTATACCGCCTGCTATATTCACATAAGCGTCACAGTCTGACAGCGACAGGTTGGCTCTTTTTTCAAGGACCGCCATTAGCAGGTTTACTTTATTATAATCTGTACCATTTGCTGTACGCCTTGGATTATTAAAAAAACTGTGACAGACAAGAGCCTGTATCTCGAGAAGTATCGGGCGGCTTCCCTCTATGGAACATGTGACAATTGATCCTGATGCTCCCTCTGGCTTACCGCTAAGCATATACTCAGACGGATTTTCTACCTCAACCAGTCCCTCCGCCTTCATTTCAAATACACCTATCTCATTGGTCGAACCAAATCTGTTCTTAACGCCTCTAAGTATCCTGTACGACTCATATCTGTCACCCTCAAAATAAAGCACAGTGTCAACCATATGCTCTAACGTCCTCGGTCCTGCAACCGCACCATCCTTTGTCACATGTCCTACTATAAAAACAGAAATACCCAGAGTCTTTGCAAGCTGCATAAGCACTCCGGTTGTCTCCCTGACCTGTGAGACACTGCCCGGTGCAGATGATATCTCTTCGTTATACATGGTCTGAATGGAATCTATCACAACAACCTCCGGTTTTTTTCGTTGAATCACGTCCTTTGCTATATCAAGACTTGTCTCACATAAAAGCTCCAGCGAATCCGTAAAATCGCCAAGTCTGTCGGCACGCATCTTTATCTGATGCAGGGATTCCTCACCTGACACATAAAGTAATGGCACCTTTTTTTGCGAAAGCTCCCTGCATACCTGAAGCAGAAGCGTAGATTTTCCTATACCCGGATCTCCTCCCACAAGCACAAGTGAGCCCCTCACTATTCCTCCACCGAGCACTCTGTCAAACTCGGCTATTCCTGTCACTATACGCTCCTCTTTCTCGCTTTTTACTGCCGAAAGAGGCAGAACCTGTGCCTCCTTTGATCCTTTTTTCACTTTTCCCGATGAGCTTATCGACTTTTTATCTATGGTTTCCTCTACAAATGTATTCCATTCCTTACAGGCCGGGCACTGTCCCATCCATTTTGCCGATTCATAACCACATTCCTGGCAGAAAAATACAGAGGTCTTTCCTTTTGCCATATTGTTCTCCTTTATAAAATACAAAAAGCCCGGCTTTCACCGGGCTTAAATTATGCTCTATTTTCTTGATACTTTGATATCGACCGAATCAACACCCTCAAGCTCTACGCTTAAGCTGAGCTTGCCGCCGAGATTTGTCTTCATAGTACCTGCAACAGCTCCAGCTATATCAATTTCGTACTCTGTCTCCTCTTCAAGGCCAAGAGTAATCTGAGCATCCTCAGGCCCCTCCACAGTAAATGTCACTGTATCAGCAGTCTCCTCGAAATCCATAACCGCTGTTCCCGGAACAGACTCGTATACAAAGAGTCCGTTTCTTTCGAGCTTTGTAATCTCCTTAAAGGTCTTTACCTTGTAGATATCTCCATCCTTCTCAAAATTGTCAAGCTTTGCCTTTGCAGCCAATGTATAATCTCCGAAGCTGAGCTTTCCGTTTTCCTCAGTACGGATTAATTCACTTATTACAGCCATTTTTATCCTCCCGTAGCTATATTGATATATTAATTATAAATCCAATTCTACTCAACAGTCAATGAAATTTGTTTGTTTTTCGTAGAAATTATTACCTTATCACCTCGCTTAATTTTGCCGGTAATAATATCCTCTGACATACGGTCTTCAATCTCCTCCTGAAGCTTTCGTTTAAGAGGTCTTGCGCCATATTTTCTGTCATAGGCTTTGTCCACGATAAAGGATTTTGCACTGTCGCGCACTGTGAGCTCTATATCAAGCTGTTCTTTACAGCGTTTCTTAAGTTCCTTTACAAGAAGTGTCACTATATGCTTCATGTCATCCTTGTTGAGAGCTCTAAATACAATAGTCTCGTCGATTCGGTTCAAAAACTCAGGCTTGAATATACGGCGGACCTCCTCCATGACACTGTTCTTCATACGCTCGTGATCCTGCTTTTCATCCTCACCAGCGCCAAAGCCAAGGCGTTTTGGTTCTATAATAGAAGAAGCTCCTGCATTTGATGTCATGATGATTATTGTATTCTTGAAATCAACCGTGCGCCCCTGTGAATCAGTGATTCTACCATCATCAAGCACCTGTAAGAGTATATTGAACACATCAGGATGTGCTTTTTCTATCTCATCAAACAGTATAACAGAAAAAGGATTGCGTCTGACCTTCTCTGAGAGCTGTCCGCCCTCCTCATGGCCCACATATCCCGGTGGTGAACCAATCATCTTTGAAACACTATGCTTTTCCATGTACTCTGACATGTCAACACGTATCATGGCATCTTCCTTGCCAAAGACAGCCTCAGCAAGCGCCTTTGACACCTCCGTCTTACCTACTCCTGTCGGTCCCAAAAACAGGAATGAGCCAATCGGCTTCTTAGGATCCTTTAAACCAACGCGGCCTCGTCTGACTGCCTTTGCGACAGCAGAAACAGCCTCCTGTTGTCCTATTACACGCTTGTGAAGTATCTGTTCAAGCTTTGCAAGTCGTCCTGCCTCTGACTCTGTAAGCTTATTTACAGGTATTTTGGTCCATCCCGATACTACATCCGCTATCTCATTTTCGCCGACTACAGGCTGGTTTTTGGCTCCTGTGCGGTGATTCTTCCTGATAAGCTTCTGCTGTTTATTTTCAAGCACTTCCTTTTCTGACATAAGCGCGCCGGCAGCTGCGATATCTCCCTTCGACAAAGCATCTTCCACCCGGTCCTGCTTATCTGTTATCTCTTTTTTCAGAGCAAGCAGCTCGTCAGATGATGTCAAATTCTTAAGCCTTATCCTAGCTGCCGCTTCATCCATCAGGTCTATCGCCTTATCAGGTAAAAATCTGTCGTTTATATATCGTGCAGAAAGGTTTACTGCTGCTTTCACACCCTCATCTGTGATGATGACACCATGATGCTTTTCATAGAGTCCCTTTAATCCTGTGAGTATCTCTATTGTCTCATCCACACCAGGCTCCTCAACCATCACCGGCTGGAAACGGCGCTCAAGCGCAGCATCTTTTTCCACGTATTTGCGGTACTCTTCTATGGTTGTGGCGCCGATTACCTGTACCTCGCCTCTGGCAAGCGCAGGCTTTAATATGTTAGATGCATCTAACGAGCCTTCTGCTCCTCCTGCACCTATTATAGTGTGAAGCTCATCAATGAAAAGCAGTACATTTTTGGCATTTGAAACCTCGCTTATCACCTTCTTGATACGCTCCTCAAACTCACCACGATACTTTGATTTGGCTACAAGCCCGGACATATCTAGAGAAACCAGTCTCTTTCCCAAAAGAATATCCGGAACATTGCCACTGACTATATCCTGTGCAAGTCCTTCTACTATAGCGGTCTTGCCCACTCCCGGCTCTCCAATCAGACATGGATTGTTTTTGCCACGGCGGCAAAGTATCTGGATAACGCGCTCCATCTCCTTTTTTCTGCCTATAACAGGGTCAAGAAGCCCTGCCTCTGCCATATCTGTCAAATCTCTGGAATACTGATCTAATACAGGAGTCGCAGAATTGTATGATGTATTGTAGCTTTTCATCAGATCCCTGTATGCAGACGGATCCTCACCCATCGCACCAAGAATATCTATAAACATCTTCTGACTGTTAACACCCATGGTGTTTAAAAGTCTTGCAGCTGCACAGTCTCCCTGCAGTACTATAGCCATCAGCAAATGTTCTGTACCTATCTCATTGCACTCAAATCTATCGGCTTCCTCCGATGCACGCTCCAATACTCTCTGTGTCCTTGGTGAATAGCCATCCCTGTCCATCACTTCGATGTTATCCCCCGGTGAAATCAGGTCTTCAATCATCGAAATAAGCTTATCATATTCCACATTGCAGGCTGTTAGAACCTCAGCTGCCACACCGGTGCCCTCTTTTATAAGGCCAGCCAGTATGTGCTCTGTTCCAACATAGCTGTAATTCATTTTCTTTGATATACGTGCAGCCAAATCTATTGCTTTTTTAGCCTTACTTGTATATGGTTTCAAGTCATATCCTCCAGTCATATCCACTAATTTAAGTCGATGAACTGCAAATCATCATCTTCGCTGTCATCTTCATTGTCATCCCTTGCACTGCTGTCTATAGTCTCAGACGGCTTATTTCCCTCATTGACAAAGCCATCAAGTGCCATTTGAACCTGATTCTTCAAGGTATCATCATCTGCAGCATTCTCCTGATTTGAAGCCTCTTTTGATTCTTCTTTTGAATCAAAATCTGATTTTTTATTCTCAGCAGCTTTCTTTAAATCGGATGTGATTTCTACGGTTCTTCCGACATATGATGCATTTGATATATTTTCATCCGTAGCCATCTTTTGCTCATCCGCAGCACCTTCCGCTGTTTCTTCTGCGGCTTCACCTGCCGACTCTTCTGCAGCTTCTCCTGCCACTTCATCCACCGACTCTTCTGCAACTTCTTCTGCCACTTCATCTAACGGCTCTTCTGTAACCTCTTCTTCCAGCTCATCTGCTATCTCGTCCGCAGTTTCATCAGTTGTTTCTTCCAAAGCTTCATTTGATACATCTTCTGCTGCATCATCTACATCATCATCGTCATCATGATAGTCCCTTGCCTTATATTTTCTGTTTTTCACAGCTGATACAATAAGCAACAGTAACAGAATAACGATAACAAGAACCAGTATTGCAGCTAAAACAAGATATTTATTGGCAATTCCCGGGACAAGCTCGCTCTTTGTTGTATCGTTTTCCTCCTGTGCCACTGTAGGTGTACTGAGCTCGGTTCTCATATATGTGCCATCTACGCTATCATATGTATACCAGCCACTCTCACCATTGTCATTTATGGCATATACGAGGTAAAAATCCTTTGTCTGATCATCGGTTTTTTCGGCTTTGGTCTGGTAGGCTGTTGCCACACCCTTGCCCTCTATGGAGAGCGATATCTCATTATATCCCTCAGGCACATCATCCACCTTAGGCAGTAAAACCACTATAAAATGCGACTCTGAATTGATACGGACAAACTCATATGCTGCATTCTGTGCTGCATCATATACAAAAAGCCCATTGCCGCTTTCCGACTGTAAATACACAAGCGTGATATCACCAAAGGTGCCATGAAGGGTATTGTATTCAAGTCCGTCAATCACTGTCTTTGAGTGCTCAAAGCCTTCAGGAACAACATCCTCCGGAATGTCATTGACCATAGTCCACTCTGTGCCATTTATATCGAACTTCTTCCAGTTATCCTGCTTATCTGCATTCTCCGGATCATCCTCGGCTCTTCTGGTAACAACTATATTGTATGTGCTTGTGCTGCCGTCCTCTGCTGTCACAACAACGCTGACTGTGTTCTCTCCAACCTCAAGTGAATCATTGCCTGTGACGGATGTCACACTCGCCTTGGAATCAGCCGGATTTGCTGTAACCGCAAGGCTTGAACAGCTGTAATCTACTGTAGCTGTGTAATCCTTTGTCGCAGCAGAAAACTCAGGGGAAAGCATACCTGCTGAGATAACAAGCGAACCAAGAGATGCGTTTGAGGATTTCTTTTCCTCTTTGTTTTCATTATCTTTATTTGCATTGTTGTCATTGCCGGTATTGCTGCCGGAATTGTCCTTGTTATCCTTGTTGCTGTTTGAATCATTGTTTGATGAAGCACTTTTTACCGTCACCTTCGTGCTGGCACCGGTAATTGTACCTCCGGCATCGTTACCCTCTGCATCTCCTACAACTGTACAATATGCCTTTATAGTGCAGCTTCCTGCAGCCTTCGCCGTAAATGAAAATGACTGCGATGTGGGATATCCTGCGGCGTCACCAATATTGGCCACACCATCTCCTCCGTTACTCAGTACTCCCTCGTCAGAGCTTGAGATAACTACAGTACCAAAATATCCGGACGGCATGGAAACAGTCACCTTAACTGTTTTTCCAACAGCTACAGAGCTTGAGCTGACACTGAGACCAAGTCCCTGCGCATATACATGCTCGGCAGGTGTGAAAACAAGCATCACTGCCACAACAAGTGATAATATACATCCAAATAATTTCTTCATATCTTTCCTCACATTTCTAATTCTGCGATATCTTTGATTTGCCCAGTATGTGTCTGTTCATGATTATCATATCAAGGGCATTTCCACCATCACCCTTTCTGTTAGCATCAGCTGCCTCCAGATAAGCACCTGTGAGTGTTCCCTTTCCTAAGATATGTCTGTTGAGCTTAATCATATCAAGAGCATTTACAGCACCATCACCATTGATATCTCCATATATAACAATATCGTATGTCTTTTTCAGATTACCTGAAGCATCATAAACAGCCACTTTATTGCCTGTTGCAATCTTTCCGCTGTTTTCTGAGCCTGAGCTTGTCAGAAGCTTTACAGTACCTGATGCTGATACTGCTATATTCTTCACAAAATCAGCTGCACCGGTTCCAGGCTCAATGCCTGTAATATAAGTACCTATACTGTATTTACCTGATGTTATGTTTACATCTGTATTATTTTGGTTATTATTGTTCTGATTATTATTGCCACCTGCATTATTTACAGATGCCGCCTGCCTGTTTATATTGATAGTGTATGTTCTTGTATCACCGCTTTGCGACTTGCATTTTACCTTAATTGTATTATTTCCGACAGCAAGCGAATAGCTTCCTGTGCCTGAAACACCACTGTTTCCTGAAACTGCATCTGCCGAAACAGTCACTGAGCTTATAGCATTTGAAACAACTGCTGAATAGCTTGTTGTCGCTCCATTAAAGGCCGGTGTGAGTGTTACACCACTTATCGCAAGCGACTGCAGATAGTTATTAGTATCGCCAGCTTTATCGAAGCCCACTGCTGACGATGGCATATTGTTGTATACAGGTATTTTAAATACAAAAGCCTGATTCTTGTCTGAATATCCTTTAGCCAGACTCTGTCCCTCAGTAAGAGCCGCTGTGGCATTGCCCATGTACTGATGGAAATACAGCGAGCTTGTATTTACTACATTAAACTTCTCAAAATACAGTGTATTTTGACCCTTATTTATATAATTGCTGCCCACCTTTACAGCTCCGCCGCTTATGGACTTTACTCTTGTATTCCAGCCCTGCTTCTTGGCAAAAGACAGACCATTTTTATAAATCTTATCCTTCGTGTTTCCGGTTGCACTAAAATTAAAATAATTATAATATCCTTCGTATCCGGAATATGTACCCGAAATAAGAGGGCTCGTTCCCTTTTGTCCCTGCTCCTGCTTTATACGCGATGCTATATGGTATGCACTTACTCCACTGCTCTTTGCCACATCCATGAATGTGCTTGCATAATTGATTTTCTCACCATTGTTGGAATAGGTCTTTGTTCCCTCCATAAATGTGCCTTTTACTATGGACTTGACACCTTCAAGTGCCTCATTCGGACTGTATGCCAGACTCTGAAACTGAAAAATATTGGTCTCATCAAGAAAATTCCTTGGATCCATGAGATAAGCAATATAGGCACTGCTTGCTGACACCCATCCCGGTTCGTACTCAACCCACGTATTTGTTGACCAGTTATATGCTCCGGAAGCTGTGGATTTCTTGGCATTGTCTGCTGATTTAGACACCAGATTAAGTCCATTGATACTCTCATTTTTAATCACCGTATTCCAGTCCAGCCCTGTATTTACAGTCTCAAATGTCCAGCTTGGATACTTATTGTGAAGAGCTGTAAGGTTTGGAATATAGCTGTCTGGAAAGCCTGCATTCTTCATAGCCGTGACAAAATCAGTATTGTCTCCGCTATTATTGTATGTCACCTTTATATATGTACTGATAGTCCAGCCCGTAAATGCCTTGCCGTTTAAAGTACCCTTGACATTATACCATACCACACCGTTTACCCTGGTCTCTCCAATTATGTCAACCTGATGGTTCCAGTTGAGTGAGACAACCTTGGTAGTGCCGGATGTGCCTGCTGCATTGCGGACATACACATTGCCACCTGTAATCGTACCTGTAGCATATGCTCCCGATGCAGTTGCAAGGGCAAGCTGTTCCTCATTATTCTGCTGTATGGCATCCGCATTGCCGGTGTCTGTCGACGCATTCCCTGTCTGCGCATTGTCTGATGCAGCTGTGCCGGTACCTGCTGATACAAAATCAGACCTGATATAGCTGACACACTCCTCATTATTTGCTGCCAGATTGTACTTTGCCTTGTACCACACCTTGCCGTCTGCACCTGTAGTCTGCTCAAGAATAGTAATATCCTTGCCGTTTGAAAGCTTGTGCTCCAGCTCATACTCTGTGCCCGGTCCGCTTCTCGCCGCTACCCAGTATCTCTCATCACACACAACCTTAGCCGCCTGATCCGCATAGACTGCCATGCTGCTGTATGGTGCCAGGTCACATGCAGCTAATGACAATGTAACGACAGAGGCTGCCAGAAATTTATTTATCTTTATCATCAAATCCCATCTTTCTTATGTGCATTGTTTACATTAATCCATTATCCATTTAATTATAATAGAATATGACCTTTGTATCAATGTATTCGGCAGAAATTTATTATTTTTTTATTAATGATATAAAAACTCCCTGAAACGTGCAGCTCATGCTTACGTTTCAGGGAGTTGCCTGATTCATATTCTGCTTATTCTTACTGTCTCCTGTAGCTTTTCTAGCTGAACAGGGATTTTATCTTATCCCATAAATCCATGAAAAAGTTACCAATCTTTTCCCAGAAGCCCGGGTCATTTATCTTATCGCCAAGCTTTGATGCCCAGTCCTGTGCCTGGTTGATGACTGAATCCCAGTCGATATTGGCATCCTTTAGCTTCATTAAAAGAGATGTAAGCTTTGCAATATCATCATCAGAAAGCTTCAGGTCGTAATCCTTTGCAGCCTCCTTTATCGCATCCTTTATCTGGCTCTCATCCTTGAGCCTTCCATCGGCAAGCTGCTTCTTTAGGTCAGCAATCATTGCCTCGATATCCTGCGAATCGCCGTCAATGCTCTTGTTGAGCTCTCCTGTTGTGACAAGCTCATCCATCGCTGCGTCTGTCACCTTGTCGTCAAGCTTCTTGCCTGTCATCTCCTCGTATGCCTTTAGTGTGCCTACAAGTGCTGCCGTTCCGGAAATAGGGAAAGGGCCTGCGACTATGATTTTAGCATCAGCTATGCCTGCTGTGGCAAGCGCATTCTTGTACATTCCTACCGTACAGTAATTGATATTGTGCGTGGAAACACTAAGACCCGCGCCCTTTTTATCCTCTGTAATGAGTACTGAGGAAAGTGATCTTTTGCCAATCTCGCTCTTGCTGATGTATGAATCGAGGTACTTGTGCTCCTCATCATTATTTACATAGACCACATCGTATTTGTCCAGATCAGTGAGCTCGATTCCCATAAATCCAAGCACTGTCGCTCTCTGATCCGGTGTGAGGTCTGCTCCAAGACTTAAGTATGGCTTATCATTTTTGCTGATGGTCACCTTGTCGTTTGCCTCACTGCCGGCTGTCGTTGTGCTGTCTGCAATACTGTCTGTGTTACTCTTATCAGCTGCGTCACTGCCTGATACATCAACGCTTGAAACTGTATCAGTCTGCGTAGCTGTCTCTGTTGCAAATACTGCCGGATTCATTGTAAACAATGTCACCGCAGCAAGCACGCTACATACAATACTCTTTGCTTTTTTCTTTATTAATCTAATCATTTTTCCTCCAATCTACTGCTCTATATCATACGAAATTGTAAAGTTGCTTCCGTCGAAGCTGACATCTGCCATGCTTCCGCATACCACAGGCATCATCGGTGACATATGACCTATATCCAGATCCATGATGATTGGCACATTAAACTCTCTAAGCAGTGATGAAAGCGCCTGTCTGTGGTCTATGCCAAACATTTCCTCTCCGAAGTGCGCAGGGCGTCCGATAAGAAAGCCCTTTACATTTGAAAACCATCCTGCATTTTTCATCTGCCACATAGCCCTTCTCATGCCCATCACATTAAGGTCACAGGCCTCAAGGAACCATATGATACCATCATTACTGTAGTGCTCATTAAATTCCCTTACATGGTCAAACGATGTACCAAGCAGATTGATAAGACAATCCATGCAGCCACCAAGCAGCCTGCCTCTAATGGTAAGCCTGCTTTCCTTTGCCACCGTGGGAATAGAGCTGATGCACGACTTTTCAGTCAGGTTGTAGCCCACAAACGGAGCATTCTCATCCTTTATCGATTCCTTCTCCCACATAGGGTAATTGGTAAATGAAAGCTTCCTGCCACAAAGCAGATCAAACGCATCGGTAAGTGACTCATGCCACACCTCCATGCCAAAGCTGCCCGCACACGGTCCGTAAATACCTGCTGTATCTGCAATAGTAGCCTCCAAAAATGTGAAATTCGTGTTGTCGGAATAGCCCATGTACCATTTCGGCTTTGATTGCTTCACGCGCTCAAAATCAATATAAGGCACTACCTCGCACATCAGCTCGCCACCACCACAGGATATAAGCACATCACTATCAGCAGAAGCATAGCTCTCGTTCAGCTCTTCTGCGCACTTCTTAGGTGTATTGCTGATGCCTATGCCACTGTCGCACCTGCAGTTAGGTCCCTCTATCGTCTTATAACCCATGCTGTGAAACCTTTTAATGGCATTGTCAAAGGCACTCCTGTACGGCTCTGTTGTACAGCCCATCGAAGGCGCCACAAAGCCTATTGTTCCTCTATCCTTTAGAAATTCAGGGTATCTCATGTTTCTATCATCCTATCACTATTATTTACATATCTAAGCTTCTGTCTGAAGTAAAATATGTAGGATTTTATCATTTCTGTCAAGGTCATTTTACTGTCATAATTAAATGTCGTCGTGTACTGCACATGCTGTCTGTTGCACCAGTTGTATATATCATGCAGACTTATCGAATCAACATTCTTCATATTGTTCATAAACACCTTAACCTTTGAAAGCTCATCCTCACTGTCAATGTATAGATGAAAGATAGTATTCGGACATTCAATTATTATCTGCTGTTCTTCTATATTTTTCATCACTGTATCCTCTATTGAATGATGTATCCTGTGTGATTAAAAACATTATCGTCTGTCACACCGGGATGTGAGTAATAACAAAATATCGTAACTGTTCAGTACCTTCACAGCTAAAAAATATCACATAACCATAGTACTACACCGGC
>OGZO01002694.1_pt1 | contig 11945 bp, 10 predicted proteins | sample 1576721 | NCBI WGS metagenome assembly OGZO01 (sample SAMEA3541516, study PRJEB24748) | human gut metagenome | biome: human gut; feature: human-associated habitat; material: faeces | place: China | collected 2012 | reverse complement strand
AACGGCAATCCCAATAATCCCAATAATGCCAGCAACGGTACCGCCAATGCCACAACGAGCGGCAGCATGCCGAACCGACCATCCCGTTCGACGCAATAGTCGAATCCCATATGCGTGGCCAAGCTCGCCGCCCACCCGCATAGGGCGGCCGGCAGCAGACGCCAATCCCTGCTCCCCTGCTCCCCATCCCGCCATTCGAACGTGTTTCCTCTCATCGTGCGCACACTTGGTCTCGGAATTTCGCCAGCGTTTTCTCGCCGATGCCTTTGACTTCCAACAGTTGGTCGACATTGTCGAAACGGCCGATCTGATTGCGATAGTCGATGATGCGTTGCGCGTATTTCCATTCCTTCAAAAACTAATTTTGTGCAAAAATTTTCTTTTGTCATCTGCGTTTTATTTTCAAAACCATCTAAAACTGAAATAATTGCATTTAATAGTTCGTCCTCATTTTCCTCAAGGGAAAGTAATAATAACTTAGCTATAATCTGCCCTCCTTCGTCAATTACTCATAATATTCTTCTATGTATATTCCCCGTCCATCTTTTCATTTTTTAGTTTGGATTTTATTTTTGGAAACAGGTCAATATACCCATTCCATATAAGAAATTCTATTCCAGCGTTTCTATATATTCTTCCAAACAAATTCCTTGAGAGTATATTTCCGACGCATCGCGGTTGGGGTTGTTGGCCACGTCAAAGTATTCGGTCTTGTCGGCAGGGTAGTTGTCCACCACCAGCTTGACCGGCTCCAGCACGGCAATGCGGCGCTGTGCGGTCAGGTCCAGCTCGCTGCGGATGCAGGCTTCCAGCTGGCGCATATCGATCAGGTTGTCAGACTTGGAGATACCGGCTTCCCGCACGAAGGTGAAGATGGAGGTGGGGGTGTAGCCGCGGCGGCGCAGACCGCACAGGGTGGGCATACGGGGATCGTCCCAGCCGTCCACGATGCCCATTTCCACCAGCTCACGCAGGTAGCGCTTGCTCATGACCGTGTTGGTCATGTTCAGGCGGGCGAACTCGCGCTGCTTGGGGAACTCGGCACCAAAGATGTTCTCGATGACCCAGTTGTACAGCGGACGATGGTTCTCGAACTCCAGACTGCACATGCTGTGGGTGATGCCCTCGATGGCGTCCTGAATGGGGTGGGCAAAGTCGTACATGGGGTAGATGCACCACTTGTTGCCCTGACGGTGATGCTCGGCGTATTTGATGCGGTAGATGGCCGGGTCACGCATATTCATGTTGGGGCTTGCCAGATCGATCTTGGCACGCAGGGTCTTTTCGCCCTCCTTGAACTCACCGGCACGCATCCGGCGGAACAGGTCGAGGTTTTCTTCCGGGCTGCGGTCGCGCCACGGAGAGGGGCGGGAGGGCTTGCCGGCATCGGAGCCGCGGTACTCGCGCATCTCCTCGCGGGTCAGGTCATCCACATAAGCCTTGCCCTCGGTGATGAGCTTCTCGGCGTACTCGTAGCACTTATCAAAGTAATCGCTGCCGTAGAAGATGCCGCCGTTGGGGTCGGCACCCAGCCAGTGCAGATCCTCGATGATGCTGTTGACATACTCCTCGCCTTCGCGGGCGGGGTTGGTGTCGTCCAGACGCAGGTTGAATTTGCCGCCGTACTGGTTGGCAATGGACCAGTTGATATAAATGGCCTTGGCGCTGCCGATGTGCAGATAGCCGTTGGGCTCCGGCGGGAAGCGGGTGTGGATCTGCTGCACCTTGCCCTCGGCAAGGTCGGCATCGATGATATCTGTCAGAAAGTTTTTATCAGCCATATAGGTTCCCCCTGTCAGGGCACAGCGTGCCCCCTTTTACTCATAATACTATATAATACACTATTTTGCGTTTTTCTTCAAGTACGGAGTTGCACGGAACACGGGGGTAATCCTCTGAATAAAGGCTTCCCCCGGCCGGGGGAAGCCTTTAGCGGAAAATGGATGAAAAAGGATACGAAGCAGTCTTAGTTGAAGGAGCGGAAGCCCTTGCCGATGATCTCGCTGGAGTTAACGATGGTGATAAAGCTGTGGGGGTCGTTCTCCCGCAGAAAGTTGCGCAGCTGCAAAGCCTGACGGCGGGTGAGCACGGTCACCAGTACGCTGAGCTCGTGGTGGGTGTAGGCACCGTAGGCCTTTTCCACCGTGGCGGAGCGGTTCATGTCGTGGATGATGAAGTCCAGAATGGGCTGTGGGTTCGCGGTCATAATGGTGCACACCTTGCGCAGGCGGATGTTTTCAATGGCACCGTCCACCACAAAGGACTTGCCGATAAGGCCGAGGATACAGTACAGGCCGGTGCCCATACCGAACCGCACGGCGGCCGCCAGCACGATGAGGATATCGCTGACCATCAGCGCTTTGCCGATCTCCATGGAGGTGTACTTGGCAAGGATCAGCGCCACGATGTCGGTGCCGCCGGTGGAAGCGCCGATATCAAACACGATGGCAGCGCCCAGTGCGGGCAGGAACACCGCGAACACCAGATCCAGCATGGCATCGCCGCTCAGGGACACGCCGGAGGGGTACAGCCACTCGCAGCAGGACACGAAAAAGGAGAGTGCAAAGGAGGAGTAGATCGTCCAGCCCATGCACTTGATGCCCAAAAAGATAAAGCCCAGTACCACCAGCACCAAGTTGATGATCCACATAAAGCCGCCCACGTTGATGCGGGGGAACAGGTCTGCCAGCAGAATAGATAGACCCGAGGTGCCGCCGAAAGCAAAGTGGTTGGGATTTTTAAAATATACGATGCCCACTGCCGTAAGCACAAGACCGAGGTTCAACAGGGCAAAGAAATTTAGATCCTTCAGCAGATTCTCGCGGCTGAAGGCTTCTTTTAAACCATTCATGGGTTTCCTCCATCAAAAAATACAGTGATTTGGCCTGAATGCCATGCAAAAATATACTCTCCTTATACGGGGAAGTCAAGGGATAACGGAGAAGTTATAGAAAAAGACGGAAAACAACCGATAAAAGGTGAAAAAACAGGAATATCCGGTGCATTTTGGACGTAAAAGGGCAAAACAAAGCGCCGCCCGCAGACGGCATTGTCTGCGGGCGGCGCGGAGATTCAGTTCAGGAAAAGGGGAAAGCGCTTACAGGTTGAAGTAACGCTTTGCGTTGTCGAAGCAGATGCCCTTGACGATCTTCTCCAGAGCCTTCTCATCGTTGGGATACTCGCCGTCCTCGACCCACTGGCCGATGATGTTGCACAGGATGCGGCGGAAGTAATCGTGACGGGTGTAGCTCAGGAAGCTGCGGCTGTCGGTCAGCATACCCACAAAGTTGCCCAGCAGGCCAAGGCTTGCCAGACGGATCATCTGATCCTCCATGCCGATCTTGTGGTCGTTGAACCACCATGCGGAGCCGTGCTGGATCTTGCCCGGCACCTCGCTGTTCTGGAAGCAGCCCAGAATGGTGCCGATCTGTGCGTCGTCGGCGGGGTTCAGGCTGTAGATGATGGTCTTGGGGCACTCGTCGGTGTCGTTCAGGGCGCTCAGCAGGCTTGCGATCTCGCCGCCGCAGGTAGCGGTGTTGATCACTTCCCTGCAGTTCAGGGCCTTGGCCAGGATCCGGGCAGTACTGGTCTTCCCGGTACCCCGGGGACCGGCAAACAGATAGGCATGGGAAATCCGCCCGGTTTCCAGGGCGTTGGTAAGGGCCTTCTTGATGGGGCCCTGGCCCACCAGATCGTCAAAATCCTGGGGACGCCAGGTCCGGTACAATGCTACGTATGCCATCTTTCCCATCCTTTCTGCAGTGCTTCTTTGCTATTATACCTTTTTTCCATGGACGCTTTCAACAGGATTCTTTTCTTTTTTCAAAAATCCCTTGACAAAGAATGTAAAATTCGTTATACTAAATCTCGCAGTTGTCGTTCAGGCAGCTGAAAACTGAATAGCTGTCTGTCAGCAATTCAACCTGGAGAGTTGTCCGAGTGGTTGAAGGAGCACGCCTGGAAAGCGTGTATACGGGATAACCGTATCGAGGGTTCGAATCCCTCACTCTCCGCCATTTTTTATCCAATCAGCCGCGTCCAGCGGCTTTTATTTTTCCGGCGGACTGCACTCAGCCATGCCGAAATGTTCCAGTTTCATGCGGTGTCCCTCCTTCTCAGCAGTTCATGATGCCGACCATCAGCACCAGCAGCGCCACGCCGATACCAGCGTACAGCAGCTCGGCACCCAGCACGGACTTGTCGCCCTCTACGAACATCTTCTCCGGGGCATCCGGGTCGTAGTACAGGGTGACCACGCTGCCCTCGGCAAAGGGCTTGCCTTTGGCGGGCTTAGGGTACTGCAGCCGGTGGCTGCCGCCTGCGGTGGTAAACTCCAGCACATAGGCAGCGCCGTCCCGGCTCTGCACCGTGCCGCTTACCGTGGCCTGTACGCAGACGCCCTTGGTGCGCAGCTGCTGCCGCGCCCGCACACTGCGCAGCGCCATGTAAAACATGATCAGCGCGCCCACCAGAAAAATAATCACATTCAGCATTGTTTTCCCTCGTTTTTCCGTAATCGCCGGGCGGTGCCCGGACGTATAGTTTATTGTACCATAATCTGCCCTAAAAAGCGCCCCGCAGCCGCTATCCAGAGTGCACCAACTTTGCTGCAAAAATTTGTCGAATAATTTTGAAATTAAGCCTTGACATTTCCTTTGTATCTGGTATAATAACTATCGTTCCCAGCGCTACGGCGCAGGAACACAACAGAATATGCGGATATGGCGGAATTGGCAGACGCGTTAGATTCAGGTTCTAATCGGGGCAACTCGGTGGAGGTTCAAGTCCTCTTATCCGCACCAAACCATGAAAATCCGAACCTTTTCTCGATAGGAGAAGGGTTCGGATTTTTTGTTTTCTTCGGAAATGAAAATTCAGGCTCTTCCCTGACGGCTGTGTGTCCAAAACCTTATCAAAAAAGACGTATCACGAAAGTCACAACTGTAAAGGTGCCGTACCCTGTCAATCAGAGCGACCACAATATCGGTCAGTTCGGGGTGTTTCTGGGCTTTGGCTCGAATCGGGCTTAGAGATATGGATGATAATAGCTGCTGATTGACTCAATAAACGCCTTCTGCGGTTTGGAAAGATAATTCCGACTGGAAGATACTACATCAAATTGACGAACGGCCAGCGGATGCGCTATTTTATAGTAGCGCATATCGTCGTGGTCGTAGAGTACCATCCAATCGCTGATGAACGCCGCACCAAGGCCGGAACAGACCAGATGATACGCCGTCACAAGCTGTGACACCTGAAGCCGGACGATGGGGTCGATCTTGGCATCCTCAAACATCGCAACAGAGCGGCTGTACAGGTTGTTGCCCTTGGTCAATAGGATAAACGGCACATCCGCAAAGGGAGCAAGCGAGGGGATTGCCGGACAATCCGGCATGAGATTGCGGCGGAACATAATGTCTCTTGCGGTCAATGCGTAATTCTTCAGAGTTTTGTTGATGGGATAAGAGGTCGGGACGGCGACTAGAACATTGTCCTTGAAAATGGGTGTTCGCCGGAAATTGTCCTTCGGGTTTGGGATGCAGTTAAAGGTCAGGTCGATTTTATTTTCGCGCAGCATTTCGATAAGTTCGTTGGAACTGGCTTCCACCAACTCCAGATGGACGCCCGGATATTGTTTTTGAAAAGTCGTCAGCACAGGCGGCAGGATATAGGAGTTGAGATAGTGCGTTCCGCCCAGAACCAGATTGCCAGTATTCAGATTGGAAAGGTCGCTCAGCTCTTTGGACAGCTCCGCTTCAAGGTGCAGGATCTCCTTGACCTTTTCGATGTAGACTTTTCCGGCATCGGTCAATTCCAACGGCTTTTTATCCCGAATGAACAGCGGCATCCCAATCTCCGCTTCGACTTTCTGGATGGCGATGCTCAGAGCGGGCTGCGTTAAATAGAGAGCCTGCGCTGCTTTGGAAAAGCTCCCCGATTGATAGACTTGGTAGATATACTGCATTTCCTGCTTCATAACGTTCACCCTGCCGTATTATAAAAAATACTTATAGCTTTATAAAATCTATAAAATTGATTATACTGCACATTGGTGGTATTGTAAAGTCACAAAGAGAGTACACCATGTCGAAAGGAGAATGAACATGGAAATCAACGCATTGCTCATGGACGAAAAAGACAATGTTGTGACTTGCGTGACAGAAGTTGCCGCCGGACAGGATGTTGTCTACCGCAAGGAGCAGGAGTTCTGCACCGTGAAAGCAGAGGAGAACATCCCTTACTGCCACAAGGTCGCATTGGTCGATTTGAAGAAGGGCGACGAGGTCATCAAGTACGGCGAGAGCCTTGGTGTAATGACCGAGGACACCGCAAAGGGCCACTGGGTCTCCCACAACAATCTGGTCAGCGTGCCGCGTGACTATGACAGCGAAATGGTACAGGAATAAGGAGGAATCGGAGATGCAATTCTGGGGTTATAAACGCAAAGAAGGCCGTGCAGGTATCCGCAATCATGTCCTGGTCCTTCCCACCTGCGCCTGTGGCAGTGAGAGCTGCCGGATCGTGGCAAGTCAGGTGCGCGGTGCGGTCAATATCGTGTTCAACACCGGCTGCTCCGATGTTGCCGCAAACACCGCCATGTCGCAGAAAGTCCTGACGGGCTTTGCCTGCAACCCGAACGTTTACGGCGTCGTTATCATCGGTCTGGGCTGTGAGACCGTTCCCCATGCAAAGCTGCGTGAGAAGATTCAGGCCATGACCAGCAAGCCGGTCGTTTCCTTTGGCATTCAGGAAGAGGGCGGTACCCTCAAGACCATTGAGAAAGCGGTTCGCGCCGCCAGCAAGATGGCAGCGGAAGCTGCCATGCAGCCGAAAGAGCTGTGCGATATCTCCGAGCTGATGCTGGGCATCGAGTGCGGCGGTTCGGACGCCACTTCCGGCATTGCCAGCAACCCGGCAGTCGGCGAACTGAGCGATCTGCTGGTCGATCTGGGCGCGACCACCATGATGAGCGAATCCATTGAGTGGATCGGCGGCGAGCATCTGCTGGCAAAGCGTGCGGCTACCCCTGCCATCCACAACCAGATCATTCAGGTATGCAAGGACTACGAAGCCCATCTGAAAGCAGCCGGTCAGGACTGCCGCGCCGGTCAGCCCACTCCCGGCAACAAGGCGGGCGGTCTGTCTACGCTGGATGAAAAGAGCCTCGGCTGCATCCGCAAGGGCGGCACCCGTCCCATCGTCGAGGTTCTGGAACAGGCTGTTCCTCCCACAAAGCGCGGCGCAGTCGTTATGGACACCGCAGGCTATGACATTTCTTCTGTCACTTCGATGGTCGCCGCTGGCTGCAATGCTGTCATCTTCACCACGGGCCGTGGCACCTGCACCGGCAACGCCATCGTTCCTGTCCTGAAGGTCACGGCAAATGCCCGTACTTATCAGCACATGGAGGACAACATGGATGTTGACCTCAGCCCCATCGTGCGCGGCGAAAAGACCTATCAGGAGATGGGCGCAGAGATGCTGAACAACATTCAGGACATCTGCAACGGTAAGATGACCAAGGCAGAAGCATTTGGCTTCTCGGATATTGCAGTCGATCACGTCTGCCGCTTTGTGTAATTGTGTCAACTGCGGGAGGATCACAAATGGATATCAAACGATTCCCGGAAAAGATGGGAGACCTTCCTATCGACTTTTCCAATCCCAAGCGCACGCTGATTTCCGGTCTCTTTCAGGAGACTGCAAAGGTCGGCGTACAGCCTCGCAAATTTTTGACCTATATTCCGGAAGGTCTGGATTACTGCCAGCCCTGTCTGGTCGCTGCGATCCCTTCCGGTGAGAAGCCGGAAGAGTATCTGGAAACTTCCGGTCTGAAAGCTTTCGCAGAAGACAAAAAGCTGTTCCTGCATCTGGCAACGTCGGAGACTGCATGGAACGCGGACGGCAGTGATGCCGATTATCTGAACGCCATTTACGTTGCGATTCAGGCACGCGATTTCTATATCACGATGCAGGATAACATCTATCTCTGCGGCATCGGTGATGGCAGCTTTGCCGCACATCAGGCTGCACGCCGGATGGCAAGCGAGTGGAGCGGACTGATGACGTTCGGCGACCTGAACGGTGATCTGAACGCAGAACATACCGCTCTGCGCGGCGAGTCCGATCAGGGTGAAGTAGAGCTGAAAGTCATGGGTATGGCAGCACAGCTCCCCGTCTGGATGAGCATGACCACAAAAAACGCAGACAACACCGCTGCTGTTGACTTCTGGAAAGAGCAGAACCATGTTGTCGGTACACCACTGTCCGGAGAAGGCGCAGATGAGATCTGGATGCCGACTCCTGTGCGCGTTCTGAGCGAAGTCAATGAAGAGCAGATCGCACAGGTTCGTCTGGCCGTTCGTAAAAATCCTTTTACGAAGGAACAGATGGAAGCGGCATGGAGCTATATCGGCCTTGCACGCCGCCACAGAGGCCCTGGCAAGAAGCAGCTGCGCTATTTCAAAGAGCCGATCGCTTGTGGCGCGGAAAAGAAGACCATGGAAGTGGACGGCATGACACGCACTTGGTACGAGTATGTGCCAAAGAGCTGCACTCCGGATGAGAAATGGCCGCTGGTCGTTGTGTTCCACGGTCGCGGAGGCACCGCAGAGACGTTCTTTGATCTGAGCTGTGTTTCCACCGTTGCAGAGGAACGTCACTTTATTGCGGTCGTTCCCGAAGCTGGCGTCTATCAGCAGAAGCCGAACGGTCTGCGGAATGTTCTGCTGTGGTGCGGCATCTATCAGGACAAGCCCATTGACGATGTGAAGTTCATCCGGGAGCTGGTCGCAGATGTTGAGAGCCGCTGCCCGGTGGATAAAGGTCGTATATATGCGATGGGGCAGTCCAGCGGCGGCATGATGAGTGACCTATTGTCTTACACTGCCGGTGATCTGTTTGCGGCGGTGGCTCCGTGGTCGGCATTGCGTTGCCCCAGCAAGATGTACCGGGAGTGGCCCGCCAGCCAGCAGCATGTACCCACTATGATGCTCTACGGCGATCAGGATTTCCTCACTGCTGGTCATGGGGAAGACCCGGTACTGCCATTCTGTCTCTCGGATGAGCTGCGTGCAACTCTGATGGAGAAGCTGGAAACGTATCATCTGGACCCGGCCAATGTGGAGACTTGGAAAACAGAGCCGATCACATGGTATGCTTTCCCGGACAAACAGGGCGTACCGATGGTCGTGATCGGACGTGTGGACAACATGGTTCATGCAAATTACCCGGAAGAGAGCTGGATCAGCTATGACCAGTTCCTCAGCCAGTTTCATCGCAGCGAAAACGGTACGCTGTATTACCGTGGCCGTCCCGTCAATGAATCAGACGTTTAAGACGTTCGAGTGGAGGAATCACAAATGACGACTCAAATGATCATTTGCTTTGCAATCAGTGCTGTTGTGATTGCAGGTTATATCTGGAATAAGCTCTCCGTCGGTACTGTGGGTTGTATCGGCATCGTTCTCTTCTTGCTGACCGGCTGCATTGGCCCGAAAGATATTCTGGGCAATATCGGCAACGCAAACCTCGTGATGATCACCAGTATGTTTGTCATCTCGGAAGGTTTCAAGCGTACGAAGGCCATCCATCTGGTGGCAAGCACCGTCAAAAAAATCTCGAAGGGCAGCATGGTCATGGTCATGCTGGGCTTTACACTGGCGACTGTTATGGCGGCTACCTTTACCGGCAGTGCGGTTGCAGCGTTCTGCATTGTGGCTCCTATCGTTACCGCGACCTGTGAAGAAATGAACATCAGCATCAGCAAGACCATCTTCAGCGTCGGCCTTGTCAGTATCGCAGCCTGTGCAATTATCCCGGTCGGCGGCTCTCTGGCAATGCTGGCTGAGCTGAACGGCTACATTGCAGCGAATGGTTACGAGCAGTACACCATGGAGGCAATGGATCTGTTCAAAGGCCGTGGCATGAGCCTGCTGGTCCTGATGCTTTACACCACTTTTGTTGGTTTCCGTTTTGCCCCTGAGAAGCCCATCGTTGCAAGCAAGGACAGCGCTGAACTTTCCAAGCGCGTTGCACATCACGAGCCGCTGAAGCAGCCGCAGGAGATCGCTGCGATCGCAATTTTCTGCCTCGTTTCTCTCTGCCTGATCTTCAATACTCCGCTGAACAATGTGCTGGCTGCGATCGGCGGTCCGAATCTGGCTGCTTGGGAAATTTCTTTCATTGGCGCAGTCGCAACGGTTGCTACGGGCGTTCTGTCCTCTAAGGAAGCCTGTGCTTCGATGCCGATCGATCTGACCCTGATGGTCGCTGGCGGCCTGTGCATGGGTTCTGCGCTGGCAAACACCGGTGCAGGCGATCTGATCGGCAGCGCTATCGCAAATACGGCATCCAGCCTTGGCAATCCCTACCTCATCGGCGCACTGTTCTATCTGATCCCCTTCTTCCTGACCCAGATCATGCAGAACCGTACCGTTATGGCGATTTTTGCTCCCATCGCGATTCTGGCCTGCAAGAGCATGGGCGCAGACTGCACCGGCCCTCTGCTGCTGGTCGCCTCTGCCTGCTGCACCGCTTTCATGACCCCGATGGCAACGCCTACCGTTCCTATGGTTATGGGTATCGGCGGCTATGATATGAAGAGCAACATTAAGCAGTCTATCCTGCCTGCAATTTTGCTGTCCGTTGCAAATATCCTCTGGGTCATGACGATCTATCCGCTCTGATACATAAATAACGAATGAAAAACGGCCACTACGATGAGCAGAAGCATATCAAGACTTTTACTGGCTTGTTCCAGAAAAAAGGAGGCACATTACATTAACTATGCCCATAGGAATTACAACGGATGTTTTGATTACCTGTCTTGGCGCAGTTCTGGGTGTTGTACTTGGAACTCGTCTGCCGGATTCTCTGAAAAAAGCTCTGAACAATACCCTTGGAATCGCAGCTATTGCAATGGGCATCGTTCTGATCTTGAAAGTAAAGAACCTTTCGGCTGTTGTTCTGACATTGGTGATCGGTAGTATTCTGGGCGAGCTTGTGATGCTGGATGACCGCATCCGAAAGCTTGTGACCGGAGTAGTGCATAAGCTGATGAACGGCGCAGCCGCAGATGAGCAGTTTCTTGCTCAGGTCAGTGCAGTTGTTATCCTGTTCTGCTGCGGCGGCACAGGCTGGTACGGTGCATTGAATGAGGGTCTGACCGGTGATGGAAGCATCCTCATCACGAAATCCATTCTGGATTTTGTCACGGCCTGTATCTTCGACTCTATCCTTGGCAAAATCGTTCCGATGCTCTGCATTCCGCAGGCCATCATCTACGGCGCACTGTTTTTGGTATCCGGTGCAGTGCAATCCTTTATTACGCCAGATATCATTGCAGACTTTTCCGCAACGGGCGGTATCATTACCCTTTGTGCCGGTCTCAGCCTGGCCGGTATCAAAAAGGATATGAAGGTTCTGAACCTGCTGCCTGCGCTTATCCTGATTTTCCTGATCTCAAGCGCATGGACTGCACTGATGGGATAATCTGCCACTAAAATCTACTTGCTATTTTCTCTCTTCTTTTTTCTTCATCATATCATTCTCCTTAAAAGGCAACCTCCCTTCCGACGATCACAGTGTCAGGAGGGAGGTTGTTTCTTTAGCGGACTTCATTTCTATAAAAAATGGTAAAATGGTGTCAGCTCGGATGTCCTAAACCCTGCCATAAAACCGATGTGTCATGTAAGATTGTTGTTTGGATAAAACTGGAAGATTTTGCTGATATACCGTTGAAATCCAGTTTTTGGGGCTGTGTCGGAGCGCTGTTTTTGCCGGGCAAATTTTGCGGTACGCATTGTGTTTTGTCGCAGCTTCCGGTACAATGGAGAAAAAAGGGGGACGACGGAAGATGGAAAAAACCGAACAGAGATACCAGGCATACCTTCAGATCTTAAAAGAGGAGCTGATCCCGGCGATGGGCTGCACCGAGCCGATCG
>OGZO01002691.1_pt1 | contig 11953 bp, 6 predicted proteins | sample 1576721 | NCBI WGS metagenome assembly OGZO01 (sample SAMEA3541516, study PRJEB24748) | human gut metagenome | biome: human gut; feature: human-associated habitat; material: faeces | place: China | collected 2012 | reverse complement strand
TCGCGGCAGTTGCCGCAGGGGTGTACAAGGATATCAACGAGGCGACAAGGCACATGGAGTCGGACATCGAGGCTGAATACCGGCCGGATGAGAAAAGAGCCCTCATCTACGAAAAACTATACAAGAAATATCTTGAACTGGCAAAACTTGCTGAAACCATTAACTAAGTATATAAACCAATTAATTTATTTAAACCATGAAAATCAAATTTTTTATCTTAGCAGCCTTATGTATGGCAACTATAAGCATTTACGCTCAAAATTTTAATGGACTTGACATGAATATGGGTAATTTATATCGCTTATCCAATGCCAAGACACGTTCCATCAGCCCTGAAAACTTTACAGGTGAGAAAGGTAAAGGTGGTATGGCTGATCCAATTACAGATAAAGAAAAAATAAATCAAGCTAATGCACATCATGCAGCTAAAACTTTAGGGCAAGGCTGGAAAGTCAATCCTTATGTAAACATTGGCCCTAACGAAACTTTTACTTTAGCAGAAATCGAAGGCCCTGGTTCTATACAACAAATTTGGATGACACCAACAGGTGAATGGAGAAAAACAATTATTCGCTTTTATTGGGATGATGAAAAAGAACCTTCTGTAGAGTGCCCTATAGGTGATTTTTTCTGCAGTGGTTGGGGACTATATTCTCCATTAAGTTCATTAGCAGTTTGTGTAAACCCTGGTAGTGCGTTCAATTGTTATTGGCAAATGCCTTTCCGCAAAAAATGTAAAATTACAATGGAAAACATTGACCCCAATAATGAAATGAGAGTTTATTACCAAATAAACTACACTTTAACAGAAGTTCCTGAGGATGCAGCTTATTTTCATGCACAATTCCGTCGCTCAAATCCTAATATAAATTCTGACCATGTATTGGTTGATGGTATTAAAGGTAAAGGACAATACGTTGGTACATATATTGCTTGGCAAGTGAATAATAACGGTTGGTGGGGTGAAGGTGAAATTAAATTCTTCATGGATGGTGATAAGAAATTTCCGACAATCTGCGGTACTGGTACAGAAGATTACTTTTGCGGATCTTACAACTTTGAAAATAAAACGACGCATCAATATGAAGAATTCACTACTCCTTATGCAGGATTACATCAGATTATTCGCCCAGATGGAGTTTATCGTTCACAACAACGTTTTGGCATGTATCGTTGGCACATACTTGATCCAATCCGTTTTGAAAAGGATTTAAAAGTTACAATTCAAGATCTTGGATGGCGTAACGACGGCCGATATCTCGATCAGAAATCAGACATTTCTTCTGTTGTATTTTGGTATCAAACTGAACCACATGCTAAATTTCCAACATTACCTTCAGTAGACGATCTAGAAATTGTACGACCTTTTTAAAATACTCTGAGAAATATATAATTATTTATCTAAACATTTTATCACTTTGAATCTATGCTAAATTTTTATCAAAAAAGGACTTTGTCCAATACAATTCGACTAATGACAATATTATATATGTTATGCATATGTCAATTAGCTATTGCACAAACCAAAAACTTCCAAGGTGTCGTAAAAGATGCAAAAGGCAACACATTACCAGGAGTTACAATATTGGAAACTGGCACCAGTAATGGAGTTTCAACAAATATTGACGGAATATTTGAGATAAAATTAAGACCTGGCAGTACATTAACAGTAAGTTATATTGGATACATTACTCGCACCATTCCAACTAACGATAAAACTACTTTTTTAAACATCATTCTTGAAGAAGATGTATTTCAGCTTGATGATGTGGTAGTGGTAGGTTATGGTTCCATGAAAAAAGGTGAAGTAACCAGTGCTATTACATCAGTAAAAAAAGACGATTTTCTTGCCGGGATGGTAAAAAGTCCCGAACAACTCCTTCAAGGAAAAGTAGCAGGTCTTCAACTTTCAAATTATACTGGTGATCCTGTATTAGGACTCGAAATGACTATTCGAGGTGTTAATTCATTATCTGGTAATACTAGTCCATTGATCGTTATTGACGGAATTCCAGGTGGTAGTTTAACAGCTATTTCAAGTGAAGACATAGAATCTATAGATGTGCTAAAAGATGGTTCTGCAGCTGCTATTTATGGTACTCGTGGTACAAATGGTGTCATTGTAATTACTACCAATCGTGCTAAAGCGACTAAACTTTCCATGGAGTATAATGGATCTATCTCATTTGAAACATTTGCAAAACATGCTGATATGTTAACAGCCAATGATTATCGTAGATTAACAGATGATCCTGATTTTCCAGGTATTCAAGATGAGGGAACTACCACTGATTGGGTGGACGCTATTAGTCGTACAGCTATCAGCCACAATCATTTTCTTTCTTTGAAAGGTGGTAGCGCTGAATCCAATTACGTAGCTTCCATAGATTATCGCAAACGTGAAGGTGTCATTCGTCATACAGATCGTGAATCTATTACAGCTAAAATAGGTCTAAATCATAATATGTTCAATAATAAATTACGCTTTCAATTCAATATCAATGATAGTTATGTCACCCAACAACGTGCATGGTATGCAGCCTATTTAAATGCTTTATTAGAAAATCCTACCCGCCCTATCTATGATGAAAATGGAAATTATACGGAATATAAAGTAAATCTTAAACCTTATAATCCGGTTGCCATGATTAATGAAGAATATGATGTAGAAGGATACAATCAATTAATGATGAGCGGGAAAATAACTTTATCACCAATTGAAGGTCTTAATCTAAGTGTGATGGGAGCTATGCAACGTTTTGATCGCATGGAGAATAAAAGCAATACATTTAAACATATGACTACTGTGGTAAACGGAGATTATGGTAATGTTTGGAATTGGGCTGATAATACAATGCAAAAGAATTTAGAATTGGTAGGTGATTATACCAAATCATTAGGTTTACACAATCTAGGTGCCATGATAGGTTATAGTTACCAAGATGATGATGCTAAAGGTATATATCAATGGGCAAAAGATTTTCCAACAGATATGTTTGGACCTTGGAATATTGGTTCTATGAATGATATGAAGGATAATAAGGCAGCTATGACCAGTTATAGAAATACTCATAAACTAATTTCATTTTTTGGTCGATTGACTTATAATTACAATGAAAAGTATATGTTTATGGCCAGTTTACGCCGTGAAGGTTCATCACGCTTTGGAGATAACCATAAATGGGGTTGGTTTCCTGCTATATCAGCAGGATGGCGCATTAGCAAAGAGAATTTTATGCAAGATATCCAATGGTTAGATGACTTAAAAGTTCGCATAGGTTATGGCGTTACAGGTAATGAAGTCACATCTAATTTACTATCCATGTATTTGTTAAATTATGGTGGATATGCATATATTAATGGAAAATGGACACAAGGTGCAGGTCCATACCAAAATCCTAATCCCGATTTAAAATGGGAAACGAAGAGTGAGTTAAATTTGGGACTTGATTTTTCATTCCTAAAAAATAGACTTTCTGGTTCTATTGATATTTATCACCGTGAAACTTCAGATCTACTTTCTACCTATGAAGTACCAACTCCACCTTACATTGTATCAAGTATGATGGCAAATGTTGGAAAAATTAGAAATCAAGGCATCGAATTGTTATTAAGTGGTACTCCTATTAAAACACGCGATTTACGTTTTGACATTACAGGAACATTTTCCTATAACAAAAATAAAATCATTTCTTTATCAAATGGACTTTATCAAAAAGATTATTGGTATGAAGGAGCTACCGGTTCACCAATTCAAACCCATACTCACATAGTAAGAGAAGGTGATCCCGTTGGTAATTTCCATGGTTTCCAGACTCATAGTCTTACATCTGATGGTTTATGGATGGTATATGGTGCTGATGGTCAACCCAAATTATTGACTGATGCTGATGATGGCGACAAAAAAGTTATTGGTAATGGTATTCCAACAACTTATGGAAGTCTAAATTTAGCATTAAGCTATAAAGGTTTCGACGTATCTGTTATGTTCCGCGGTGCATTCAATTTTCAAGTCTTGAACCGCCAACGTATGCATTGGGAAACAACCTCACGTATTGGAGAAGGCAATCTACCTCGCTCAGTATTGGAAAAACCATTTGGTAGTAATTCATATGTAAAAGGTGCTCCTGCTATGCAAAGTTATTATGTAGAAGATGGTGATTATGTAAAATTGGATAATATAAATGTTGGCTATACATTTAATCTTAAAAAACAAAAAGTCATTCAACGTCTTCGTCTATATGTAGCAGGCAATAATTTACTCACAATGACTGGTTATAAAGGACTAGATCCAGAAGTTAGTATTAAAGGACTTGCTCCTGGTGTTGAAGGATCTGGTGCAGGCGAATTATATCCTACTACACGTCAGTTCACTGTTGGCTTAAATCTTTTATTTTAACCTTAAAAAATTACAGCAATGTTCAAAAAACAATATATTACTGGTGCATTTTTAGCTGTTATCTCTTTATTCAGTTCTTGTACCAATTTGGATGAAGAAATTTTTAGTAGCATCCCTGAAAAAGACTTTTATAAAACTGAATCTGAATTCTTGGCAGCCATGGTTCCCATATATTCCAGTATGCGTACCTTAACAGAACATTCAAACTGGTGGGATTTAGAAGAAACTACCGATGTTTGTGTTACTCCAGTTAAAAATCATGGCTTATGGTATGATGGAGGTATTTATATTCGCTTACACCAACATTCTTGGATGGAAGAAGATGCACATCTAAACAATATATGGAATGCATTATATTCAGGTGTCTCAAGTGCTAATAGAGTTCTTTACCAATTTGAAAATTCAACAATAGAAATGAATGGTAAAGAAAATTATATTGCAGAATTAAAAGTAGCTCGCGCATTTTATTATTACTTACTACTAGAAGCTTTTGGTAATGTTCCCATTATTGATCGATTTGATGTTCCTGATGGTTATTTACCAGCAACAGAGCCACGGTCTAAAGTTTTTGAATTCGTTGAGTCGGAATTAAAAAATAATATCAATAACTTAAGTGAAGATGTCTTAAACACCTATGGACGTTTTAATAAATGGAACGCAAAAATGCTTTTGGCACGTCTATATTTGAATGCTGAAGCATGGATAGGAACTCCCATGTATAATGAATGTGAAAATTTATGCAATGAAATTATTGCTACTAATAAATATAGACTAGACGGAGATTATTCACTCCCATTTTCTACAAATAACGAATTGAGTAATGAAACAATGTTTGTAATTCCATTCGATGAAACCAAATCAGGTGGTCAAATTTATATGTGGGCACGCAAAACTTTACACTATTCTCAAATGCAAACTTTCAACCTCCAAGCCACTTGGCTTGATGGTGGGTGCGTCGGAGTTCCTACTTTCTTTGATAACTATATAGAAGGTGATAAGCGTTTAGAAAAAACATGGCGCATGGGACAACAATATGCACTTGATGGTACTCCATTATGGACAAATGGTTGGTGCGGAGACCCACAAATGCTGCTCAGTTATACCAAAGATGTTACTAATATTAGTGGAGATGCTACCATGTATCAAGGGTATCGTTTTGGCAAATATGAAATCAAAATAGGTGCAACAGGTACTCCTGATAATGATTATGTCATTATGAGATATGCCGAAGTATTAATGATGAAAGCTGAATGTATACTCCGTACAGGAGGTAGCTCACAAGAAGCTGCCGAATTAGTAAATGAAGTACGTAGAAGAAACTTCGATACAACCAATGAATTAACCGGTTCAGAATTAGAAGCTACCACAATTTATAATGGAGTTCCAGTAAAATATGGTCGTTTTCTTCAAGAACTTGGTGTAGAATTTGCATTAGAAGGCTTACGTCGAAGTCAACTTATTCGTTTTGATAATAATTTCACAAAAGGTACTTGGTGGGAACACCAGCCTACTAATGATACAAAACGTAATCTCATGCTAATACCATTTGATCAGCTACAACGTAATTCTAATTTAGTACAAAACCCTAAATAATACTATCATATTTCAAGCGGAATTTGAAAAATGTAAATTCCGCTTGTATTTTCTAACTAAATATATTATTATAAAAATGAGAAAACTTTTTATTATATGTGCCCTCCTATTCTGCCTTGGTACCGCTTCAGCCCAGCAGAAGTTCTCTGTGGCATCTCCCGACGGGAAGCTGAAGCTTGTGCTGGACATAGCACCTGAGAAAGTGGCCTACAGCGTGAAATACGGGAAACAGCAGTTGCTGGAGGACTCAAGGCTGGGATTCGAGTTCGACAGCGGGGAGTTCGGGGCAGGACTCAAGGCGGGAAAGGTACAAAGGAGGAAGATAGACGAGACATACGAGCTGGTAGTAGGAAAGGTCAGTAAGGCAAGAAACCACTGCAATGAGATGATAGTCCCCCTGGTGGAGAAGAACGGGAAGGAGAGAACGGTGAACCTGGCTGTAAGGGCATTCAATGATGGGATAGCATTCAGATACGAATTTCCCAAGCAGAAAGCATGGAATTCATACGTGATGTACGATGAAAGGACACAGTTCAACTTGCAAGGAAACCCGATGGCGTTGCTCATGTACCTGCCCGGGTATGTAAATACACACGAAGGGGTATACAGTCATGTAAGATATGACAAGGTGGCAAGGAAAAGGCTGATAGAGATGCCGGCGACATTCGAGTTCGACAACGGGGTGGCAGTGGCTATAACTGAAGCGGCCATAAGGGACTATGCGGGAATGTACCTGGTGAAGGAGAAGGGTGGACTGGTGGGAAAGCTCTCGCCAAAACTGGGGCAGGAGAAGATAAAGGTCGAGACAGACAGTTTCCCGCACCGCACACCGTGGCGCGTAATCTCCGTTGCAGACCGGGTGGGAGGATTGCTGGAGACGAATATACTAACAAGCCTGAACGAGCCCTGCAGGATTGAAGACACTTCATGGATTAAGCCTTGCAGGACCACGTTCACATGGTGGAACGGGAATGTCGTGCCGGACAGCACCTTCTCTCCGGGAAACAACTTCGATACAAACAAGTACTACATCGATTTTGCAGCACGCAATGGCTTGGATGCACATGGAATCTACGGATATGCGGAGACTCCTTGGTACTATGATGACAACTTCAATTTCGGATGGGCGGGACCCAATGCGGACATCACAAAACCGATACCATGCCTGAACATGCCAAGAATTGTGGAATATGCAAGGAGCAAGGGGGTGGGCATACATCTGTGGGTACACTGGAGACCGTTGTACGACAAACTCGAAGAAGCCTTTGCGCTCTATGAGGGATGGGGAGTAAAAGGACTCATGGTGGACTTCATGGACCGTAATGACCAAGAGATGATACGCATCCAAGAAGAGATACTGGAATGTGCGGCAAGACACAGGCTCTTCATACAGTTCCATGGGTCGAGCAAGCCTTCCGGACTGGTAAGGACGTATCCGAATGAATTCACACGGGAGGGGACACTCAACTATGAAGTATGCAAATGGGACACGCTGGTGAATGCGGACCATGACATTGCGATACCCTTCACCAGGATGCTGGCGGGAGCGACGGACTATCACCTGGGAGGGTTCAGGGCACTGCCGCGCTCGGAGTTCAAGATACAGTATGTAAATCCTCATGTAATGAGCACACGCTGCCATATGTTGGCCATGTATGTGGTTTTGGAAAACCATCTCACCTCGTTGTGCGATACGCCAAAGGCTTATGAAGGTCAACCGGGGTTCGAGGTGCTCCGTACCGTGCCGGGAACGTGGGATGAGATAAGAGTTCCGCTGGCAAGGATGAATGAGCATGTCACGGTGGCCCGCAGGAGCGGTTCGGACTGGTGGGTAGGCTCGCTGAACAACGGTACGGAAAAGAATCTGAAATTGAAATTGGACTTCCTTAGTGAGGGGGACTACCAAGCAACGATCTATACCGATGCAGAGGATGTGGACCGGAATCCAAACCATCTGGACAGACAGGTACGGAAAGTTACAAGGAAGGATATCATTGAACTGAATCTGGCAAAGGATGGAGGAGCGCTATTACATATCAGAAGGTTATAAGGGTGATGTTTATCAGTTGAAATTGTATTTCAATCAGTTGTTAGTTTGTTAGGATAAGAAGATTGTTCCAGGATAATATTTTTAGTCAATGGATTTATAACATGAACAGAAGAAATTTTATAAAGAGAGTGGGCCTTTTGGGGGCAGGATATGCGCTGAATAAAAACTTGATGTTTGCGAATTCAGGCGTAGCTTCGACAGCTGCCTCTTTTTCGTCGTTTCCAACAGTAAGGAAGCCTATATCGGAAAGGAACTTCAAAAGTCCTGCCATTGAAAAGGCCATTACTACTTTTAAACAGAAGGTCAAGAATGAAGAACTGGGCTGGCTGTTTGGGAATTGTTTTCCGAATACGTTGGACACAACCGTTTTTTATTCAGAAAAGGATGGCCGACCGGATACATATGTGATTACCGGTGATATTGATGCCATGTGGTTAAGGGATAGTTCTGCCCAAGTATATCCGTATTTGGATTTCATGTCTGAAGATATGACTTGCCTCTGCTGTCTGTGATAATGTGGAATCTCTTTCTGAAAGCAATCATATATTTAAAAAATTCAAATACATCCTTATGCTTTTCTTTTCTTGTCCAGTCAAGCCATGAGATAATGTTATCCTGACAGTAAGCGTTGTTGTTGCCGAACTGAGTGTTGCAAAATTCATCGCCTGCAAGGAAAAGAGCAGGACCCTGACTGCACATAAGAGTTGCAAAGGCATTTTTAACCATTTTTATACGAAGATTGTTAATGTTGTAATCATCGGTTTCGCCCTCTGCACCGCAGTTCCAGCTGTTGTTGTCATTAGCACCGTCAGTATTGTTCCAGCCGTTTTCAAGATTGTGCTTTTCGTTGTATGAATACATATCATAAAGAGTAAATCCGTCATGACAGGTAAGAAAGTTTACCGACGCATTGTAGCCCCTGTAGGTAGGGTCATACAAATCTCTTGAGCCTGTAATTCTCTGAGCCGCATCCCATGCAAGGTGGTTGTCGCCTTTAAGAAATCTTCTGAGGTCGTCACGGTATCTTCCGTTCCATTCAGCCCATCTGTTCCATGACGGAAAACAGCCGACCTGATAAAGTCCGCCTGCATCCCATGCCTCTGCAATAAGCTTTACTCCGCCGAGAATCGGATCAAACGCAAGGCTTTTGAGAAGCGGAGGCTTATCCATAGGAGTACCGTCCTCGTTTCTTCCCAAAATTGATGCAAGGTCAAAACGGAAACCGTCAATGCGGTATTCTGTTACCCAATAACGCAGACAGTCAAGTATAAATTGCTGCACAATCGGCTGATTGCAGTTGAGAACATTGCCGCAACCGCTGAAATTGTAATACTTTCCGTCCGGAGTGAGCATATAGTAAATGTTGTTGTCAATGCCCTTGAACGAGAAATACGGTCCCATTTCATTGCCCTCTGCCGTGTGGTTGAACACAACATCAAGGATAACTTCAATTCCGTTTTCGTGAAGCTCACGAACAAGCTGTTTAAGCTCTCTGCCTTCGTGATGATGCTCGTGGTCGCTCTCATAGCTTGTGTTCGGAGCAAAAAAACATACGGTGTTATAGCCCCAGTAATCGTAGAGCTGACGCCCGTCATAATTACGATACGAGCCCATTTCGTCAAACTCAAAAATAGGCATCATTTCAACGGCATTGATGCCCAGTCCTTTAAGATAGGGGATTTTTTCACGGATACCTGCGAATGTGCCTTTGTTTTTAACGCCTGAGGAGCCATCCTGGGTAAAGCCTCTTACATGCAATTCATAAATAATAAGCTCTTCAAACGGAAGCTTCGGCTGAGTGCAGTTGCCCCAGTCATAGTCGCTGTTTACAACTCTTGCCTTATAAACACCCTCATGCTCCTGTTTTTTACCCCAGCCGCTCTGACCGATTACAGCCTTTGCGTATGGGTCAAGAATGTATTTCTTTTTATCAAAAATAATGCCTTTTTCGGGTTCATACGGACCGTCAAAGGAATATGCATACTCAAAATCAATCTCATCAAGACCGAACACGAGCATTGAATAGGTGTTGCCAATTTTGTAAGAATCTGGAAATCTGAGCCTTGCATACGGAATTTTTGCATAAGGTCTGAATAAAAGCAATGTACACTCAACGGCATAAACCGAATGAATAGTAAAGTTTACACCGCCGGAAACGGTTGTTGCACCGTTTAAAAGGAAGTTGCCGGGTCTGACATCGAAACCACCTACATTATCGGTTGGCTTTAAATCCCTCAACATAATATTTAATCCCCCTAAGTTACTCTCAAAAAAACAAAAATTCAGTCATAACACAACATATGTCTATTTTATCATATTATGTGATTTATTCAACACACTATTTGCAAAAATATAGTCAAATCTTGTCATCACGATTAAAAAGCAGTATTTTTACACAAAAAAAGACCGGAATAAAAAATATATTCGGTCTTTTTAATCATTTGCTTACGCTTGTTGTCAACCTATAAAAGTAAATCTGTCTGTTTTTCTGCCGTCAACATCAACTTTTTCGGCAAACATTTCGACAGGTCTTGCCCACACTTCACTTGTGTTGTGGAGATTTCTGTAAATTACAAGTTTTTCACCCGTTTCGCTGTGGGTTGCAAAGTTGATAACCTCATATTCGCCACCCTTGAAATGTAGGTAAATACCCGGCTTGATTTCTTTTGTCGTATTTTCGGCATTGTCCGAATTGCTTTCACGGCAATTTTCTGTTTTAACAGCTTTAGCTGAAGTTTCTTCATTTGCAGGAGCTTCGTCAATTTCAGCTGCCCTGCAATCTGTATTGTCTGCATTGAAATCAACCCTGAAACTTCCGTCATTAACAACAAGAATTCTCGACTGATACGGCTGCATTTCAATTTCATAGTAACCGTTTACATCAATAACTTCGTTGCCGTTGAGAACATCTGTAAGCTTTGCGTTGCAGCCTGTGTCAAAACCGATTTTTTCAACACGGTCTGTAAGGTTGAATGCAACAAAAACAGTCTGATTGTCGGTTTTTCTTCTGTATACAAGCTTTTCATTCTGAATATTTATGTTTTCAAAATCGCCGTACTTGAGAGCTTCGAGTGCAAGTCTTACTACACCGAGTTTTTTGATATGCTCAAGAAGTTCATAGTTCGGATTCGGAATGGAATCAAGGTCAAGACAGGGACGAAGCTCATAATCGCTGTAGGCAGTTCTCATACCCTCAATGCCGAATTCACTTCCGTAGTAAATTGACGGTACTCCGGGCATTGTATACATCATCGTGTAAACATTGTTGAGATGATTTTTGTCTTTAAGCATACTTGCAACACGGTTTACATCGTGGTTATCAACGAAATTATATGTGTAGATATTTCTGTAAATACCGCCGTTAGCAAACTGTCTGTTAAGAGAATGTGCAATTTCAAAATAGTTGTGGTCATTATGGCTTGAATAAATGCCTTTGTAGCATTCGTAGTTTGTAACCGAGTCAAGCACATCGGGATTTGCCCAATGATTGTAATCGCCGTGGGTAATCTCGCCGTAGAGCCAGAAATCGGACTTTTTCTCTTTGCAAACATTTTTTAATTTCTTGAAAAATTCAATGTCAATGCAGTCAGCCGCATCAAGGCGAAGTCCGTCAATATCAAACTCATCAATCCAAAATCTTGCACAGTCAAGAAGATAGTTTACTACCTCGTCATTGTGGAGATTAAGCTTTACAAGGTCGTAGTAACCTGCCCAGCCCTCATAGCTGAAACCGTCATTATAAGGACTGTTGTTCAAAAAGTTTATATTTTCAAACCAAGACGCATATCTTGAATTTTCACGGTTCTGTTGAACATCTTTGAAGGCAAAGAAATCTCTTCCCACATGATTAAAAACGCCGTCAAGCATAATTCTGATGCCGTTATCGTGAAGTGTTTTGCAAATTTTTTTGA
>OGZO01002683.1_pt1 | contig 11973 bp, 11 predicted proteins | sample 1576721 | NCBI WGS metagenome assembly OGZO01 (sample SAMEA3541516, study PRJEB24748) | human gut metagenome | biome: human gut; feature: human-associated habitat; material: faeces | place: China | collected 2012 | reverse complement strand
AAAAGACTCTTTTCGTTGGTGTTCCTCTGGAAAAAAGCGTTCGCCAAAACAAATCCGCAGGACGTTCATCCTCTTTCGGTGCACCGTCTGCAAGATAGCCTGCCCACTTTGTCATTGGGTATATTTTTTGAAGTATTTCGCTGTTGTTTACAATCATAAATTTAAGCGGCTGAACATTCGCACCGTATGCCGCAACTCTTGCACAGTCCACAAGTTTCACAAGATTATCTTCACTGACTGCCTTTTGTTCAAACTTTCTTATCGTTCTTCTTTTCATTATCGCATCATATACATTCATAATTTATCTGTCCTTTCCAAAAATAACTATTGTTATTAAACCTGTCACTATTATATCATATTCTTTTGTGTTTTTCAATTTTGTATTCCATATTACTTTACATATACGCAAAAATTTTATATAATAATAGGAAACAAATAAGGAGATGTGTCTATGTCAGCACCACTGTATGAGCATTTGCTTGCATACTCAAAACAAAACAGAATATCATTTGCAATGCCCGGTCACAAAAACGGCAGAGGATTAAAAAAAGATTTACTGTCCATTGATGTAACGGAACTTTCCGCAACGGAAAATCTTATCCACCCCGGTGAGTATGTTTTAAAAGCACAAGAGCTTTTGTCAAATCTTTACGGCAGCGACAAAAGCTACATACTCACAGGCGGTTCAACATCTGCAATTCAGTCTATGATATGTGCAGGCGTAAAGCCCGGCGGCACACTGCTTTCGGCAGGCGACTGCCATATGAGCGTTATAAACACTTGCGCTTTACTCGGTATCAATTTAAAATTGTTTCCGAAAGAAATAGACAACAGTTTTAGTGTCCCCAAAGGTACAGGGACACTAAAAAAGCATTTAACGGACGACATTGACGCGGTTATAATTACATCACCGAATTACTACGGAATATGTTCCGACATTAAAAACACAGCCGAAGAATGTCACGCAAAAAATATTCCTTTACTTGTTGACGAGGCGCACGGAGCGCACTTTATCGCAAACAATTTATTTCCGCAAACCGCAGTAAAATATGCAGACGCAGTATGCCAAAGTGCTCACAAAACGCTTAATGCAATGAACGGAAGTTCGTATCTTCACATAAACGGCGATTTAATCGACAGAAAACGTCTTGAAAAATCACTTTATATGTTTCAATCGTCAAGTCCGTCATACGTCATCGCGTCATCGGCGGACATTGCAAGAGATGAATTAACCGACGGTGCAATGTGGGAGAAAACATATGATATGTGCAAATCATTTAAAGAAAAAATCACCGATACAGGTATCAAAGTTCTTGAAAATGACGATATGACAAGGCTTGTGCTGAATTTTTCAAATTTGGATATTACAGGCTTTGACGTTGATGACATACTTTCAAATAATGGCATAGACATTGAAATGGCTGATTTATTCAACATAGTTTTAATCGTTACGCCGTCAAACACGCAATCGGATATGGACGTGCTTTTTGATGAGCTTATCAAAATTACAAACAATACACCTAAAGCAAAAAGCACATTAAATCTGACTTTCCCACCGATTTGCAAAGAAAAACTGTTTCCGCAAAAAGCATTTTTCTCAAATCAAAGGGACACTAAATTACAGAATTCAATCGGACATATTTCTTGCAGTACGGTTGTACCTTATCCGCCAGGAGTACCGGTTATATACACAGGCGAAACTATCAGAAAAGAACAGATTGATTACATAGAATACCTTGAAACAAAAGGCGCAGAAATCACAGGAATTTCAAACGGCACAATAGCCGTATCGGAGCAAAATAATGAGTGAAATTATTACAGTAACAGGCACAGTTGAAGAAATTATATATTCCAATCCCGACAACGGTTATTCTGTTGTCGGAATCGACAGCGTTGAAGAAGGACAATTCACCGCAACAGGATATATGCCGTTTATAACGGAGGGTGAAAGCGTTGCCCTGTCGGGTAATTGGACAACTCATCCCGATTACGGCGAACAATTCAAAGCGGAATATTATGAAACAGTTATGCCGTCGGACGAGGAGTCTATTATTAAATATTTAAGTTCGGGAATAATAAGCGGTATACGCGAGGCTACCGCAAAAAAACTTATCGACCATTTCGGACTTGACGTACTTCAAATAATGCTTACCCAGCCGTCAAAACTTGCCGAAATCAAAGGAATAAGCAAAGAAAAAGCGAAGAAAATAGGCGAACAATTTGCAGAAATACAGTCTATGCAAAATATCGTTATGTTCCTTCAACAGTACGGAATTTCCGCAACTACCGCAGTAAAAGTACACAATTCTCTCGGTGCAAATTCGGTTGAACTCATAAAGAAAAATCCGTATATCCTTTCTGATATGGTTGACGGCATTTCTTTTAAAACATCGGACACAATAGCCTTTAATATGGGATTGCCTAAAAACAGCATTATGCGTATACGTTCGGGAATTATACATATTTTACGCAGTGCCGCATATACAAGCGGTCATGTATATATGCCGAAAGATGTATTAATCGAGCATACCGTCTACACATTAAAAGTCACCGATGACGAAGTAATTGCGGCTGTTTCCGAATTGCTTTCTTCAAAAGAACTGTTCCAAGATAAAGTTGACGGAATTGACGCATACTATCTTTACAGCTATTATGAGTCTGAATATTACATTGCGCGCCGACTTATTGCAATGTCGCAAAACACGCAAAAATTCACAATGACCGAAGAAAAAGCAGAAAAAGCCATTGACGCGCTTGAAGCAAAAACAAATTTATACCTTGCCGCCGAGCAGCGCAATGCCGTTGTCACCGCACTTTCGGCAGGTTGTATGATTCTTACCGGCGGTCCGGGAACAGGTAAAACAACAACAATAAACACAATAATAAAGCTTTTGGAAGATTTAAAGCTTTCAATCGCACTTGCCGCGCCGACAGGACGCGCCGCAAAGCGAATGAGCCAAGTTACGGGTTACGAGGCAAAGACGATACACCGTCTTTTATGCACTCAACGATCTTCTGAGGGTTACAGTATTTTTACGCACAACGAAGAAAATCCACTGCCGTATGACGTTATAATTCTTGACGAAGTCAGTATGATTGACGTAAATCTTATGTCGTCATTTTTAAAAGCGGTCAAAACAGGTGCAAGAATTATCCTTTCGGGTGATGCGGACCAACTGCCGTCAGTCGGGCCGGGAAACATCATTCACGATATAATCGAAAGTAAAACAATACCGGTAATTCAGCTTAACAAAATTTTCAGGCAAGCCGAAGAAAGTCTTATAATCGTAAACGCACACAAAATCAATCACGGAGAACTTCCCGATTTATCGGTAAAATCAAGCGATTTCTTCTTTTTAAGAAGAAAAACACCGCAGGACAGTGCTTTTACGGTTATGGATTTATTCAAAAACAGACTGCCGAAAAGCTATAATGTAAACCCGATTTCATCAATACAAGTCCTATCACCGACAAAAAAAGGACTTGCCGGAACGATTGCATTAAACAAACTGTTGCAGTCACACATCAATCCATATGACGAAAGACGTCCGCAACACGTTTTCGGCAATATAACTTTCCGTGTCGGCGACAAAGTTATGCAGACAAAAAACAATTACGATATGGTCTATTCACGCGAAAACGGCGAGGACGGTATGGGAATTTTCAACGGTGATATGGGAATTATAGAGAGTATTTCCGTCCGCGACAAGTGTATGAATATCGTGTTTGATGAGGACAAGCTCGTTGAATATCCGTTTACCAATCTTGATGAGCTTGACCTTGCGTACGCGATAACCGTCCACAAAAGTCAAGGCAGTGAGTTCCCTATCGTGATTATGCCCGTATGCTCATTCTCGCCTATGCTTATGAGCCGCAACTTATTTTACACCGCTGTAACGCGTGCAAGAGATATGGTTGTGCTTGTCGGCAGCGAAAAGACTATTCAAAATATGACTATTAACAACCAATTTCATCAACGATTTACAGGCCTTACGGAAAAGTTAGTTGCGGTAAAAAAATTTGTTGCCGAGAAAGAGGAAAATTCATAAACGCTTGAAATATTCGGCAAATTATTGTATAATAGAAATACAGAGGTGATATAATGCGAGGAGCGATTTTTGACGTTGACGGAACATTGCTTGATTCAATGCAGGTTTGGTGGGACGTTGTAGTAGATTTTTTCAAAGAACACGGTGTTGAATTGCCTTACGAGGAGGCAAAGGAATACAAAGAAATGACTATGAAAGAATCTATCCCAACAATAAAAAACAGACTTAATCTTGACTTGTCGTTTGAAGAACTTTCAAATACTTTTATGCACATGGGATTAAAGCAATACGAAACAACCGTACCGCTAAAAAAAGGTGCAGACAAATATTTAAAGAAATTGCACAACAGCGGAATTAAAATCGCAATAGCCACATCAGGTTATGAAGAACTTTGCAAAACGGCTTTTACCAGGCTCGGAGTTTGGAATTACATTGACGCTTGTGCATTCTCGTCCGAGGTCGGAGTGAACAAATCAAACCCCGATGTTTATTTGCTTGCCGCAAAACGTATCGGAATACCTCCGGAAGAATGTACAGTATTTGAAGATATAACAACAGGTATCGGCGGTGCTAAAAAGGGTGGTTTCTCAACCTGTGCAATATTTGACGAAACAAACGCCGATGAAACAGATGCGCTTAAACAACTGTCTGACCATTATATTACGGGGTGGGAAGAACTGTTGTAGCGATAAAAAGAAATGGAACTTGGCATTTTTGCTAAGTCCCATTTTTTATTACTTGATTTTCTTATATTGTGTCTTTGTTTTTATAAAACCCGAAAAACTTTCGACATCTCCGCTAAAATGAGCCTTATCAACGATACTCACACTTTCCGAATTGTGAAATATGAAAAAATACTTTCCCGTTTCAAGCACTTTTTGTATATCGTCATATTTATATTCATTTACGTGTGATTTTGTTTTTTCCGACATATAATTTTCAAAAAAAGCAAAGTGCGTTGTCTGACTGTTGTCTTTTGCGTTTTTGTATGGCTTGCGGTATATCATACGCGGATAAAAAAGCAGAAATGCACCAATCCAAAGTGCAATCGCTCCCCACAAAATTCCGTATCCGTTTGCAAGTATATAAAATGCACTGAAAATCGCAATCAATCCGACTATTTCGGCAACGATTTTAAACACCTTTAGTTTTTCGTTATAATATGTTTTATAAAAATCTTTATAAACAGTAGGCGTCATTTGGGTTGATGCACCATAAAGTTTTTTACTCTCCATAAATATATATCCTTTCTGTGATTACAGACGTAAAAGTCGTTTTACAAATGCTCCGATTACTGTTGCCGCAAATGAGAATATCGCATAAACTATACACATAATAATCGTTGTCATCATCATATTTGCCGCCGCGTCAAACTGATAGTACATCGGTATCGATACCATTGAGATAATAGCCATAAACAATGGGAATTTAAAGTTAAATCCCTGTTTTATTCCGTATATAAGTCCAGATAATGCGATAAACATTGGGTTTAACATCATAAGGAAAAATTGTAACAGTAATAATTGACCGTTTTCGCCCATAATAACAAATACAAGCGGTACAATATGAAACATAATAATTGTCGCAATTATATATATTTTCGATTCGTAAAACGAAAAATCCGTTTTTGGAATTACAGGTTCTTTTTTCAGTGACTTTCTTCTGTTCTTGCTCATAAATTCCTCCTATAATCTGACGCTTTCACCGTTTTCACGCAGATATTTTTTTAAATCGTTAATTTCAATTTCTCTGAAATGGAACAGACTCGCCGCCAAAACCGCGTCCGCCTTTCCCTCTGTAAATGCGTCAAGAAAATGTTCCATCTTGCCTGCACCGCCCGATGCTATAACAGGTATTTTCGCATTTTCCGAAACACGTCTTGTAAGTTCAATATCGTATCCGGCTTTCGTACCGTCACAATCCATACTTGTAAGCAATATCTCACCTGCACCAAGTTCCTCGGCTTTTTTCGCCCATTCAAGTGCGTCAATTCCGGTATTCACACGGCCGCCGTTAAGGTACACATCCCAACCGCTCTTATCTTCACGTCTTTTTGCGTCAATCGCACAGACAACGCACTGTCTGCCGAATTTTTCAGCCGCCTCGCTGATAAGCTCGGGACGTTTTATCGCCGCACTGTTGACGGCAACCTTATCCGCACCGGCATTAAGAATTTTTCTGAAATCTTCAACTGTTCGTATTCCGCCGCCTACCGTAAACGGTATAAACACCTGTTTCGCAACAGCCTCAACCATATCGACAACCGTTTCACGTGCATCCGACGACGCGGTTATGTCAAGAAAAACAAGCTCGTCCGCACCGGCTTTATCATAAACCTTTGCACATTCGACAGGATCACCGGCGTCAATAAGATTTACAAAATTGACACCTTTAACCACTCTTCCCTCTTTAACGTCAAGGCACGGTATAATTCTTTTTGCGTACATATCGTAATCTCCTTATTATAATGCAATAAAATTCTTTAGTATAGTCATACCTGTTTCACCGCTCTTTTCAGGGTGGAACTGTGTAGCAAACACATTATCTTTTTCAACGGCTATATCAAGCTTTTGACCGTACTCGGTGTATGCGGAAATAATGCTCTCGTCCTCCGCATTCACATAATATGAGTGAACAAAATATACATAAGGCTCACTGCCGATGTTCTTTAATATTCTGCTATTCTTATTAACAGTTATGCTGTTCCAGCCCATATGCGGAATTTTAAGCCCGTCTTTTTCGGGTATCTTTACAATTTTGCCTTTGAATATTCCAAGACCTTTCACCCCCGGCGTTTCATCACTTTCTTCAAACATCAAATGAAGTCCCAAACATATTCCCAAAAGCGGTTTACCGCTCTTTGCAACAGCTTTAACCGTTTCAACAAGTCCGCTTTTTTCAAGACATTTCATTGCATCACCAAACGCACCGACACCCGGAAGTATCACCTTGTCAGCATTTAAAATCGTTTCACTGTCACCTGTGACAATGCTTTCTGCGTTCAAGAAATCAAGTGCATTTTTAACACTGTGCAGATTTCCCGCACCGTAATCTATAATCGCTATCATATTCTTCTCCTTAAAAACAATATAGATAAATTATATCACTATTTTTCAAAAGTTTCAATATATAAAAAGCGGATTGCTTTGAGCAATCCGCCTTGGTTCAAAATTTATTAAGCATTAGGAGCTTCTGTTGCATCTGCGCTGTCTGTTTCGGCAGGTGCTTCTGCTGATTCAGCAGGTGCTTCTGTTGATTCGGCACTGTCAGTATCCTTGTTCTTATCTGATTCTTTTTCAGCTTTTTCAGATTCAATTCTCTGTTGTCTGCTCTTCTCGTCAACAGTTTGTCTTACGTCTTTCCAAAGTGTATCTGCTGTTATATCATCACCAAAACCGTAAGTTTCTTTGAATTCAGCAAGATTATCTTCACCGACATAATCACCAAGTTTTACTTGACCTATAGCATCGCCCCAAGCTGTATCTTCATCTACATCATCAGGGAACTTTAGCACTTCTTTGATTGTATTAAAGTCCATACCGTACATTTCTGCCATTTTTGATACAGGAATACAGTTATAAGCAGCTGATTCTGTTGTGTTACCAGGCATATCTGACGGTAAATCAAACTGTTCAAGGAATTCGTCAACGTCCATTCCCTGTTCTTCTGCAACCTGTGCAACTGTACGTCCGCTTACGTCAACATAACCAAGTCTGTTATACTTATTGAACATTGACGGGCCGAACTTAACTGCAAGTACGACAACTATTGCAACAACGATTACCGCAGCTACGATTATAGCGATAAGTCCGCCTTTGCCGCCCTTTTTCTGTTCGTCCTTTTGAACGTTTTCAAAAGCAGCTTGTGCCGCCGCAACAGCCTCGTCAACTTCTACGTCTGTATTTTCTTCGGCAACCGCCGGAGTTTCCTCTGTTTCGGCTGTTTCCGATACTTCAGTTTCAACCGGTGTTTCTTCTGTTTCAGCCGGTGTTTCGGCTGTTTCTTCTGCCTGTTCGGCAGTTGTTTCTTCTGTTTCTACAGGAGTTTGTTCTTCATTGTTTACTGATTCGTTATTTTCTTCATTTAGATTCTTTTCGTCGCTCACTGTTCTAAATCTCCTTATATAATATTATTCAGCAGGTGTTTCTGTTGTTTCTGCTGTCGGTGCATCAGTTGCCTGTGCGGCTTGTGATGCGGCTGCTGCCTTTTGATAAAGCACTTTTTGGAATTCTTCGTAAGTAGTTGAATCTGAAATTTCATCATCACCTATTTGATACTGCTTCTTAACCTGTGCAAGAGCGTCTGCGTCTATAACTTGAGATACAGGCATTGCCATTAAGTCTTTCCATACAGTATCTTTTGTTACTGAATCGCTCATTCCTTGCAGAAAGCTGTCAGCCTCTTGACCATTGTATTTAGCATAATTTTCAATAGTCATATTGTCAAGCATTTCGCTTTCAGTAGTCTTTGCTTTGATTGTATCGCCAAGAGTAAGACCGTACTGTGCAAGGTAATCTTCAACAGATTGACCGGCTTGATTTGCAAGATATTCAACAGTTGCCTCCGCTTTACCGCTTTCAATCTCCTTGTTTGTAACACCTTCCGATATTTTACCGTATGTTGCGTAAACTCCTACAGCGACAAATACCAATATAATTAAAACTATAATCGCATTTACCGCTTTATCGGCGGGAGTTGCCTTTTTCTTTTCGGCTCCGTTCATAACTGTATTTTCTCCTTTCATTTATTGTACCAATATAAAATGATCATTCCTCATTTTACATCATCTTTAACAATATACCACTTTAGCATAAAAAAATCAATATCTTTTTTATTAATTTTTTGTTAAAGGTAACATTTGACTTGTATATTGTAGGGGATTATAATAATAAGAGATAATATTATCGGTGGCGTCGGGCTTCACGCCCAGCGCCTTGGCCATGATGACCGAGTGGAGGAATACGGCCGGCTGGGTGACTTTAGTCTGTTTGAGCTCTTCGTCCGTACCGGCGAACATGATGTCGGTGATGCGGAAACCGAGGATTTCGTTGGCCTGCTCGAAGAGAGCCTTGGCTTCGGGGACATTGTCGTAGAGGTCTTTGCCCATGCCGACGGCTTGAGCGCCCTGACCCGGAAATACGTATGCGTGTTTCATAGTTTCTGTCAAAATATTTTTTGGTTACCGGGCAAAGATAGCAAATATTTTCTTACATTTGCACTGCAACGGTTCACGAGGGGTTACGCCCCGTCAGATTAAATGGGAACGCAGTGAAAGTCTGCGACAGTTCCCGCTGCTGTGAGTCCTGCCCGACGATCCGAGGTGATCGGCCCGCTTGCGGGCGGTGTTTCGGATGCCCGGGTGTATTGCCGCGACACTCTTTTGCCACTGGTCCTGCGGGGTCGGGAAGGCGTTGCGGCGGGGACGAGTCAGAAGACCAGCCTTTGCCTGCCCGATGAACGGACAGTTCGGATGATATGCGTCTGCGGAGAACGGAGCTTTCGGAAAAGACCTGCGAGGCATCTTTTCGGTGGATTGATAACCTGAAGCGAGGCGGCTCTCTGTTTCCCTGATGAAATATTTTTCGAAACCGTTGTACGGCATACGCCGAAGTGCGGAGTTTGTGCAGAAGAAGAGTGTCTTGCCGATAAAGGTTTCAGTCGCAATAAAGTAGAGATTAGTATGGACTGAAACAAAGAGGTCGATCTGTTGCCGGGTCGATCTCTTTATTTCTGGTGTCGGACGGAATGGGCTGCCCGGCTTCTTCCCTCGGGCGCGGAAAAACGGCTGTCGGGTGTCTGCGACGGATTCTCCCGATACAAAAAAGCAGCGCTTTATGCGCTGCTTTTTTCAATTTTCCTGATCGCCTATTTCTCTTCCACGATCTTGAAGGAATCCTTGTAGAGTCCGCAAACGGGGCATACCCAGTCGTCCGGGATGTCTTCGAATGCCGTGCCGGGTGCGATGCCGCTTTCGGGATCGCCCTTGGCCGGATCATATACGTAGTCGCAGGCGGTGCAGTGGTATTTGCGGGGGAATATGCGGTCGGCCACCTTGTCCCAGTCGATCAGCTCCCAGTACGATTTGATGAAATCCGCGCGGCGGTTGCGGTAGTCGATATAGTAGGCGTGTTCCCATACGTCGATCGTCATGACGGGCTTGAGGCCTTTGGTCATGGGGTTGCCGGCATTGGATTCCGAGATGATCTGCAATTTGCCGTCCTTGTCGGCTGCGAGCCACGTCCAGCCCGAGCCGAAAAGTCCGGTAGCGGCTTTGGAGAACTCTTCCTTGAAGGCTTCGACCGATCCGAAGTCGCGGGCGATGCGATCCGCTAGTTTTTGGGGCATCGGCTTCTGATCGGGGGTCAGCATCAGGAAGAAGAACGTGTGGTTCCAGGCCTGGGCCGCATTGTTGAAGATCGGACCGTCGGCTTTCTTGACGATTTCCTGCAGGGACATCGACTCGTAAGGCGTGCCGGGAATCAGGCGGTTGAGATTGTCCACGTAGGTCTGGAGGTGTTTGCCGTAGTGGTATTCAAAAGTTTCTTTGCTCATTTTCGGAGCGAGCGCTTCCGTCGAATACGGAAGTTCGGGCATTTTGTGAACCATAATTCTTTCTGTTTTAGGTTTTGATATTGTTAAAGATTCGGTTTGAATTGTCGTCGGAGCCGCCGCCGGGGTGCCGTGCAGCAGGATATATCCGTTGAGGTAGGCGGCGAAGAGCGTCCAGAGCAGGTAAGGTACGAAGAGCCAGGCGGCAGCGCGGTCCCTGCGGCTCGCGGCGAAGATGTAGAGTCCCACGAGGATATTCAGCAGTACGATGTCGATGAATCCGGCCAGCGGATTGCGCAGCGTGAAGAACAGGATGCTCCACAGGAAGTTGGCGATAAGCTGCAAGACCCACAGCCGGATGATTCCTTTGTGCTGCCGACGCACGATGAGACGCCCGAGCGAAAGTCCCATGCAGAGGTACAGGACGCTCCAGGCGATCGGAAATACGATATTGGGCGGCGTGAGTGTCGGCTTGGTCAGCGTCGGATACCATTCGGCGATGGACGAAGCCTGGAAAAAACTTGCCGAGATACCTACTGCAAAGCAGGCGAGGACGGGAATGAGGTAAGCCGCTATTTTTTTCATGCTTGGGGTATTGAAGTTTTTCTGATTCCGTGCAAGAACAGTGCAAATTACGCTGTTTTCTTTCCAAATTTAATAAAAATAATCGGATTCGAATCCAATTCCGGCTCCTTGATCGACGTGTTTTTTTCCAGGGCGGATGTCGTTTTCCCGGTATTCGTCGTGAACGTATCGATAAACGGTTTCGGAGATATCCGCTATGATTCGGGCATTTGTTTCCGGGTTTTCCGCCGAATCTTTGATGAAGACGGCGATGGTATAGCGGGTGCCGTCCGGCAGGATGACGAATCCCAGATCGTTGGTCCCGGCGAAGATGCCTCGTTCGTCGCGGTCGCTCGTGCCGGTTTTGTGTCCGATGACGGCGCCGGTTCCCGACAGTGGTTTCGGAAGACGGTCGGCACCTGTTTTACAGTTTATCAGGTTTTGCCGGATCATTTCCCGCAGTGTAGGAGTGAGAATCTGTTCTGTTACGAGCAGCTCCAGCAGAGCGGCCGCTTCGAGCGGCGTACTCCAGTTTTCGTAGCACGTTTGCGGATCGTCGTGCATCTGCTGTTCCGTTGCTGCGATTGCGAAATTGCGCAGTCCGAGCGACCGGACGTAGCGGTCTGTCGCTGCCGGACCGCCCGTGTGCTCGAAGAGGATGTCGCAGGCGTTGTTGTCGCTCAGCTGCAGGCTGTACTCCAACAGACGGCTGACTGAAAGCGAGATTTCGCCTTCGGGAAATTCCTTCCGAAGGGGTCTTGCAAAGGGCGAAAGAGCCGTTGCAACAACAAACAGAAATTTCGTGGGACGT
>OGZO01002675.1_pt1 | contig 12009 bp, 6 predicted proteins | sample 1576721 | NCBI WGS metagenome assembly OGZO01 (sample SAMEA3541516, study PRJEB24748) | human gut metagenome | biome: human gut; feature: human-associated habitat; material: faeces | place: China | collected 2012 | reverse complement strand
CCGCACTGCCAGGTACGGCCGAGCGAGTCCTCCAAGTGGAAGTCGATCTTGGGGCCGTAGAAGGCGCCGTCACCCTCGTTGACCTCGTAGTCCATGCCCAGCTTCTCCAGAGCAGTGCGCAGGCCCTCCTCGGCGCGAGCCCAGTCCTCGTCCGAACCCATGGAGTCCTCGGGGCGGGTGGAAAGCTCAACGTGGTACTTAAAGCCAAACTTTTGGTACACGGAGTCGATGAGGTTAACCACGCCCACGATCTCGTCGGTCAGCTGGTCGGGACGCACAAACAGGTGGGCGTCGTCCTGGTTAAAGCAGCGCACGCGGAACAGGCCGTGCAGGGCGCCGCGCAGCTCGTGGCGGTGCACCAGGCCAATCTCGCCGGCGCGGATGGGCAGCTCGCGGTAGGAGTGCGGCTTGGAGGCGTACACCAGCACGCCGCCCGGGCAGTTCATGGGCTTAATGCAGTACTCCTCGTCGTCGATGACGGTGGAGTACATGTTGTCCTTGTAGTGGTCCCAGTGGCCCGAGGTCTTCCACAGCTGCTTGTTCATGATGAGCGGCGTGGAGATCTCCACGTAGCCCGCCTTGTGGTGGATCTCGCGCCAGTAGTCCAGCAGCGTGTTCTTAAGGATCATGCCGTTGGGCAGGAAGAACGGGAAGCCGGGGGCCTCATCGCGCATCATAAAGAGGTCCATCTCGCGGCCGATCTTGCGGTGGTCGCGCTTCTTGGCCTCCTCCAGCATGTGCATGTGCTCGTCGAGCTCTTCTTTGGTGGCAAAGGCGACGCCGTTGATGCGGGTGAGCATCTTGTTGTCCTTGTCGCCCTTCCAGTAGGCGCCCGAGACGCCGGTAAGCTTAAAGGCCTTGAGGGCCTTGGTGTAGCAGATGTGGGGGCCGACGCACATGTCGATGTAGTCGCCCTGCTGGTAGAAGGTGATGCGGGCGTCGTCGTCCAGGTCGCCGATGTGCTCGACCTTGTACTTCTCGCCGCGCTCCTCCATAAGGGCGATGGCCTCGGCGCGGGGCTTCTCGTACACGGAGAACTTGAGGTTCTCCTTGACGATCTTCTTCATCTCGGCCTCGATCGCGGGGAAGTCGTCCTCGCTGATCTTGACGCCCTCGGGCAGGTCGACGTCGTAGTAGAAGCCGTTGTCGGTCGCGGGGCCGTAGGCAAAGTCGGCCTGGGGGTACAAGCGCTTGATGGCCTGCGCCATGATGTGTGCGGCGGAGTGGCGGATGACGTGCGTGACCTCGTCCTGCGGGAGCTCGGCCACCGAACCGTCATTGTAGAGTGCCTTCATGGGTATGTTTTCTCCTCTCGGATGCCTGGTGCAAGTGCGTGCGATGCGCTCGGCATTTTTGACTTGCATCATTATAGGCAGGTTGCCTTGGTATACAAGCGCCCGCCGCACCTTAATGGCACGGCGGGCGATTTTCTACGCATGCTTCATCGTGTGGGGCGGGGTGCGCGTGCTTGCGGCGCGTTTGCGCGTGACGCACGGTGCCCGTGGCTTACGGCCGGCCCGGCGATGGATGCGTTACTGGATGCGAGTTCGGCAGTAGGGGCAGACCTTCCAGTGCGCGTCGAGCGGACGATGGCAGCTGGGGCACACGTTGCGAACCTGGGTGTCGCACACGGGGCAGACGACAAAGTCCTTCTCGATAGGGGCGCCGCACTGCGGGCAGGTGCCGTACTGGGCAAGCTGGCGCTCGCGCAGGGCCATGTCCAGCTCCTGCTCCTCGCGGTCGGCCGCGTAGGAGTGCGGGCGCAGGACCAGGTAGGCGATGAGGCCCACAAACGGGATGAGGGCGATGATGCCCCATGCCACGTAGGCGCTGGCGCCGCGGCGGCGAGCGTCGATGAACACATAGACGACCGACAGCACGTACAGGGCGATGATAAAGCCAACAAAGGCATAGATGACGCCCATAAGCTGTGGCGACATGAGCTCGGAGATGTACTTGGACATTGAGGTGTACCTTTCGGAATAATTACAGTCTGGTCAAGTTTACCACGGGGTTTGTTTATATGGGACTACGGTTGCAAGCGGGGCCGGTGCGGACACAAACATCTCAATCTGTAACAGGTGGGAGCGGAATCCGGGTCTAGGTGTTACAGATCGAGAAGAACAGGTGTGCCGCCGAGCAAACGTCTCGATCTGTAACAACTGGGACCAAATTTCCCCTCTTGCTGTTACAGATTGAGACGAACGGACAGACCGCAAGTCAAATATCTCGATCTGTAACATCTAGAACCCAAATCCTCAGCCAGCTGTTACAGATTGAGACAAAGGAAAACGTCCAGGCCGAATGTCTCAATCTGTAACAGTTACTCGGCAAAAACAGTCCCAGATGTTACAGAACGAGACAAACCTCTGGCGCCAGGGGCGGCAGACGAGGTCACCGATGGCCCCGAGTCTCCCCTCGACTGCCGTTGACGGATGCAGCGGGGCTTTTCGCCGCATTGCCGCTGCACTGGGGGTCTGCAGACCGTAGGATAGTCTTATTGACAGCCCGTCAACTCGTCTGGGAGGCACTGTGACGGAAACCTTTGATATCGCAATTGTGGGCGCGGGAATCACGGGGTGCGCCATCGCGCGGCAGCTCGCGCGCTATGACCTGTCCATTTGCGTGATCGAGGCGGCCAACGACATCGCGCTGGGCGCGTCGAAGGCCAACGGCGGCCTGGTGCACGCCGGCTACGATCCGGCACCGGGCACGGTCAAGGCGCAGGTCAACGCCCGTGGTTGCGAGCTATATGGCACCTGGGCCCAGGAGCTGGGGTTTTTGTTTTGCCGAACCGGTTCGATGGTGCTGGGCTTCAACGATGAAGACCGCGCGCACCTGGAGAAGCTGCGCCAGAATGGCCTTGCCAACGGCGTGCCCGAGCTTTCGATTATCGGCCCCGAGCGCATCCACGAGCTGGAGCCGCGCGCGAGTGCCAAGGCGACGTGCGCGCTGTGGTGCCCCTCGACCGGCTTTGTCGATCCGTTTGAAGTGGCCATCGCCGCGCTGGAGAACGCGGTCGCCAACGGCGTGACATTTATGCGCTCCGCACCGGTGGAGGCCATTGAAGTTGCCGGCTCGGATGACGGAGCCGCGCGCTTTACGCTGGTGACGCCCGCCGGCAATGTGCGCTGCCGTTACCTGATTAACGTCGCGGGCAACGGTGCCGCAGACATCTCGCATATGGCCGGCGCCGAGGAGTTTCAGATGGTCTGGCGCCAGGGCAACATCGTGGTGCTGGACAAGGAGCCGCGCGCGCTCATGCCGCTCTACCCCGTTCCCACGCCGGTGTCCAAGGGCGTTATCGTGACGGGGACCGTTCATGGCAACACCGTGATTACCGCGACGGCCGCCGTGCGCGAGCCGGGCGATACACAGACCTACGCTACCGATGTCGACGCGCTGCTGAGCGGCGCGCGCAAGCTGGTGCCCGATCTGGACACGCGCCGCGTGGTGCGCACGTTTGCCGGCGGACGTCCGGTCATTAAGGGGACGAACGACTTCTTTATTGGGCAGTCCGCCGTGGTGCCGGGGCTGTTCCAGGCCGCAGGTATTCAATCGCCGGGCGTGGCGAGCGCGCCGGCCATTGCCGAGCGCATGGAGCAGGTGTTACGCAATGCCGACGTGGTCCTGCGCGAACGGGAAGATTGGGACCCGATACGCCGCGCGCCGGACGACTTTGACCGCGCGCCGCTTACGCGCAAAGAAGAGCTCATCGAGTCCGATCCCGCATGGGGGCAGATCGTCTGCCGCTGAGAGACGGTGCCCGAGGCCGAGATCGTGGCCGCGATTCGACGCCGCCCGGGCTCGGTTTCGGTCGAGGGCGTCAAGCGCCGCTGTCGTGCCGGCATGGGTCGGTGCCAGAGCGGTTTTTGCCAGAGCCGCGTGGTTGCGATCCTTGCCCGCGAGCTGGGCTGCGACCCCAGCGAGGTGTTGCTGGAGGATGCCGGATCTTGGCTGGTTGAGGGACCGCTGAAGGGGGTACGCTAGGATGGCGACGTTTGACATGCGCGACGGACGCGCGGAAGCCGGAGCTACGGAGACGGTACAGACGCAGGCGTTCGACGTGGTCGTCATCGGAGGCGGCCCTGCCGGTATGGCAGCCGCGCTTGCCGCGCATAAGGTCGGCGCACACGTGGCCATCGTGGAGCGCGAGCAGCATCTGGGCGGCATCCTGCGCCAGTGCATCCACCCCGGTTTTGGCCTTTCGCACTTTAAGCAGGAGCTCACCGGTCCCGAGTACGCGCAGCGCTTTATCGACCAGGTTCGCGCAACCGACATTGCGCTGTTCTTGGACAGCATGGTGCTTGGGATTGATTCGGGCGAGTCCACGGAAGACGCCGCACTTCACACCGTCACGCTCATGAGCCCCGCCAGCATGTTGCAGCTCACCGGGCGCGCCGTCGTCCTTGCCATGGGATGCCGCGAGCGCACACGCAGCGAGATCAAGATTCCCGGCAGCCGACCCGCCGGCGTGTTTACGGCCGGCCTGGCGCAGCGATACATCAATATCGAGAACCTCAAACCCGGCTCGCGCGCCGTCATTTTGGGCTCGGGCGACATTGGGCTGATCATGGCGCGCCGCTGCACGCTCGAGGGGATTTCGGTCGAGGGCGTGTACGAGCTCATGCCGTACGCCAACGGCCTGCGCCGCAACGTCAAGAACTGCCTGGACGACTTTGGCATTCCGCTGCACCTGTCCACCACCGTCACACGTGTGATTGGGCACGACCGCGTTGAGGCCGTCGAAGTGAGCAAGGTCGACGAGCACCTGGCACCCATTGCCGGGACGGAGCGCGTTGTTCCGTGCGACACGTTACTGCTTTCGGTTGGCCTGATTCCCGAGAACGAGCTTTCGGTTGCCGCGGGCGTTGAACTTGACCCACGCACGCGCGGCGCCGTGGTGGACCAGAGCCTGCAAACAAGCGTGCTAGGCATCTTTGCCTGCGGCAACGTACTGCACGTGCACGACCTGGCCGACAACGTGACGACCGAGTCTGAACGTGCTGGTACGGCTGCGGCGGCGTACGCGCTGGGTTGTGGGGCTGGGGCAGACGCGGACGCTATAGACCCGGGCTGCCAACTCACGGTCTCCCCTGCCGGTATCGCGGGCTACGCACTGCCGGGACGCATTACGGCTGTGGCACTCACCAAACTCAACTTCCGCGTGCGCCGACCGGTCGACACCGCCCGCGTGCGCATTCTGGTAGGCGACGAAGAACTGTTTGCAGGCAAGGTCCGCCCGTTTAAACCGAGCGTAATGGAGAGCTTCCCGCTGCCGGCAAAGGTGATTCAGCGCGCACTCGACCTGGGTGTTAGCGAGATAGTCCTGTCCGTCGACCCAGTTGAGGAGGCGTAGAGTCATGAGCACAAACGCGATCGAAACGCTGCAGTTCAACTGCACCACCTGCCCATCCGAGTGCCTCCTAACCGTGGAGGTCGAGCGCAGCGCAGACGGCCCCGTGGTAGAGGTGCGCTCCGTGACCGGCAACAACTGCCCACGCGGCGATACGTTCGCGCACCAGGAGCTCACCTGCCCCATGCGCGTGCTCACCACAACCGTGGCCGTATCCGGCGGCGACGAGGCGCTGCTGCCCGTGCGAACGGCCGAAGCCATCCCGCTGGCACTTCACGCCCAAGCCATGGACCTCATCCGCGGCCTAGTCGTCAAAGCCCCCATCCGCATGGGAGACGTCGTTCTGGAAGACCTCCTCCACACGGGCATCGACCTAATCGCCAGCATGGACAACGACCCAGCCTAGATGGTTCATTTGGGACGGGCCTCTTTTAGCTACCACGCCATCCACCCCGCCCCTCCTCAATTGCGGTGAAATAGTTCCTGATTTCCGCCAAAACCCCGGCATCCAGGAACTATTCCACCGCAACTATCCTTGGAATCGGTATTTAGCCTGTGCCTACTTTAGTGACATTTCAAAACTGTGCCGGATTACGGGGCTGATTCGGAGACCCCCATCCATGCCGGCAATTTTCGATTTTTGATAAGCCGTCTACCTGCGGTTTTAATTTCGCGATTTTTCTCATGGTCAAGTAATACAGGTCCAGCCCCGTAATCCACCATACTTTTGAAACCAGCCCATTTGGGATGGGCCTCTTTTGACGTCTTTTACTGCTTGATAGGCTGGTCATGCCAAGGAGTGTCCCGAAGTGCCGGCATAAAAGGAACGTCCCTATGTGCCGGGCTTGGGATACCATGTTGGCAGTCTAGCGAAAGGATGTTTCATGGCACATGTCGATGACCAGCGTGTGGCGCGCGTGCTCGATGCGCTCGAGGCTCAGCACCCCGGCGCGCAGCTGCTCGTAAACGACCCGTGGTCGATCTATTACCTGACCGGCTTTTATGCCGATATGTTCGAGCGTTTTTGTGGCGTGCTGCTCGCGCGCGATGACGAGCCCGTGATCTTGGTCAACGCCCTGCATCAGCTGCCTGAGTATGACAATGCCCGCGTTGCCTATCACACCGATACCGACGTCGTAGCCGACGCCATCGCGAGTGAGATCGATCCGACCAAACCGCTCGGCATCGACACCGTCATGCGTTCCGGCTTTTTGATGCCCCTTATGGATCGTCACGCCGCGAGCGAGTTCTTCCTGGGCGACTTTGCCGTCACCGTCGCACGCGCACACAAGGATGCCGCCGAGCAGGAGCTCATGCGCATGTCCTCGGCCGCTAACGACGCCGTGATGGCCGACGCCATCAAGCTCGTCCACGAAGGCGTAACAGAGCGCGAAATTGCCGACCAGATGCTCAGTCTGTATCGCAAGCACGGCTGCGAGGGCTTTAGCTTTCCGCCCATCGTGAGCTTTGGCGCCAACGCCGGCGACCCGCACCACGAGCCCGACGACACCGTACTCAAGCGCGGCGACGTGGTGCTGTTCGACATTGGTGGACGCCGCCGCAACTACTGCTCGGACATGACGCGCACACTCTTTTGGGGCGAGCCGGACGAGGAGACGGCGCGCATCTACGACATCGTGCGCCGCGCTAACGAAGCCGCCGAGGCACTCATCGCACCGGGCGTTCGCATGTGCGACCTGGACCGCGCCGCGCGCGACGTGATTGAGGACGCAGGCTACGGCAAGTACTTTACGCATCGCCTGGGACACTCGATCGGTCTGCAGGACCACGAGCCGGGCGACGTCTCGCTCGCCAACGAGCAAGTCGTAGAGCCGGGCATGACGTTCTCCATTGAGCCGGGTATTTACCTCCCCGGGCGCACCGGCGTCCGCATCGAGGACCTGGCCCTGGTCACCGAGTCCGGCGTCGAGATCCTCAACGCCTACCCCCACGACCCAGTCCGCCTAGACTAGCCTGGTCCCCAAGCCCCCAAACTAAGTTGCGGTGGAATAGTTCCCGATTAACCCACAGAGGCATAATCCAGGAACTATTTCACCGCAACTGCTAAAGGGCCAAGTCGACCAATTTGACAGTCTAGAGATGCGCCACGAAAAAGGGCTATCTACTACGTTTAACCCGCATGGGTCAACCATGCGGGTCTTTTTTGAAAATTGGCAAGCCATCTACCTGCGGTTTTGATTTCGCAATTCTCGGTGTGGTCGAGGGCAACCGGTCAAACGTAGTAAATAGGCCCATTTCGTGGCGAGCAGGGCAACCAGCTGCCCTACAGAAAGGCTCTAGCGCAGCAGGCCGGCCACTTCGCCGGCTAGGGTGATGGTGCCGGCTGCTACGAAGGGCTCGCCAGCGGCATCGAGGGCCGCGAGGGCTTCGGATACGCTGGGATACACACCCGCGAGCTTATCGGCGTCCACCAGGGCAGCGAGCTCATCTGCCGGCAGGGCGCGATCGGAATCGGTCTGGGTCACGACCACGCGCGGGAAGGCCGGAATCAGCACATCGACGATGCCCGCCACGTCCTTGTCGGCCAGCGCAGCACACAGCAGCGTGGGGCGATTCTCTACGCACGGATCGATCTCGTCCAGTGCGCTCACAAAGTTCTCGCAGCTCTGGGGGTTATGGCAAGCGTCGATCAGTTTGAGCGGATCGGTTCCCAGCACGTCAAAACGACCCGGCGTGGGGCAGCCCATAAGCGAAGCGTCGAGCGCATCGTGGTCGAGCTCGCGACCCAGATAGCCCTCGCACAGCATAATCGCGCACGCAGCATTCTGCGGCTGATACGCCGGCTTGACCATCCTCGACGTATAGATCGCGCGCGGTGTGGTGCAGCTAAACTCCACCGTGTCGCCCACATGCGCCGGCACCTTAGTCGTGACATGATTCACCACGAGCGGCACAACACCGCACTCGCGGCAACGGGCATCCATCACACGCTGAACGCTCGCCTCATGCGTGCCCTCGCCCAAAACAACCAGGCGCCCAGGCTTAATAACCGCAGCCTTCTCCCCCGCAATAGCCTCAAGCGTGTCGCCAAGGACCTTCGTATGGTCGAGTCCAATGCCCGTAATGGCGACAGCCACGGGATCGGTCGCACTCGTAGCATCCCATCGTCCGCCCATGCCAACCTCAAGCACGGCCACGTCCACGCAAGCCTCAGCAAACATAGTCAAACCGGCCACGGACAAAAGATCGAAGGGCGTAATAGAACGGAGCTCCTCACCCGCCGCCTCACGACGTGCGTTGAGACGTCGACCTGCCTCATACGCCGCAGAGACACCATGAGCAAAGACCTCGTCCGAAACGACCTTTCCGTCAATCTCCATACGCTCGGGATAACGCACCAGATGTGGAGACGTAAAGAGCGCCGTCTTAAGGCCCTCGCCACGAAGAATGGCAGCCGAGAATCGCGTCGTCGAGGTCTTTCCATTGGTACCGGCTATCTGGACGCAATCATAGAACTCGTCAGGACGACCAAGCTCATCGAGCATCTCGACGACGGTCTCGAGCAGTGGCGTGGAATAACGCGCGATCTTGCCCGTATCGGCCGCAAGTGCAACAGCCTCATCAAAAGAAAGCTCCGGAACCTCAAACGGCACCGAATACAACCCAGAACGCTTTGCCATAGCCAAAGTCCCCTCAACATAAAAAGAGGCCCGTAAGCAACAACGAGCCCCTCCCATTCAAAATATCAGCCAAACACCGCTTTGCAGCGAGATCAAGGCCACAGCCCAGTGGCCCTACCGGGCAGCGGACGCCCCCGTAAACGCTATGGGAGCGGTTTGGGGCTTTGCTCGATACAAGTTCCGCACGAGCCGAAGGCCACTTAATGTGGCCTTCGTGCGAGCAGGACTGTTCGCAGTAGCGAGCAATGCCCCAAACCGCGTCCCCCAGTACCGCCTACGAGAAGTCAGCAACCTGAGCAGTCAGCGCCGCCAGGATCTCCTTGAGCTCAGCTGCACGGTCCCTCTTCTTCTGGACCACCGCGGGCGCGGCCTTAGCCACAAAGCCCTCGTTGGCAAGGGTCTTCTCGCAACCGGCGAGCTCCTTCTGAGCCGCGGCGATCTCCTTCTCCAGGCGTGCTTTCTCGGCCGAAAGGTCGACCTTGCCCTCGAGCACCACAAAGACCTCGACGCCGCTGTCGACCACGGCGATGCTCGCAGCCGGCTTCTCAACGTCGGTACCCATGACCAGCGAGGCAGTGTTTGCCAGCGGCTCGATGGTCGAACGCAGGCTCTCGAGCTTCTCGATGTCCTCGGCGCCGGCGCGCACGACCACGTCGAGCTCGGCCTTGGGGCTCAAGCGATAACGCGAACGGGTGGCGCGGGCCGCAGACACGACGGTACGGCACAGCTCAAACGCGCGCTCGGCGTCCTCGTCAACATACTTAGCATAGTCGGCGGGCTCGGGCCACTTGGCGATCATGAGCGCCTCGGCGCGGTCCACGTTGCCCTCGGCATCCAGGTCGAGCACGCTCGCCGGCATGTTGTCCCAGATCTCCTCGGTGACAAACGGCATGAGCGGGTGCATCAGGCGAATGGAGGTGTCGAGCACAAAGATCAGGTTGCGCTGCGCCTGCAGACGGCCCTCGCCCTTCAGGCGGGCCTTGGTGACCTCGACGTACCAGTCGCAGACCTCGTTCCAGAAGAACTGCTGCACGCCGCGGGCCATGTCGCCAAAGGTATACTTCTCGATACCCTCGGTGACCATCTTGACGGCCTTTGCCAGACGGCTGAACATCCAGGCGTCGGCCGGCGTCTCCACGACGGGCTCGCCGGGCGTGTAGCCCTCCATGTTCATAAGCAGGAAGCGGCTGGCGTTCCAGATCTTGGTCACAAACGACTTGGCCTGCTCGGTGCGCGGGCTGTCGATGAGCTTCTTGGTCTTCTTGTCGATGTTCGCGTCGAACTTGACGTCCTGGTTGTTGGTGCACAGCGTCAGCAGGTTGAAGCGCATGGCATCGGCACCGTACATGCCAATGAGGTCCATGGGGTCAACGCCGTTACCCTTGGACTTGGACATGCGGCTGCCGTCCTTGGCAAGAATCGTCGGGTAGATGACGACGTCCTTAAACGGCACCTCGTCCAAGAAGTACAGCGAGCTCATGACCATGCGGGCGACCCACAGGGCGATGATGTCGCGTGCGGTGACGAGCGCCGTCGTGGGGTGATGGCCATCGAGCAGCTCCGGCTTTTGCGGCCAGCCCTGCGTGGCAAAGGTCCACAGTTGCGAGCTGAACCAGGTGTCCAGCACGTTCTCGTCCTGGTGCACGTGATGGCCGCCGCACTTGGGGCACACGTCGGTGTCCTCGGTAAGGGCGTCCTCCCAGCCGCAGTCCTCGCAGTAGAACACGGGGATGCGGTGGCCCCACCACAGCTGGCGGCTGATGCACCAGTCCTTGAGATTCTCCATCCAAGTGGTGTAGGTCTGCGTCCAGCGCGCGGGGTGGAAGGTGACCTTGCCGGAATTGACAGCATCGAGCGCCGGCCCCTTGAGCTTATCGACGGCCACGAACCACTGCTCGGACAGCCACGGCTCCAGCGCGGCGTCGCAACGGTAGCAGTGCATGACGGAGTGGTCGAGCTCTTCGACGTGGTCGAGCAGACCGTGCTCGTCGAACCACTTGATGACGGCCTCGCGGCACTCGTCGCGGTTCATGCCGGTGAACTCGCCGTAACCCTCGACGACCACCGCGTGCTCGTCGAAGATGTTGATCTGCGGCAGATCGTGGGCCTGACCCATGGCGTAATCGTTGGGGTCGTGGGCCGGGGTGACCTTGACGAAGCCGGAACCAAAGTTGGCGTCGACATGCCAATCCTCAAAGATGGGGATCTCGCGGTCGACGATGGGGAGCTTGACGGTCTTACCCACAAAGGCAGCCTTCTCGGGGTCCTTCGGGGAGACGGCGACACCCGTGTCGCCGAGCATGGTCTCGGGGCGCGTGGTGGCAACGACGATGTAGTCCTGGCCGTTGACCGGCTCGGTCAGCGGATAGCGCAGGTGCCACAGGTGACCCTTCTCGTCCTTGTACTCGGCCTCGTCGTCCGAGATGGCGGTGGTGCAGTTGGGGCACCAGTTGACGATGCGCTTGCCGCGATAGATCAGACCGTCGTGGTACCAGTCGCAGAACACCTTGCGCACGGCCTGGGCGTAGTCCTCGTCCATGGTAAAGCGCTCGTTATCAAAGTCGACGGAGCAGCCCATACGCTTGATCTGCTCGACGATGATGCCGCCGTACTCGTGGGTCCAGTCCCAGCAGGCGTCGACAAACTTGTCGCGACCGATCTCCAGGCGGCTAATGCCCTCGCTCTTGAGCTTCTTGTCGACCTTGGTCTGCGTAGCGATACCGGCGTGGTCGGTGCCGAGCACCCAGCGCGTGGACTTGCCGCGCATGCGGGCCATGCGGATGATGGCGTCCTGGATGGAGTCGTCGGTGGCGTGGCCCATGTGGAGCTTGCCGGTCACGTTGGGAGGCGGAATGGTGACGGTGCAGTCGCCCACGCCCTCACGGCGCTTGTAGTAGCCGCCGTCAAGCCACTTCTGCAAGATCGCCGGCTCGTTGGTCGACGGATCGTAGTTCTTGGGCATCTCTTCCATATATCTCTCCCTGTCCCGCCGGGGAGGAATGTAGGCCCGAT
>OGZO01002665.1_pt1 | contig 12040 bp, 10 predicted proteins | sample 1576721 | NCBI WGS metagenome assembly OGZO01 (sample SAMEA3541516, study PRJEB24748) | human gut metagenome | biome: human gut; feature: human-associated habitat; material: faeces | place: China | collected 2012 | reverse complement strand
ATTCTACCACTCGTGTGCGAGCACACGTGGTGTCAGACCTTTTGACCCTGGTATCTTTATTTTAGTTGGCAGAAAGAAAGGGGATGGAGTTATGCATTATGATATTAGTTTTCCACATTTGGGAATTACGTTAGATCATGTAGGAAAGAGTGTGGATCTTTTTGGAGTTTCTATTGCATACTACGGAATTATTATAGGAATGGCGATTCTGATCGGATTTGCAATCGCCACATCAGAAGCAAAAAGAACCAGGCAGAACCCGGAAGATTATCTCGATATGGGAATTATCGGGGTAATTGCGGGGATTGCCGGAGCAAGAATCTATTATGTGATTTTTTCCTGGGATATGTATAAAGATGATCTGCTGGATATTTTTAACCTCAGAGAAGGCGGTCTTGCAATTTATGGTGGTGTGATCGCAGCGGTTCTTTCTGTTTTTGTCCTTGCAAAAGTGAAGCATCTTTCTCCGTTTCAGATCTTTGACACGATTGCAATGGCATTGCTGAACGGACAGATGCTGGGACGCTGGGGAAACTTTTTTAATAGAGAAGCATTTGGTGAGTACACGGATCGCTTATTTGCCATGCGTCTTCCGGTGGATGCAGTCAGATCAGGAGATATTACGGAGAAGATGCGGGAGCATATGGAGCGGATCAATGGAGTGAGCTATATCCAGGTACATCCGACATTTTTATATGAGTCTCTGTGGTGTGCTGTATTGCTGATCATTTTGGTTCTTTACAGAAAGCATAAAAAATATGAGGGAGAACTTTTCCTGTTGTATCTGTTCGGATATGGTCTTGGAAGAGTCTGGATCGAAGGACTCCGCACAGATCAGCTTCTTCTTCCGGGAATTGGATTACCGGTATCTCAGTTACTTGCGGGAGCATTGGTGATCGGAACAGGAATTGCCCTGCTCTATCTTGGCAGGCATCATAAAAACAGCCCGATGCACCGGAGCGTAACGAAGTATGAACCGATGCCGGAAAAGATCAAAGGGAAGAAACCACCGAAGTGGAATGAGCGGTTATTTAAAAATATGAAATAAAATCAAAGGGGTGCGAAAGAAGAAAATGAGAGATTATCTGGAAGGATGGAAGGACGAGAGGGAATGCGAAATACCTCCGATAAGGAAAGCCGGATTTAAGGAAGAAGTACTGATCAGGAGCCAGGTACCATTGAAAAGAACCAGAATGGAGATGCGAGATGTCAAGAAGAACTTTAACAATTATTGATACAACCAGTGAAATGAGAGAAATTGATCTGGATCGCATCGGAAAAAGAGAACTGTTATTGGGGCGAAATGCCGAACAGTGTGAGGTGGTGCTTGCGGATCCGATCATATCCAAAGTTCAGGGAAAGTTTTTAATGAAAAAAGATTCTGTTGCATATGAAGATCAGGACAGCAGTAATGGAACGTTTGTTGCCAATATGGGAGAAAACCGGCTTTTGAGTAAGAAAGACGGATATGTAGAGCTGTCGGACAAGAGTGTGCTGAGAATTGGAAATATCCATCAGCCGGATCAGATGGTATTGCTGTTGTACAGGGATTCTGAAGAAACTGAAAAGTGGAAAAGGCAGGCGTTTGGATCACAGCCTATATCGATTGGACGAGACGGCAGTAATCAGATCGTACTTCACAGTCCTGGAGTTTCAAAAGTACATTGCACTATTTGCAGACAAAATGGCAAAATGATGTTGTATGACAGAAATAGTGTGAACGGAGTGCTTGTGAATGGCCAGCCGGTCAGAGGAATGACAGCATTACGGGACAAAGATCTAATACAGATTCTGGATTTTCAGATGTTCTATACCAATGGTTATATTTACTATAGAAGTGCAACTTCAGGTATTTCCTTATACGCTAAAAATATCAACAAGATTGTAGGACGCGGGAAGAAAAAGAAGAAAATTTTGAATAACGTAAATTGTGAGATCAGACCCAATGAGTTTGTTGCGATTATTGGAGGATCGGGTGCCGGAAAGACCACTCTGATGAGTGCAATCAGTGGATTTGACAAAGAATTTACCGGAGCAGTTTACTGTAATGGAGTGAACCTGATCGAACAGTTCCATTCACTGAAAAGCATTATAGGATTTGTGCCGCAGCAGGATATTATTTATGAAAATCTGACATTGAAAAGGATGCTTTTATATACTGCGAAATTAAAAATGCCAAAAGATACGCAGAGACAGGAGATGGAGCAGCGGATTCATGCAGTGTTGAAAATGGTGGATTTAGAAGAGCATCAGAATACCTATATCAGAAAACTTTCGGGAGGACAGAAAAAAAGAGCAAGTATTGCTGTTGAATTACTGGCAGATCCCAAATTGTTCTTCCTGGATGAACCAACATCAGGACTCGACCCGGGAACAGAAAAAAATCTGATGATGACGTTGAGCAAATTGTCAAAAGAACAGAATAAGACGATCGTAATGGTAACGCATACGACGCAGAATCTTCATCTCTGCGACAAAGTCATCTTTATGGGACCGGGAGGAAGGCTCTGTTTTTGTGGGAATGTTGAAGAAGCAAAGAAATTTTATCAGACAGATGATCTTGTCAATATCTATAATATGATTGCAGAAAACCCGGAACTGTGGCAGAGAAGATTTGAACAGTCACGTGACCGGTCAGAAATTTCCGGACGAAGAGGCAGTATGGATGAAACCCAGTCAAGGGAAATTGCAAAGAAAAATAAGGGTACTTCAGGTTTCAGGCAATTTGGTATTTTAACCGGAAGATATGCAGAACTTCTGTGGAATGATCGGCAAAGACTGGCATTGCTGTTAATTCAGCCATTGCTGATCGCAATTTTACTGAAGATCGTAGCAGATAAAGATATATTTAAAATCTACGAAAGTACAAAGTCGATGTTATTTGCATTGAGCTGTTCAGGAATTTGGATTGGAATGTTCAATTCGATTCAGGAAATATGCAAAGAACGTGTAATTCTGAAAAGAGAATATATGTCAAATTTGAAGCTACCGTGTTATATGATGTCAAAATTTGTACTGCAGGCATTACTGGGACTGATTCAGTCAATTATTTTGACATTAGTATTTTTGAGCCTGGTAGGAAATAGCAAAAAAGGAATTTTCTTCTCTGATTTCCGACCGGAAATGTTATTTACGGTATGGCTGACTGTAATTGCATCGGTTGCCATGGGATTTATTATTTCATCTGTAGTTCAGTCGGGAGACAAAGCGATGGCAGCGGCTCCATTCGTTCTGATCGTGCAGCTTTTATTTAGTGGAATTTTATTTACACTGAAAGGTGCAGGAAAAATCATCTCTTATTGTACGGTCAGCCGCTGGTCAGTGGAGGCACTTGGAAGTATTGCAAGACTGAATAAGCTGGATTTGCGGATGCAGGCAGATTTTCCGATGCTGGAGCATGAAGCAGAAAGCTTTTTCAAAGCAACGGCGGGACATGTATGGACTGCAAGTGGAATCTTGATCCTGATGACAGCGGTGCTGATGGTTGTTGCTACATTGCTGCTTCGTAATGTGGCGAAAGACCGAAGATAATTGTCAAATGAGTAAAGGAATTGAGAAATGTACAGCAGAAAAGGATATATGGATGAAACCTATGAAATACTGGGCTATCTTGGATCAGGAAGCGGTGGAGTCATCTATAAAGCATATCATAAACGTTTGCAGAAGGAAGTTGTCTTAAAAAAGATCAAAAGGAAAAGCAGAGATGCCAGGATCAACAGAAATGAAGTAGATATTCTAAAAAATCTGAATCATATGTATCTCCCTCAAGTGGTAGATTTTTTTGAGGAAAATGGTGAGATCTATACGGCGATGAGCTTTATTCCAGGAAGATCATTGAAAGAACTTATGGAAGAAAGAAGACAATTTTCCCAAAGACAACTGATCCGTTGGGCGATGCAATTGTGCAGTGCATTGAATTATCTGCATACCCAGACGCCACCGATCATTCATGGAGATATCAAGCCGGCAAATATCATGGTGACTCCGAGGGGAGATGTCTGTCTGATTGATTTTAATGTATCATTTGCTGTGAATGGAAATACGGTTTTAGGGTATACGGAGGGATATGCATCACCGGAACAGTATATTATTGCATTGGATTCAAGAGAAGGGCGGGAGCTGCCACAGTATCGGGTGATTGATGAAAAAAGTGATATTTATAGTACGGGAGCGACACTTTTTCATCTGATCACAGGGAAAAAAGCAGGAAGAAACCGCACAAAGGCAGAAGAGTATCTGCTTAAAAATTATGTAAGTGAAGCTTTTGCAGCGGTGATCTTAAAAGCAATGGATCCTAAGTCTGAAAAGAGATATAAAAATGCAAGGGAAATGTTTCAGGCTTTACAGAATGTATATAAGAAAGATGCCAGATACAGAAAACTGGTGATCGGTCAGAGAGTGGCAATGCTCGGGCTGGTAGCCGGAATGGGACTGTCGATCATTGCGATCGGATATGGAATCCATACCATGAAACTTGAAAAAGTAAATCGGTATAATGAAATTGTAAAGCAACAGACAGAATATAGAAAATCAGGAGAATACGAAAAAGAGGAAGCACAGTATCAAAAAGCAATTAATCTGCTTCCGGCTAAAGAAGAAAGTTATTTTCAGAATGCCTGTGCATTGTATGAACAGAAAGAATACCAGGATTGTATCGATTTTATTGACTATGATATATTTCAGAATGAAAAAGTAGATCTTTCAGATGACCGAATTGCAGATTTGTATTATCTGAAAGCGGAAAGCTGCTTTGAACTGGAAGATTATGGAGAGGCAGTAAAAGCATTTAAGAAAGTATTCCAACATGGTGGACAAAAAAGTGAGTTTTACCGTGATTACGCCATTGCACTTGCTTATAATGATGAACTGGATAAGGCAAAAGAGGTGTTGGATCATGCAGAAGATTATCAAATAGCAGATGATTCGCTTCTTTATGCGAGAGGAGAAATAGAAAAGTCTTCTGGAAATACAGATAAGGCAGAGGAAGCTTTTAGGGATTGCATTTCAAAAAGTGAAAATGAGGAACTTATCATGCGTTCCTATGTCATGCTGAGTGAACTGGCAAAAGATAGTGGTAATCTAAGTAAGGAACGAAATGTTCTGCAGGAGGCAAAAGAAGTACTTCCTGTATCCAGACAGATGGTGATTCTGGAACGACTGATACAGGTTGATATTGATTTAGCAGATGCAGGAAAGACAAGTTACAGAAATGAAGCGATTGAATTGCTGCAGGAAGTGATCGATCAGGGCTGGGATACGTATGAGACATACAATAATCTTGTCATTCTCAATGAAAAGCAGGGCAATCTAACGGAGGCACAAAATGCGTTAGATACAATGAAAGAACAGTTCGGAGATGATTATAATATTGAAAAGAGAGCAGCATTTCTGGAAATAGACAAACAGGAACAGAAAGCAAATAAGAATCGTGATTACACTGCTTTTGCAGAATATTATGAAAAAGCAGAAAAAATGTATTATGAACAGTTGAAAAATAATGATACAGATGCGGAAATGGATCTGCTTGAGAATGTATATCAGCAGGTAAGAAGTGGAGGGTGGATAGAAGAATGAAAGTGACTGCAGGAATGATGATCCTGATTGCTGGAATTATTGGAGTGATCTTTTTTGGAGTTATGTTGATTGTAACAGCAAAAATATTTAAAAATAAGAAAAGAGAAATGTTAGAGAGATTAGAAAGAGAGTAAAGGAGACGTTATGTCGGGAATAAAAGGAGTAATTAAATATATTTCACAGTTGTTGATTCTATCATCTTTTTCCATTATTTTTTTACCGATTATCTGCTTGAAATGTTATGAGGAAAAAAGTGAGATATCTATTTTTAAGTTCATGCAGTGGAGCATAGGAAAGTCTACAAAATCATTCCTGGATGCTGATATGGAATTTGTAATAGGCAGACAGATGAAAATATATATCGTCTGTGCTTTGATCTGGGTTATGGTTACAGTAATTTTTACAATCATAATTCTTCTTGTGCAGTCACAGTTATCATACTATATTGCGATTGTTGCACAGCTTTTTACAATTTTGAGTGGTGGATTGATCTATCTGATGCTTCGTATGGAAACGAAAGGCCCGATTCTGGAAAAAATTTCCAATACATCCGAAGATTATCTTGGAACAAAAGCACTGTTTCCGGTAAAATCATTACTTATTTGGGGCGGAATACAGTTGCTTGCTTTGATTTTAAATTTTGCCGGAGCATTGCTCAAGGAGAAAAAAAGATCAGGCAGACATCAGGAAATGTATATTGCACCAGAGGAAATGGTGGGTGATCGAAGAAGTGGAATGCAGAGAACCGTAAAAACTCAGGCCACAGAATATGTTCCCCAAAGAAGAAATGAAAATAGAATAAAAAAGGATTGGGGGATGGATCAACAAAGGAGCAGAATGCAGGGACGGAGTACCTTTTCAGGTGCGATCCGTGGCCTGCAGAGAATGTATGAAAAAAAGGTCTATCCAATGAGTGTGGGAGAAGCTGTATGGATCTGTTCAGATGGTGTACATATCTTTATGACGAAGGCTGATCAGAGTATAGAACATGAATTGCTTGCAGAGGTGTTTTATGTCGCAGAATATGAAGAATACTGGCTGACACCGGAGAAAAAAAGAATGGTTTTTCTTGAAAGCGGACAACCGTTAGGTGAAAAAAGAGAGTATTATATTCCGCGTGGAACGATCATTCAGGTAAGCTACAGCAATAATATGGAACCAATGAGATTTGAACTTGCATAAAAGAAAGAAGGCAGAATCATGAATTACGATGAGACAGTTTTTGTAAATCCAGACAAATTAGGATTGGATGAAGGAGATACTTTAGATGAACTATACAGAAAATTAGGGAAAGCCTATTATGAGGGAGCATTTGAAGATCCATTACCGCAGTTATTACCTTTATTTGATAAAATTACAAAAATAAAAGGCTTGTCTGCAGGCAGGGGTCAGCAGAAAAGGGACGACGTTCCTGCACAGAGATATTGTCCTTCCTGTGGAAAATTAATTGATGGTCAAGACAGATTTTGTGGTGGATGCGGATACGATTTAAATGATGTCGGGGTCAAAAGCCACCGACTTTGATGCCTACGGATTGCTTCGTGCTACGCACTCCCACAATCCTACCGAATATTCGCATATCGTGGGATTATCATCCCACTTTTATGCTCATATCGGGGCGGGTCCTAAGGTCTTTCACCCACCTATGAGCAAGCTCATGTGGGCTTAGACCTTTTGACCCTGGCATCTTTAAATAAATGATGCAAAAAAAGGAAATTTATATTAAAATAAAAGAAAAGATTAGGTTGTAAGAACGGAGGATGAAAAAATGGCTTTTTTTGATGAAATGGACAGAAAATTATCACAGTTTGGACAAAGTGTATCGAACAAATCCCGTGAAGTTTCGGAAGGAATGAGGCTTTCAAGTGCGATTAAAGCGGAAGAGGAAAAGCAGAATAATCTTTACAGAGAAGTCGGAAAATACTATTTTGAAAATTGTGCGGCAAATGCAGAGGGACAGTTAAAGGTACTTTGCGATCAGATTGTAGCCAGTATGGAACTGACAAGCCAGTATAAGCAACAGCAGAATGTATTAAAAGGAATGGTCAGTTGTCCGAATTGCGGAGCACAGATTTCTGCCAACTCTGGATTTTGCAATGTATGTGGATCAAAGATTGAAAAGCAGGTTTCACCAGCACCGCAGCCGGGAGCAGGAAAGATTTGTCCGAAGTGTCAGAAGACGGTAGAGGCAGATGCACTGTTCTGTACATTCTGTGGAAATCAATTTGAAGCACAGCCGGCCGCCCCGGCATATGAAGAACCGGCCGCTCCGGCGTATGAAGAACCGGCCACCCCGGCATATGAGGAACCGGCCGCCCCGGCATATAAAGAACCGGCCGCCCCGGCATATGAAGAACCGGCAGCTCCGGCATATGAGGAACCGGCCGCTCCGGCATATGAAGAACCGGCCGCTCCGGCGTATGAAGAACCAGCCGCTCCAGTATATGAAGAACCAGCCGCTCCGGCATATGAGGAACCGGCCGCCCCGGCATATGAGGAACCGGCCGCTCCAGCATATGAAGAAGTACATATTCCGGAAGTGACCGTGCCGACCTGTGTGAAATGTGGAGCTGTATTAGAAGAAGGACAAAAATTCTGTACAGTATGTGGTACAAAAGTGGGGGAGGAACCGGCAGCTCCGGTACAGCATATGCAGAGTTTGACATGCCGTAGCTGTGGGGCTGCATTAGAGGAAGGACAAAAATTCTGTACGAAATGCGGAACGCCGGTTGCATAAAAGTTAAGAAGCTGATGAAAGGAATGTAAGAGATGAGATGCCCGTATTGTAATCATATAACGGATGACGATTCTATGTTCTGTGCTTCATGTGGACGAAAGATAGAGCCAAGAGGAAATACCTATCAGCATACGACAGAAATGCCGAAAATGTCATTATATGAAGACGATTTTGATATGGAAGAAGAACGGAAAGGAAAATCTTCTTCCAGTTCTGTGCCGGTGATTATTGCAATAATTATTGCAGTATGTCTTCTGATTACGGCAGGAGTTGCAGCATGGTTTCTTTTGAACCATAGAACAGATACATCGTCAGATAATTCTGTCAGTAATGAATTGAAGACAGAATTAAATGAAAGCACGAATAAAAAAATTAAAGAAGAAAAAGAAAGTAAGAAAAAGAAAGAAGACGCTGATAAAGCAAAAAAAGAGGACTCTGAGAAAGAAGAGGAGACGAAAGAAGAGGCGGAAGCAGAAGAAAAGACAGATAATTATATACTTCCGGATAGCAGTAAAAGAATATTGGCAGACAGTGAAGTAAGTGGATTGTCAAAAAGTGAACTTCGACTGGCGAGAAATGAAATTTTTGCCCGTCATGGAAGAATGTTTGATGATCAGGAACTTCAGGATTATTTTAATTCAAAATCCTGGTACAGAGGAACGATTCGTCCGGAAGATTTCAGTGAATCAATGTTGTCAGAGACAGAAAAAGCGAATATTGAGACGATAAAAAAATATGAGTAGGGTCTATTATGAAATGTAAAAAGCTAGTGTGTGGCTGTATGGTATTCATGCTGATTTTTGGTATGTGTGCATGTGGAAAAAAGGAAAAAGCAAAAGAAGCTGCACCGGATCTGGTGCTGGAATTGCCCAAGGAAAAAGAAAATTCAGCGTCCGATTCAGAAGAGACGGTTTCAGGAATGGATGAGGCGACTCAAAATGAAGACATTCCGGAAAAGAAAGGAATTTTGATTGCGATTGACCCAGGGCATCAGGCTCCGGATGTGGATATGAGTGCGAAAGAGCCTAATGCTCCTGGGAGCAATGTTATGAAAGCAAAGGCTACCGGAGGAACAAGCGGAAGATATTCCGGCATAGCGGAATACGAATTGAATCTTGCTATATCATTAATGCTTCGGGAGGCATTGCAGAACGAAGGATATGATGTGATCATGACAAGAGAAGATAATGAAACTGCAATCAGCAATGCGGAGAGAGCAACCATGGCAAATGATGCGGGTGCAGATATTGCAATCCGGATTCATGCGAATGGAAGTGAAAATAGTTCGGCAAATGGAGCATTGGTTTTAATCGGATCTGCAGGGAATCCTTATGTTGGAAATCTGTATGATGAAAGTAATCGATTAGCACAGGATGTCCTGGACAATTATTGTGCAGCGACCGGAATGGCAAACCAGGGAATTCAGGTGAATGATACAATGACCGGGATTAACTGGAGCAAAATTCCGGTCATCATATTGGAAATGGGATTTATGACCAATCAGCAGGATGATCTGAATATGGCAGACAGTGCATATCGTCAAAAGATGGTTGAGGGAATTGTGTCTGGTGTAAATGAGTATTATCAACAATAAGAAGATGCCAGAGTCAAAAGGTCTAAGCCCACATGAGTTTGCTCATAGGTGGATGAAAGACCTTAGGGCCCGCCCCGATATGAGTATCAAAGTCGGGGGCTTTTGCCCCCGACATCACAAGAAGAAAGAAGGAAAGAAGATGTATTGCCCTTTCTGTGGGAGTGAAATTTCAGACGACAGTACATTCTGCCCGATGTGCGGACAGAGTATTAATTCACCTGATGTGAATGTCAGAAAAGAAGAAAAAGAATCGAAAAAAGCGACAGGAACGATGCACTGGGTGCTGGTTCTGATAACGGTAGTTCTATTATTGGTTACGATGATCGGAATTGGCACTGCTCTTTATCTGCATTTTCGGGATTCCTCAGAAAAGATCAGTCAGGAAATAAAAAAAGACGATTTAAAAAAGGAAGTAAAAAAGGAGAAAGCTGAAGAAGAGACAAAGGATGAAGAAGATCTGAAAGAAGATGTACTGCAGGAGGAAGATGAGAGCAGTGATCTGGAAGATGAATTTTGGATCGATGAGGATACAAAGGCAGATTATAGTGAAAATCTGGATCCGGATCTGTATGAATCTTATGATTCCAAGATTACGGATTTCAAGTTTTATTATCCGGTAGATCTGTATAATGAAGTGTCCGTCGATGAGGATCCGGATCTGGTCAGTTATGGAGAAAACTGCCAGACAATTACATTTGAAGGAAGTGATGGGTCTCAACTGATCTTTTCTCTGACTTCCAGAACAGATGCCCTTTCTATCGAGAATATGACAGAAAATGTATACAATATTGAGAGTAAGGGGTTAGTTGAACCTGAAAAAATTGTAAAATCCTCAGAAGGAGATCATGGGAAGGCAATTCTGACCGGATGGGACAGCTCAGCTCATAACAGTGCAATCTATGACATGACTAAGATCGAAGCCGGATATGTTCTTCAGATGAAAGTGATCTTCCCGGATTATACAAGTGAAAAAGACCGGCTCGAAAAAGCATATGTTACAGAATGTTTATATCGGATGTGCGGCTTTTCGGATTCAAGTCAGCAGGTAAGAAGCTGGGATGAGTTTATGGAGGAAAATTAGATGAAAAGGGCATTTCCAGTGATGGCAGTTTTGTTCTGCTGTATGATTTTCTGTATGACAGGGTGCGGAAGTTCTGAAAAATCCGACAGTGGAGCTAAAGAAGAGAAGACAGTGAAAAAGCAGGAACAGCAGAATGAAAAAGAAGAAGAAAAAGAATCCGAAAAGGAATCGGAGATTTTGCAGTTTGTTGATGTATATGGGCAACAGTATTCAGTAGAAATTAATCAGAACATTGCAAAAAAGCAATATAATGATACATTATTTATTCATGATGGAGACAGATTGACCTATGCAGATGAGAAATATACTTCCAGACTGGGGATTGATGTTTCTTACCATCAGGGAGAGATTGACTGGAAAAAGGTAAAAGCAGCAGGTTATGACTTCGCTTTTATCAGAATTGGATACCGCGGTTATGCAGAGGCAGGAACTGTGAATGCGGATATCCGCTTTGACGAATATATACAGCAGGCACAGAATGCGGGACTCGATGTCGGAGTTTATTTCTTTTCGCAGGCGGTAAATGAAGAGGAAGCGAGGGAAGAAGCAAAGTTTGTGCTGGATCACCTTTCAGGATATAATCTTCAGCTCCCGGTAGTATTTGACCCGGAAAGCATTCTTGATGATGATGCAAGGACAGATCATGTATCAGGGGAGCAGTTCACAAAAAATACAGAAGCATTTTGTAGTGCGATTGAAGCAGCAGGTTATGATGCTATGATCTACAGTAATATGTTGTGGGAAGCTTATGAGCTGGATCTGGAAAAATTATCCGCATATCCGGTCTGGTATGCGGATTACGAATTAAAGCCGCAGACTCCATATCATTTTGAAGTATGGCAATATACGAATCAGGGATCCGTGGACGGAATTAATGGAAGAACAGACATAAATATCCAATTAATCGAAAAGCCTTCAAAATAGGATTGAAGTGTGCAGAGAAAAATAGTATAATCGTTTATGTGATGTCGGGGTCAAAAGCCCCCGACTTTGATGCCTACGGATTGTTTCGTGCTACGCACTCCCACAATCCTACCCGCTATTCGCATATCAT
>OGZO01002663.1_pt1 | contig 12048 bp, 8 predicted proteins | sample 1576721 | NCBI WGS metagenome assembly OGZO01 (sample SAMEA3541516, study PRJEB24748) | human gut metagenome | biome: human gut; feature: human-associated habitat; material: faeces | place: China | collected 2012 | reverse complement strand
GCTTCAATGAGTTGTCGGATTCCCAAGTTTACCTTGGCACTGCCATGAATGATGTTTGTGAAACGACGCTTGCCGCGCTATCTGATCAAGACGTCGCGTTTCTCGCCGCAATGGCTGACGACGAAGACGCTGCGTCGCGTATTTCCGATGTAGCGGAGCGTATGTCGGTCACACCCGACTATGCGCAAAAGTATCGCCGGCGCCTTATTGACGCCGGCGTGATCGAACAGGCTCGCCGCGGCTACGTGCGCTTCGCCGTTCCATATATGGCTGACTACCTTCGCAGCCAGTTCTAGGCAGCCACCACAATGGGGACAGGCACCTTTGTGGTGGTTTGGGCCCGTTTTATCTCGATCTGTAACAGGTAGACCGCCAAAACCGGGCCTGGTGTTACAGATCGAGATTTTCGGGCGGCCTTCTACGGTATGTCTCAATCTGTAACAGGTAGTAACGATTTAGCCCGCTAGATGTTACAGATCGAGACGGAAGATTCTAGTCCACAGTGATGTCGAGGTTCTTGCCGACGAGGCCCACGTAGCCGCCCTCGGCAGCCTTGGGGCTATCGGCGTGGCAGAAGACCCACTTGTCGGCCTTCCAGTAGCAGTAGCTGTCACCGGCGGCAGGCATGTCGGCTGCAGCCTCGGGGCGCGGGCCATTGGTACCTGCAGGCAGCGCCACCATCACCTGGAAGCCGCCGTCGTCGACCATGCAGGGCGTGTAGTGCAGCGTGGTGTTGAAAACCTCGACAACCTTGCCCGCCGGCACGCGGAACGCCTTGACGCACGCGGTGTCGAGCCCGCCGTCCTCAATCTCCCAGCGATGCGCCACGAGCAGGATAAAGTCGCGGGCGCCCAGGTTAAACTCGCTGGCGCGGTGATACTCCAGGCAGTTGAGCTTCGTGTTGTGGCCGTTGCACCAGCCCAGCTGGAAGGGACGACCGCCAAACATGAGAAAGCCCAATTTGTCGGCATCCTTGACGCCCTCGAGCTCCGGCGCGCTCGCTACGTACTTGCTGCCCTCGGGGATGGGCGTAGCAGAGAGCGCCTCGAGTACGGGCGACGTGAGCTCGGACGGAACGTTATCCCAAACGCTGCCATAGGATTTGAACTCGGGATCGTTGACAGAGTAGATATGCATGTTCGCTCCTGTTCGTTTATGTGACAGTACGAACATTCTAGAACAATATCTTCCTGTTTTGAGCACTCGGCATGAAAAAGCGCCCCCGCAAAAGAGCGGAGACGCTTCTGGTACAAACGATATTCCTGCGAGCAGCCTTATGCCTGCTGATAGTGCAGGTGTGCCTCGTCGATCCCGTCCAGGTCGCGGTCGAGATAGCGGCGCGCGAGCCAGTTTGCCATGGGAAGGTTCTGGTCCAGGTAGTTGCCGCACTCCTCGGGAGCGGCACCGGGGACATCGCCCTCAAAGCCAGCGACAAACTCAAACAGCTCGCGCACAAGCGGCAAGATCTCCTCGCTCGTCAGCTCGCCAAAAACGACGAGGTAAAAGCCCGTGCGGCAGCCCATGGGGCCAAAGTAGACAATGCGGCTCGACCACTCGGCATGGTTGCGAAGGAACGTCGCGCCCAGGTGCTCGATGGTGTGGCACTCGGCCGTGTTCATGACCGGCTCCTTGTTGGGCGTGGTCAGGCGCAGATCAAAGGTGGTGACGACAGCGCCGGTCGCCGGATCGCGGTCGATGCGGCTCACATACACGCCGGGCTCAAGCAGCAGATGGTCAACGGAAAAACTCGCGATGCGCTCCATGGCAGATCCTCTCGGTAGTCAATTTGGGACGGGGCTCTTTTAGCTGGTTCGAATGGTCGCACCAATCATACCAGTCAAAAAAGCCCCATCCAAAAAGACAGCTTAGCCCAGGACACGGGCCATGCGCGTCTTGAACTCGGACAGGAAGCGCGGGGCATCGACGGTCAGCGCCACGAGTGCGCTCTTGTCCGGATCGGACAGGCGGAGCTCGTCGCAAATGGTGCGGCCGCGATACTCGCCCAGCAGATCAACACGCAGATTGCAGCCGAGCGCACCCACGAGCGTGGGGTCGATCGCCACGGCAACGGCCAGCGGATCGTGCAGCGCACAACCACCCAGGTAGGGGGCGTTCATCTCGTACGAACCAATGTAGTGCTCGACCATGCTCGCAAATGCGCAGCCCGCCATGGTGCCCGAGCCCGTCCAGCCGGCAATGTCGCGGCGCGTGAGCACCACGCGATGCGTCACGTCCAGACCCACCATGGTGAGCTTGCGGCCCGAGCGCAGAACGGCATCGGCCGCCTCGGGATCGCTTGCCATGTTGGCCTCGGCACCCGCACTCACGTTACCGGGCACGGTCAGGGCGCCGCCCATCACCACCACGCGACCGATAGACATCATCGCCGCCGCATCGCGCTCCAGGGCGAGCGCCAGGTTGGAGAGCGGGCCAGTCGCTACGTAGACCAGATCGGGACCATAGGTGCGCGCGGCATCGATCAGATAATCGACCGCAGCGTTACCGTCGGCAGACGTCGCCCCCACCGGCTCGTAGGGCGACGCCGGCACGCTCGCGCCACCGATGCCGTTCTTGCCGTGAATGAGCGCGGTGGACGCCGGCGGCGTATAGGGCTCAGTCGCCTGCAGAGGACGGTCGGCACCCAGGTACACCGGCACCTCGGGACGACCCAACAGGTCGAGCACCGCCAAGCAGTTATGCGCCGACTGGTCGACGCGCACGTTGCCAAAGCACGTGGTAATGCCGACGAGCTCCACCTCGGGGCTCGCGATGGCATAGGCAAGCGCCATCGCATCGTCCACACCCATATCCAGATCAAGGATCAGCTTCTTAATTGCCATTGTTCTACTCCGCTTCTCCGTCTTGTACTAAATCGTCTAAATCAAACACGCGCTCAACTTCGGCACGCGTGGGAATCGACTGCTGTGCGCCCAGGCGCGACACCGTCACCGCCGCGGCGCGTGCGCCCACCGCCATGCACTCAAAGAGCGGCAGGCCCTCCAGACGAGCTGCAGCAAGCGCACCGATAAACGTATCGCCCGCGGCCGTCGTATCGACCACCGCGCTCGACAGCGCCGGCATGCGCAGCGGCTCGCCGTCATCGCCAAGCGTAACCGACCCGGCGCCGCCCAACGTGATGACCGCAGCTCCAGCACCCTTGGCGAGCAGGGCATTGAGCGCCGCGACGCAGCTCGCATCATCCGCGGGCAAGATGCCCGTCAGCACCTGGCACTCAGTCTCGTTGGGGCAGACCAGGTCGACTGCGGACCAGACCTCCGCAGGCAACTCACAGGCAGGCGCTGGATTAAAGACCGTATAGAACCCCAGCTCGTGAGCGCAAACAAGCGCCTCGGCAGTCGCCGCAAGGTCACATTCGCCCTGGGCGATAAAGACGCTTCCGGCAGCCGGGGCAATCTCGCTGGCGTCGCCGTCGAGCTCATCGGCCACCAGACGTCTCAGCGCGCGAGCAACATCCTCGCCCGCAAGCGCATGATTGGCGCCCGGCGACAGCACGATGCGGTTGTCGCCCTCACAGCGAATGATGGTCGCCGTTCCCGTCTCTACATCATCGCGACGCGCCACAAAGTCACAGTCCGCGCCAGCATCTTGGAGCCCCGCCACGAGCGACGTGCCAAATGCATCGCGCCCGACCGCGCCGATCATGCACGTGCGCGCGCCCATGTGCGCAGCTGCCACGGCCTGGTTGGCGCCCTTACCGCCGGCATTGCCGATAAATCCGCTGCCGCCGACGGTCTCGCCCGCACGCGGCATGCGCTCGCACGCCACCGAAAGGTCCATGTTCATGCTGCCGAACACCGCAACGATGCCGCAATCTGCCATGGAAACCTCCTCGTCCGCGAGCTCTGCACCCGCTGTTGGCCGTCAATCGTGCGCTCTCGCGCCTCTATAACTTTAGTTCACTTTGATGTGAACGCGCGCTTGAGCTTGCACCGGCAGCAAGCATTCACAGGAGCAGGCGGCTACAATGAAGGCGTGCTGATTATTCTCGTCATTGGATGAAGTTTTATGGAACAATTCCCGCGATCGAGCTCACGCAGCTCACGCCACGCGAGCGATCAACGAGCGCCGCACGAACGTTCGCGCGCTAACCGACAAGCCACCGAGCCGCGCCGCGCCGCAGACTCTCATCGCGTGCCCGCCAACAAGGGTGACCGCACCAACAGCGCCGCAAAAGAACAGGCGCCCACGCGCCCCAAATCTCGCTATATCCCCGCCCTCGACGGCCTGCGCACGCTTGCCGTCGTCGCAGTGGTGCTCTATCACCTCAACCTCACGTGGGCTCAGGGCGGCCTGCTCGGCGTCACGATCTTCTTTGTGCTTTCGGGCTATCTGATCACGCGCTTGCTGCTCAACGAAGTCGCTAAGACCGGCCGCATCGATCTTAAGAGCTTCTGGATTCGCCGCATCCGTCGCCTGGTCCCCGCCGTGGTAACGGTAGTGTTCGTGACCTGCGCGCTGTGCACCATCTTTAACCACGTGATGCTCACCAAGATGCGCCCCGACATCCTGCCGTCGCTGTTGTTCTTCAACAACTGGTGGCAGATTGCCCAAAACGTCTCGTACTTCAATGCTCTGGGCGACCCCTCGCCGCTCACGCACTTTTGGTCGCTTGCCATCGAGGAACAGTTCTACCTGATTTGGCCGCCACTGCTGTTTGCCATGGTATCCATGCATGTGAGCAAGCCCAACACGCGCCGCGTGGTTCTGGGCCTTGCCGCGGCATCCGCCCTCGCCATGATGGTGCTTTACAACCCTGCCGCCGACCCCAGCCGCGTGTACTACGGCACCGACACCCGCGTGTTCTCGCTGCTGCTGGGTGCCTGGATGGCCTTTATCCCCGATCGCGATCTAGCGCCGGTGCGCCTCGCTCATCGTTTGGGACTCAATCGCCTGGCTGGCGCCGCCAAGCACGGCAAGAACGCCGAGGGCAAGCCTGGCAAGAAGGTCGACGAATCAGCCGATACCGCCCCGGCACAGCCGAGCGCCCTCGTGCGCTTTTGGTCCTCGCCCACATCCATCGATGTGTTGGGCGTCGTGGGTCTGGTTGGCCTTGCCGCCATGGTCGCGCTCACCAACGGCTACACCGCGTTTCAGTATCGCGGCGGCACGCTGTTATGCTCCATCCTCACACTCATGGTCATCGCGGCCTGCGTGCAGCCCCAGGGAATGGTTGCCCGCGCGCTGTCCGCCGAGCCGCTCGTGTGGGTTGGCAAGCGCTCGTACAGTATCTATCTGTGGCACTATCCACTGCTGCTGCTTATGAACCCGGTCGCCAACATCAGCGATACGCCCTGGTGGCAGTACATCTTGCAGGTACTTGTGGTGGTCGCCGTAGCCGAGTGCTCCTATCGCTTTATCGAAACGCCGTTTAGGAAGGGCGCCTTCGGCCGTACCGTCGCCGAGTTCCGCGACGGCACCACCACACCCGCCAACTGGGTGCGCGCGCATATTCCTGCGTGCGCCACTTGCGGGATCGTGCTTGTCATCGCGCTGGGCGGCCTGATCTTTGTGCCGGAGACCTCCGCGCTGAGCGGTGAGGGCGCCGAAGTCCTCAACAAGGAAGCCAAAAACACCGCGCCCACCGACCAGCAGGCGGCCGACGACACCGACAAGGACAACGACGGCTTCCCCGATGGCTCCTACGACCTGTTGATGATCGGTGACTCCGTGTCGCTGCGCGCCGTTGATTCCTTTGACAGCATGTTTCCTCACAGTCACATCGATGCCGAAAAGGGCCGCCAGTTTGATGCGGGCCGCGCGACATTTGAGGGCTATATCCAGCAGAACCTTGCCGGCAAGATCGTGGTCTTTGCCCTGGGTACCAACGGCCTAGTGACCGATGCCCAGATTGACGCCATCATGGCCGATGCCGGCGAGCAGCGTATTGTCGTGTTTGTAAACACGCGTAGCCCGCAGCCGTGGGTCGGGTCCACGAACCAGGCCATCGCCAACGCCGCCACGCGCTACAAGAATGTACGCGTTATCGACTGGTACGGATATAGTGCCAACCGCAATGATCTGTTCGATGGCGATGGCACGCACCTCTCGAACGCGGGTGTGACCGAGTACCTTAAGCTCATCCACGATGCCGTCAAGAAGGACCTGCCCGTGCATCCCGAGGATCACGTTAACGATCCGCAGCCGGCGGCTGTCAAATCCGCCACCGATGCGCTCGTCAACGCCCTCGCCTACAAGCCACACAAGCTGGGCACCGACAAGTAACGCGCAGCCAAATCTGCTTCTACCCGCAGCAAACAACCCAAAATCGCTCTTTTCGAGCCGACTCCGAGAGGCCGTGGGCAAAAAACAGGCCGCAGCCCATGGCGGCGACCTGTTTAGAGTCCAAAAGAAGCGCTACGCGCTGTAGCCCATCGCCTGCAGCACAAACATGACGACCGTCAGCACCGTAATCACACCGATAGTCGCCCAGGTGAGCACATTCCACACGCGGCCGTTGCGGTTGGCGCCCATAATGTGTCGATCGGCGGCAATAAGCACCTGGAACACCAGGACCACAGGCAAAAGCACGCCGTTGATGACCTGCGAGGTCATCATAATCTGGAACAGGTCGACACCGGGCATGAGCACCAGCACGGCAGAGATGCCAATGATGGCCGTAATGATGCCGCGGTAGACCGGGGCCTCGTCCCAGCTGCGATCGGCACCGCGCTCCCAGCCAAATGCCTCGCAGATAGCACTCGACGTAACACCCGGCAGCACGCAGGCGGCCAAGAAGCTCGCCGCGACCAGGCCCGAGGCAAACAGCACCGTGGACCACTGGCCCGCGATGGGCTCCAGCGCGCGAGCGGCATCGGCAGCGTCGCTAATCTGAATGCCCGCAGGGAACAACACCGTACCGGTCGTGATGATAATAAAGCCGGCGATGACATCGGCGGCGATCGAGCCGCTCACGGTGTCGATACGCTGCAGCACGATATCGTCCTCGCCCGCATTCTTATCGACCACGTTGTTCTGCGCCAAGAAGATCATCCACGGTGCAATGGTGGTACCGATCGTTGCGACCACAAGCGACACGTAGCTGGGGTCATTTTGGATGTTGGGCACAACCAGGTCGACCGCCACCTCGCCCCAGCTGGGGCCAGCCATAAATGCAGCGACAATGTAGGTCACAAACACGCAGCTCACCAGCAGCAGAATCTTCTCGATGCGCTGGAAGCTGCCCGACATGGTAAGCATCCAAACCAGCAGCGCCACCAGCGGCACCGAGATGCTCGCCGGCACGCCAAAGAGGGCAAGGCCGCTCGCGATACCCGCAAACTCCGAGATGGTAACGGCCGTGTTGGCGATCAGCAGCGCCGCCATGGCCAGCACGCTCCTGCGCACGCCAAAGCGCTCGCGGATGAGCGAGGCCAAGCCCTTGCCTGTGACGCAGCCGCAGCGCGCCGCGGTCTCCTGCGTCACGATGAGCAGCACAGTCATGACGGGAAGCATCCACAGCATCTTGTAGCCATAGCTGGCACCGGCGCTGGAATATGTGGCGATGCCGCCGGCGTCATTGCCCGAAAGCGCCGCCAGAAGGCCAGGGCCCATGGCGCCAAAGATGGCCGCGATGGTCAGCTTTTGCTTGGTGCTCGCCTTTTGCTTCGTGTTTTGCACGCGACCACCTAACCCATGACTGACATGGTGAGCAACACCGCGGCGATGCAGTACGCCACGCATGAGATCATGACGGCAATGACGTTCATGGCGGTACCCGACGTATTGAGGTCGTGCTCGTCACGCCAGAACAGCACCATCAGGTAAATCACGGCGCTCATGTTGCCGATCAGACAGACGATGGCCGCGATGTTAAAGCAGCCGGTAAAGAGTTGTTCCTCAAACATAGGCGCGTCGAGGAACGCGGCGGTGCGCACCAGCTGGGCGCACAGGTAGGTCACGAGCGACAGAATCAAGCCCATGCCCGTACTCTGGAAGAAAAATCCCAGATACGGCTTGGGCTCATCGTCATGGCCGTCGTACTCCAGGAAGTAGTTCTTGACGAACGACACCATACGCGAGGCAGCCAGCAGCACGAGCGGCATGGCGCACATGGGGAACACCACCAGATGCGCGGAGCCCAGCGCCGTCCCCAGCACTGTTGCCATGATGCACGAGGCAATGCCCCACACGACAACCCAGTATTGGCGATGCACAAACCAGCTGAGCACATTCGTCGAGTCGTCGGACGCGCTGTCGCCCGAGCCGACACCTGCGATCTGCAGGTCCTCCTGGTGTTCCTCGGCGATAACGTCCATGGCGTCGTCAAAGGTCACGATACCCAAAATATGACGGTTCTCGTCGCAAACGGGGATAGCGACCAGGTCGTACTTGGTCATCTCGTCCGTTACGTCTTCCTGGTCATCGTCGGGCGACACATAAACCAGGTCGCGATAGGCCAGCTGGCCCAGCGTGGCGTCGCGGTCGGCCACGATGAGCGTGCGCAGCGAAAGGACGCCGGTGAGCATACCGCTCGGGTCCTCGGTATAGACGTAGTAGACGCTCTCGAAGTCCTCGTCGAGCTTGCGGATCGCCTCGATGGCGTCACCGACCGTCGCCGTGGCGGGCAGGGAGACAAACTCCGAGGTCATGATGCGACCGGCAGTGTTGTCCTCATAGCCCAGCAGGTTACGAATCGCCTTCTCCTCCTGAACGCCCATCAAGCGCAGAAGCTTCTCGGCCTTCTCGTAATCGAGCTCGTCGATTAGGTCAGCGGCGTCGTCCGGGTCCATCATGGCCAGCATCGACGATGCATCGGTGTCGGACAGGCCCTCGAGCATCTCGGTCATAAGCTCGTCGTCGTCGAACTCCGAGATGGCCTCGGCGGCCTGGGCGGTGTCGAGCTGCGCGAACACCTGCGCACGCAGGCGCGGGTCGAGCTGCTCGATAATGTCGGCAATGTCGGCAGGGTGCAGCTCGCCAAGCGTCTTGTGCGACACCGACAGCTGGATGTTCTTAGTCGAACGGTCGAGCAGGTCCATATAGGACCAGGCGATGATGTCCTCGCCGAGCGGTTTGCCCAGGTGCTTCATAAAGCTCTCGACGACATGCTCGAGGGCGGGGCTGATCGCGCGCAGCAGACCACGGGCGCCAACTTCGGCACCCAGCAGACGCAGCTGATTTTCGCCCGACATGGAAAACTTGATGTCGTTGACGCGCACGACCTTCATGCCCTGCGTGTCGACAATCTGCTTGTTAAGCACGTCACGGGCAAGCAAGAGTTCGGTCGGCTGCAGGTACGAAAAACGGATTTCGGTGGCCGGCGACTTAAGGTGTACGCCCGTCTCGTCGATACGGTCGACCCATTTGCGCCAGCTGATCATAAACGGCGTCTTGCCGGGTCCGCGGAACGCGAGCGACGTTACGTGCGGAAAAACTTCGCCGGTAGCAATGCCAAAATCGTTCACAACGCCGAGCTTTTCGCCATCGACGTCCAAGACCGGCAGTTTGAGCATCTCACTCAGATAATTCACTGGTGCTCCCCATCATTATCCCTTCGAACTGCGGCCATGCCGGCACGCCGTCCGTGGACTTTTAGATATGTATACGCATGCGCGGGCGGCACGCCGCTCGGCGCTCACACCCCGTACATGCGCAAGAAGCACCTGCATGGGGTCATCGACTGTATGGTCGAGGTTTGGATTTCACCTGCAACCTTTCTCTTGACCCTTGTTATCCGCAGTAACTATAGCATCAGCATCGCGCCGTGGCGCCAAATTTATGCTCCAAACATCGCAGGCATACCAAACGCTGACGCATCCGTGACATAGTCATTGGGGACGTTCTTACATGACTAGTCTGTGGTGTCGTCATCTTCGGCGAGCTGGGGGAACACGGCGTTTTTGGGCATGGCGGCCTTCGTCAGCGAGGTGAGCTTTTTGCTCAGCGATGTATCCGTCTTGACCAGATCGCTCAATGTCACGATTTTGTAGCCGTCGGCAATAAGCCCGTCGATAATCTGCGGCAGCGCCTCGAGCGTCTGCTCGGCACATTCATCGTTATCGGTCAGCAACACAATGTTGCCCGGCGTCACCGAATCGAGCACCGTCGAGACCTGCTCGTCGGCACCGTTGAGCAGCCAGTCGCCCGAATCGATATTCCACGAGACCACGGCAGACACCAGGTCCATCGCATCAATCCAGTTTTGCTCGTCAAAGGCTGCGTAGGGAGCACGCAAAAGCATCGTCGACGTTCCGGTCACGGACTTGATCGCCTCGGTGCCCTTCGAAACCTGCTCGCGCACCGCATCGCGGTCCTGGCCCTTGAGCGATTCGTCTCGGTAGCTGTTGGAGCCGACCTCGCAGCCAGCATCGACAATCGCCTTGGCCGTGGCGGGCGAGGCCTCGGCCGCATCACCCGACAGGAAGAACGTCGCGGTGACGCCCTTTTCCTTGAGCACCTGCAAGATCTGCTTGGTCGCGCCGCTCGGGCCCTCATCAAACGTCAGCGCCACGTACTTTTCATTGCCCTTGGGCGCCACGCTCGCGCACTCGACCACGCAATCGGTGGCGGGCACGACCTCGCCGCGGTCCTGCGTCTTACCCGATTGCTCGCCGACCCACACCTCGGAGCGGCCTTGGATGCCCCACGTCTTGACGTACTCGATAGCACCCGTGCCCTCGACCTTGAGCTTGGGCTCGATAACCGTCGCCTGGACCTCGTGCTTCTCATACGTGTCGCGGCCGTCCTTGACCGTCACCTTCTCGCCGCCCGTAAGCTCGCGGCTTTTCCACTTGCCCTGTTTTATGCGCTTGCCGTCCGCCTTTACCGACAGCTTTTCGCCGCCATGGCGGGTTAGCACGCTGTCGTCAACGGCCAGCAGATCCCCGGCGTCGTAGGTATCGGTCAGCTCCTGATCGTCGATGAGATTTTGCAGCGTAGATCCGACGCGCACCGCAGTCTCCTGGCCGTTGAGGACGACATCCACGCTGCGGTTGACGTAGCCCACGACGGCAGCGATAAACAGCACGAGTGCGCAGCCCACGGCGATGAGCGCATAGGGCAGGCGAGACGGACGACGGGGCGTGCGGCCGCTGCCGATGCGAGCGCTTCGGTCGCTAAAGCCGCGGCTATGGTTGAGATACATCGCGCCGGGCTTACGGTGACGCTTGCGCTGACCGCTGGGCAGCTGCCCCAGGTCGCGGCGCGCCGTCGGACGCGCACCCGAGCGCCCGTTTAAGTTAGATCCGTTTTGGCGCATGTGCCCTCCCCCATAAACGCAGCAAGCCGGAGCAACAGGTCTCCGGCTTGCCTCCCATCAATTGGTACGTCGCTATTTGCTAGCTTTTGACGAGCCCCCGCTCGCCTTTTGATATTCGTCCTTAAAGGCCTTGAACATACCGCGCGTCTTGCCGAGCTGCTTGCCCAGCGCGCGACTGCCCTTGTCCACGGCGACCGAACCCTTGTCATCGAGCACCTTAGCGCCCTTCTTGACCTTATCGCCCACCACGACGCTTGCCTCGGCAGCCTTTGCGGCGGCGCCGCCCGAATACCCGAGCGACTTGACCTCGTCCGAAACGATCATCGCGCCGTCCGCATAGCCGCGCAGCATCGTCGGCGGCATCTGCGTGTCGCCCACCAGCACACTCGAGGCAGTGCCGGCGGTCACGTAGAACGTCTGCACGATGCCCGAACGCGGCTTGAACTCCACATCCGAGCAATAGCCGACGACATCGCCCGACTCCGTGCGCACGTCCATGCCAACCCAGATAATGCAATCGTCCAGGTTGATGTCGAGGCGCTTGGCCGCAGCGGCATCGTAGGTGCCCTTGACGTCGTCAACCGCGATGGCGCCCTCGTAGACGCCAATGGCATCGAGCGCCACAAATCGGTCGGGGCGCTCGATCATGCCCGCGATATCGGACTGGCGCACCATAAAGCCCACCACGCGCGTACCGCCCGGGGTAAAGACCGGAAAGTGAATCTTGCCGAGCTTTTTAGGGCTGCGCGGCGTGCCGTCCTTTTTGGTGCGCTTATCCTCGGTAGGCTTGCGATAGATCTTGGCGCCGACAAAATCCCCGGCGCGCATTA
>OGZO01002660.1_pt1 | contig 12055 bp, 13 predicted proteins | sample 1576721 | NCBI WGS metagenome assembly OGZO01 (sample SAMEA3541516, study PRJEB24748) | human gut metagenome | biome: human gut; feature: human-associated habitat; material: faeces | place: China | collected 2012 | reverse complement strand
AGAGGCTACTTCGGTTTATTCTTTTCACCTGGCAACATTTCTGTCCGTTGCACAATTTAACGGACACATCTCAGCTATCGTCTATTCTGTTAATCCCAAAGAGATTCATGCTTACAAGAAGACTTTTACGGATGTAGGAAAAGACGACTACGTCGATGCCATGGTTATTGCTGACTATGCGCGTTCCAACAAAATCCGGTCACGTCCCTGGAAAGGGCCCGAATTGCTTGGCTTACGGATTCTTACACGGTTGAGATTCCACATCGCCAGACTCATAGGAATATTGAAAAACTCGACGGGGAACAGCATTTATCTGGAATGCAGCGGATTTATGACAGGAGAGAACCCATTCTGTAATGTATGGACTGCCACCTGTCAGCAGCTGCTGACAACATTTCAGGGACCCGATGAAATCCTCAATCTATCCGATGAGGAGCTGCTCAATTTCATCACAGAAAAAGGACACGGAAGATTTTCCCATCCTTTGGATGTTGTGAAAAAGGTGAAGAAGGCAGCCCGCAATTCCTATCGGTTGGACAAAAGGGTTTATGAGCCACTGACCTCGGGATTATCCGTGTCCTTTTTCATTATACACTCTCTTGAGGCTGCAATAAAGAAATTGGACAAGTCCATTGAGACAATAGCTAAAAGCTTTTCAAGCGACTCATATCAGATCCTGTTGTCGATCGACGGTGTCGGACCGGTCATAGCCGGTGGGCTCTTAGCGGAAATCGGCGATATCAAGCGGTTCGAAACCGATGATGATCTGGCTAAATACATGGGATTAACCTGGAGAGGAAAGCAATCCGGTCAATCAGAAAGCCCTGTTAAGCATATGTCAAAAGCCGGTGACGTGTATCTCCGCTATTATGTGCTCTTAGCTACAGGTCAAATCATAAACTATAGCGCTAAATATCGCGAGGCATATGAACGCATTCGCAGTCGTAAGACCCTGTTTCCATACAGGGCCGCACTCAATCTCGTTGCTCGAAAGATTGTCCGGCTGATTTTTACATTACTGGATAGACATCAGCTGTATTCCGATAACAAAGTAATGGTAACATTGGAATAGCAAGACTTAACGCCGAAAAATATTCGAAAAAAATCGATTTTCTCGGTGGTGTGTTAAGGTTACCCTTTTTTAAGAAAAAACAATAAATTTCTTCAAAAAAAAGACTTGACATATGACCAGAATACTGAGCGTAAGCGAAGAATCTTTGTGCATGCCGATAGTGTCTCATCTAGCGATAAATACCAGTCGGGGGAATTGGCCGCTATCGCGGCCACCCCCTATCCGGTTGCGCCGGACTTCCCCCTATTCAGGGGGCAGAACAGACCTCTCTACGCTTTCCACCGGCGGACAGCGGACAGCGGATAGCGGCCCCACCGTCCCACCAGCCCACTAGTGAACTAGTACACTAGTACACCAGCTCACTAACTCACCAGCACACCAGCTCACCAGCACACCAGCCCACTATTTCCCCACACAGAACCGTTCGAAAATCTTGTTTATCAGTTCGTTATCCACCGTTTCTCCGGTGATTTCTCCCATGAGGTTCCAGGCTTCCACCAAATCCACGGTGATGCAGTCGGCAGGCATGCCGCCTTCCAGGGACTGCCGGGCCCGGCGGACCGCTTCCAGTGCTTTTTTCACGAGATCCACGTGGCGGAGGTTGGTGAGGAAGAGCTGCCTGCCGGCGTCCTGGTCCTGGGTTTCGGTGAGGCGGCGAAGGGCTTCTTCCAGTTCTTCCATGCCGCTGCCGTAGCGGGCGGAGAGGGATACCACCGGCGCATCTCCTGCCAGTTCTTTAATTTCCTTTACACTCACTTCCTGGGGGAGGTCGTATTTATTGAGAATCACCATGGATTTCCTTCCTTTCAGGGAGGAAAGGAGTTCCTGGTCTTCTTTTTCCAGAGGCTGGGAGCCATCAATGACGGCCAGCACAAGGTCCGCCTGTTCCATGGATTTCCTGGCTCTCTCGATGCCGATTTTTTCCACTTTATTATCGGTTTCCCGAAGGCCGGCGGTGTCCATGAGCAGGAGGGGAACGCCGCCGATTTTGATGGATTCTTCGATGGTGTCCCTGGTGGTGCCGGGAATATCCGTCACAATGGCCCTATCCTCCTGGAGAAGGGCATTCAGGAGGCTGGATTTGCCGGCGTTCGGCCGTCCTACGATGGCGGTGCGGAGGCCGTCTTTGATAATTCTTCCTTCTTCCGACCGTTTCAGCAGGGTGGAGAGGCTTTTTTCAATGGCATCAAGACCTTCTCCGATTTCCTCATTGGTCATGTCCTCCAGGTCCTCATCGGGATAGTCGATGGTCACTTCCAGCTTGGTAATCAGGTCGGTGAGCTGATTCCTGCTTTCCCTGACAAAGCGGGAAAGGGCACCGGAGAGATGGCTTTCCGCCTGGGAAAGGGCGGCGGAGCCTTTGGCTTCTATAATGTCCATCACCGCTTCCGCCTGAGTAAGGTCCAGCCGGCCATTAAGGAAGGCCCGTTTCGTAAATTCGCCGCGGCTGGCAGGGACGGCGCCGCTTTCCAGGGTGAGCTCCAGTGTTTCCCGGAGAGCTTCGGCGGAACCGTGAATCTGGATTTCCACTACGTCTTCGCCGGTGTAGGAGTGGGGCGCCTTCATATACACCGCCAGTCCTTCGTCCACCTTTCTATCCCCCTTTCCTACATGGCCGAAATACATGAGGTAGGGCATGGCGTCCCGGAAGGTTTTAATTTTTTTCGTATGAAAGACAGCGTCCGCCACCTGTATGGCATTCATGCCGCTGATGCGGACGATGCCGATGCCCCCTTCGCCGGGGGCGGTGGCGATGGCTGCAATGGTTGTTTCTTCGTACATATAGAACTCCTTAAGGAAAACAGATTGAAATTTATATATATTGTAGCAGAGTCCGCCACCGATGTCATGGGGTTTACTTTCTTTATGCCAAGGAGTCTTTATGGTACAGGCTGCCATGGGGCAGGAAATTTCTGGGCTCAGAGTTTCAATAGAAGACGAATACATCTATCATCATCCCCCGCATTGGAAAATAGTAACGTAAAAAATGGCTGTGAAGAAACGAGTCATATCTTCACAGCCATTAATCTTTTCCGTCAAGAGGAGTAGTCCAGATCTTCATAGGCCAGGAAATCGTAGTCCGGGTATTGTTCCTTCATCTTTTTCTCTATATCCCGGCAGGCCTTATTTCTATCCTTTTCATCAAAGCTGAAGACCAGGTCGAAATTGACGAAATGCTCTGTTTCATCCACATAGAAGCCATGAATCTGCAGGATATTGGGATTGCTTTTGGCGAAAACCCGCAGACTCTGCCTTATCTTCCGGGCAGTTTCCGTGTCTTTGTTGGATGCATAAATGCCGATGGTGAGCTCCACGCCGAATTCGTCTATCATGGCGCGCATGATTTTTCTTGTCAGTATCTGGATGTCCCTGGCAGTCATGGCATCTGCCACTTCGATGTGGACGGACCCGCTGTTTCTGGCAGGGCCGTAGTTATGGACTTCCAGGTCATAGGCACCCAGGACGCCGGGGAAGGAGGCGATTCTGCTCTTGATTTCATGGGACAGGCTGTCGTCAATGCGAAGACCGATGAGATGGTCCAGGGTATCCTTCAGGATTTCATAGCCTGCCTTCAGGATGAAGATGGAAATGATGAGGCCCAGCATGCCTTCCAGATTCCAGCCGAAGGCCAGATTGAGAATGGCGGACACCAGGGTGGCGCCGGAGAGGACCGCATCGGAGAGAGCATCAGTGCCGGAGGCGGTCAGGGCTTGGGATTTCAGGCGGCGGCCCTGATGGATTACATACTTCCCCAGTACCAGCTTCACCAGAATGCCTGCCACGATGATACCGAGGGTAAGCATGGAATAATTGGTGTCCGCCGGTTCCATCACCTTTTCAACGGACTCCTTGAAGGCCCCGGCCCCTGCCAGAAGCACGATGACTGAGATGATGGCGGAAGTAAAATATTCGATCCGCCCGAATCCGTAGGGATGCTCCCTGTCCGGTGCCCGGCCGGCCAGAAGGGTACCAACGATGGTCACGAGGGAGGAAAAGGCATCGGACAGGTTGTTCAGTCCGTCCAACACCACGGCAATGGAGTTGGCCATGAGCCCGGCTGCTGCCTTCACCGCCGCCAGAAATACATTGGCCGCCGCCCCCTGTATACTCACTTTTACAATTTCTCTGTTCCTATTCATCTCTGTCTCCTGTCTGCTCTTTCCTTATTTCTGTTCCAGGAAAGCGCTGATGAATTCGTTATATGCTTTATTCTTGAATTTTTATGCAATGCAAGGAATGAGACGACGCGAATAGCGAGCTATTTAAGGAGTCTCATGACGCAGCAGTGCATAAAAATTCTTATAAAAGCAAACTCTATGAATTAATCAGTGCTTCCCTATATACCGATATACGGACCGTGCCACCTTGTCCATGGATTCCGTCGGTTCAAACCGTTCCACTACATGACCTTCACGGTCTACCAGAAATTTGGTGAAATTCCACTTGATATCAGGATTTTCCTTATAATGCCAGTCCCGCTGGCGGAGGAAAAGGCTCATGCCCAGGGCCTTGGCCCCTTTTCCAAATCCCTGGAAGCTTTTTTCCGATTTCAAATAGGTATAGAGAGGAAGTTCATGGGCCCCGTTCACATCCGCCTTTTTCATGCGGGGAAAGGTGGTGTGATATTTCAGGGAGCAGAACTTTTCTATACCCTCATCGTCTTCCGGCGCCTGCCCCAGAAACTGGTTACAGGGAATATCCAGAATTTCCAGCCCCTTCTTCCGGAAGGCCTGGTACAGTTCTTCCAGCGCCCGGTACTGAGGCGTGAAGCCGCAGCGGGTGGCTGTATTGACGATGAGAAGCACCTTTCCCCGGAATTCTTCCAGGGCCACAATCCTGCCCCGGTTGTCCTCCAGCTTGAAATCATAAATACTCATAGATACCTCCTTATATCCCCGGCAGCTTCTTATTCTGCCAGCAGCTTTTCGATTTCCGTCTCCATGGAAACGGGGGACGCTGTAGGTTCGAAGCGGCCCACCGGCTGGCCTTCGCGGTTTACCAGGAACTTGGTGAAGTTCCACTTAATGGAATCCCCTTCCAGGTATTCCGGGAAATGGCTCTTCAGAGCATTGGTCAGCATTTCCGTGCTGGGGGAGTCCGGTTCAAAACCCTTGAATTTCTGTGCTTCCGTAAGGTACTTGAAGAGGGGCTGTGCATTGTCTCCCCGTACGTCTCCTTTTCCAAAAATCCGGAAAGTGACGCCGTAGTTCAGGCGGCAGAATTCTTGTACTTCCTGGTTGCTGCCCGGTTCCTGATGGGCAAACTGGTCGCAGGGGAAGCCTAGGATTTCCAGGCCCCTGTCTTTATACTTCATATACAGATCCTGCAGTTCCTTGAACTGGGAAGTAAAACCGCACTTGCTGGCGGTATTTACGATAATGAGCACCTTACCCTTGTAGTCGGCCAGGGATTTTTCCTCGCCTCTGCTTGTTTTTGCTTTGAAATCATATACGTTCATGGGAATTCTCCTTTTCTATTGTATTACTCATTGAAATGTCCGGGAAATAATAAATATGCTGCCTTACCGGAGCAGGGCGTCAATGCCTGCCTTGTTGAAGCCAGGGACATAGTCCTTATCGTTGACTGTGGTGATGGGCACCATGGTGTCGCCGGTGAGCTTATAGCAGGCATCCCGGTCTGCTTCGTTTTCTTCAACGTTGGTGTTTCTGTTCTTTATGTTTGTTATTATACCGCCTAATTTAATTTTGTCAAATTAAATTTTGCAAAATTTAATTTGATTAAGCAAAGGAGGCCTGTTACAATAGGAATAAAGAATACATATTAAGAAGGTGATACCTTGGACAACATGAATGAATACGACTCCCTGCTTTTAGGAAACCAGCTCTGCTTTCCCCTCTATGCCAGCGCCCGGCGTATTATTGCGGCATACCATCCTTTTCTCACGAAAATCGGACTCACCTACCCCCAGTACATCACCATGATGGTGCTGTGGGAAGAAAAATCCATTACCATGCATAATCTGGGCCAGCGGCTCTATCTGGACTCCGGCACATTGACGCCGGTGCTGAAAAAACTGGAGAGCCTTCACTATGTGAAGCGCAGCCGCCTGCCGGAAGATGAGCGGGTGGTGATTGTCACCATTACGGAGGAAGGTATGGCCCTTCGGGAGAAAGCCAAAGCCATCCCCCAAGCCCTGGCCTGCCGCCTCATGAGAAAAGGTGACTTGTTTACGCCGGAAGAAGTGGATACCCTCAAAAAAGAGCTCTACCGCATTATCAACGCCCTGGGGAAGAACTGATTTTCATAAGGAAAACGGACCTCTCCTATTCTTTCAATATAAAAACATCCCGTCCGCAGGGACAGGATGTTTTTTGCTGTCAGTTACAGAGCAGCCAAAAAAAGAGGGGCGCACCCCTCTTTTTTCTCTGTTTTATTTCAGCACCTGGCGGAGCATCCAGATTTCTTTGTAGAAGCTTTCGATGTAATCGTCCATGAGGGCAGAAGTAAGGTAGTCGCCGCTTTCATCGGCTGCTTTCTTCACTGCCAGCACATCGTCACGGAGAAGTTCGAAATCCTTCAGGGTGGAAGCGAAGGCTTCTGCCGAGGTGACTTCTTTGTTTTCCGCTTCTTCTACGGAAGAGAGGGAAAGGAAGCCCTTCAGTGTGGACTCCGGTTTCAGGGAGAGCTTCAGCATATCTTCCGCCACGCCGTCCACCATGCCGGCAATCATGTCGTAGTAGCTTTCCAGCTTCGGATGATCGTCGAAGAAGTGATAGCCCTTCAGGTACCAGTGATAGCTCTGCAGTTTGTGGTATTCCACCACCAGGTCAGCCAGTAATTTGTTCAGTAATTTTTCCATGATAGTTCCTCCTTATATAAAAATGGATTTTGATAACTTTGTTTCGGAAACCGTATCTATTTATCTCGATTTCTGATATAATTATATCGTCAGAAATGAAATAAAAATAGCAAAATTATCTTTATATTTATTACTATCGTACAAATCGAGGTGTACCATGAAATCCTTTGCCCTTATCCCCGGAACTCCCGCCGCCAGCGGGATGGAAATGAAAACCCTCTACGCCGCCAAAGAGCGGGACATGAAGAATACGTCCACCCTTACCCACTGGCACGAGGAGGCGGAGTGCCTCTCCCTTCTTTCGGGGTCCCTGGAATTTCAAATCAACGAAAGAACCGTAACCCTAAAGCCCGGAGACACGCTTCTTCTCTTCCCCGGCGTTATCCACCGGAACGGCCGAAAGGCCTGGGATACCGTCCTCATCCGGGTGCTGGTGAATGAGGACGTGATGACGGCGGATCCGGAAATCCAAAGCGCCGTCATCCGCCCCTTCCTGGAAAACCGGCGGTCCGATTTCCTCTACATTCCCTCTTCCATGGAGGGTGCCGGAAAAATCTCCTCTCTCATGGCGGACATAGAAAAAGCGGGGCGCGAAAAGGGGCCTCTGGGCCGCCTTTCGGTGATCGCCCGCCTGCACCTGCTTCTCTACCATCTCTATCTCCTCTTCCCGCCGGAAGAAAAGGGCGCGCCCCTTCCCTCCCCATCGGACCGGGCGGTGATGAAGGACATGGCCGCCTATATCCGCAGCCACTACGGAGAGAAAATCACACTGGATGAAATCGCTGCTGCCGGAAAGGTATCCCGCAGCAAGTGCTGCTCCCTTTTCAAAATCTACATGGACTCCTCCCCCATAGACTATGTAAACGAATACCGACTTTCCGTGAGCCGCACCCTGCTGGAATACCAGGACACGGCCATCGCCGACATCGCCTACGCCTGCGGCTTCTCCAGTCAGAGCTACTTCACCAAGCTCTTCAGCCGCACCTACCACATGACCCCCAGGGATTTCCGCGCCTCCCGCCGGAAGGCGGGATAAGGGCCTGCATGGAAAGAAGCACTGAAGCGCTATCGCATGTCAAACGGTCAGACGGTCAGGCAGAGGATAGAAAATAGAAAACAGTCAGACATCAGACGCCGCTCTGTCATTTTGACGAAAGCGGTGCAGCGAAATCCCACTTCGAAGTGAAGCAGTCCACAATGACGCAAGTGCCCCCGCCCCCTGTCATTTCGACCGCAGCGAAGCGAAGATGCAATAAAAAACAGTGAAGAAATGGCAGTCATTTCTTCACTGTTTTTTATTTATCCTTTTTTCAGGCCGCCGTGAAGTTTCATCTTCTCTGCGCGGCAGGCAGGACATTCACCGTCGCCGCCGCAGCAGCAGCTGCCGCCTCCCAGGGTGACCCGGTAAATATGGCGGCACGCAAGGACGAAGCCCGCTGCAATGACAGCCAATACGGCGCAGGTACCGATACTCATGGATATCCTTCCTTTCTGATATTTGAAATAAAAGGTTCAGAGGGTTCGGTCCGCCAAAGGCGGACTGGTTCAAAGGGTTCAGAGGGTTATGGTGGCGGCTGACGCCGCAAATTTAGAGAGCCGCTTACGCTTTGGCTTCGGCGCCTTCTACGATTTCTTCCTTAACCTTTGGTGCCGGTCTGAGGATGAAGTAGAGGCCCACAAGGCAGAGGGCTATGGCCAGCATCTGGGCAAAGCCGAAGGCAAATCCGTAGAAGATCCAGCCGCCCAGGTTGTAGGCGACGAAGGCCAGGGAGTAGCCCAGGATGACCTGGAAGCCGATGGCCAGGGCCGCCCATTTTCTGTCGCCCATTTCTCTGGCAATGGTGGCCATGGCCACGATGCAGGGCGGATCGAAGAGGTTCAGAATCATGTAGGAGAAAGCGGCAATGGGTGTGAACATGCCGGCAATACCGGCCATGACAGCTTCATCTTCCGCATCCTTGGCTACGCCGTTCAGCACAGCCAGGGTGCCGATGGCGTCTTCCTTGGCCATTTCCGCAGAAATGACAGCCACAGCGCCTTTCCAGTCACCCAGGCCCAGGGGTGCGAAGATCCAGGAAATCATGCGGCCGAAGCCTGCCAGCATGGATTCTTCGATGTCATCCACCATGTCCATGGTGATGTTGAAGGAAGAGAAGAACCAGATGATAACGCAGACTGCGAAAATGATGGTGCCCGCTTTAATGATGAATCCCCGGGCTCTTTCCCACATGTGGATGAGCACACCCTTCATGGAAGGAATGTGGTAAGCCGGCAGTTCCATGACGAAGGGAGCCGGGTCGCCGGCGAAAATGGAGGTCTTCTTCAATGCAATGCCTGTCAGTACGATGACCGCAATGCCCAGGAAATACATGGACGGTGCCATGAGCACGGAATCCGGGAAGAAAGTGGATGTAATCATGGCAATAATGACGGCCTTAGCGGAGCAGGGGATGAAGGTGCAGAGCATGATGGTCATGCGGCGGTCCCGCTGGTCCTCAATGGTTCTGGTGGCCATGACGGCCGGCACGCCGCAGCCGCTGCCCACCAGGATGGGGATGAAGGATTTGCCGGAGAGACCGAATTTCCTGAAAATACGGTCCATAATGAAGGCTACGCGGGCCATGTATCCCGAATCCTCAAGAAGGGAGAGGAAGAAGAAAATGGCCAGAATCTGAGGCACAAAGCCAAGCACCGTGCCAACGCCGCCGATAATGCCGTCCACCAGAAGGCTTTCCAGCCAGTCCGGCGCTTCGATGGCTTCCAGCAGATCCGATGCGGCGTCGGTGACCATGCCGCCGAAGAAATCATCATTCACCCAGTCCGTCACCGGTCCGCCGATGAGGGAGCAGGAAATAAAGTATACCGCCGTCATGATGAGGAAGAAAATAGGCAGCGCCAGGATACGATTGGTCACCACCCGGTCGATTTTATCGGAAACGGTCATGGTGTGGGCCGCGGTCTTCCTCTTCAGTACGGAGCTGATAATCTTTGCAATGTAGGCATAGCGCTGGTTGATGATAATGGATTCGGAATCGTCGTCCAGTTCATCTTCGCAGTCCTTGATATGGCCTTCCAGATGGCTCACTGTCTTCGGGTCCAGCTGGAGGGCGGCGGTGGCATCCTCGTCCCGTTCGAATACCTTGATGGCGTACCAGCGAAGGAAACGGTCCTCCACCTTGGGCGCAATGGTTTCTTCGATATGGGCGATGGCATGCTCCACGCTGCCGGTAAATACGGAGGGCAGGCGCACCTGCTGTCCTGCTTTGGCCGCTTCCACAGCCTTTTCCGCTGCTTCCATGCAGCCCTTTCCCTGGAGGGCGGAGATTTCCACCACTTCGCAGCCCAGTTCTTCACCCATCTTCTTTACATCGATGGTGTCGCCGTTCTTTTTCACCAGGTCCATCATGTTCACTGCCATCACCACGGGCAGGCCGATTTCAATGAGCTGGGTGGAAAGGTAAAGGTTTCTTTCCAGGTTCGTACCGTCGATGATGTTTAAAATGGCGTCGGGCTGTTCATTTACCAGGTAATTCCGGGCCACCTTTTCTTCCATGGTATAGGGAGAAAGGGAATAAATACCGGGGAGGTCCTGGATAATCACATCCTTGTGCTTCTTCAGAAGACCGTCCTTTTTCTCCACTGTCACGCCGGGCCAGTTGCCCACATACTGGGAGCTGCCGGTGAGTTCGTTAAATAAAGTCGTTTTTCCGCAGTTCGGGTTGCCTGCCAGGGCAATTCTGATTGACATTCCTGCTGCTCCTTTCAAAAATTTTTACTGTTCTACTTCAATAGCTTCCGCTTCGTTCTTGCGAATGGAAAGCTCATAGCCCCGGACCGTTAATTCCACCGGGTCACCCAGAGGCGCCACCTTGCGGACAAATATTTCAGTGCCCTTGGTGATACCCATATCCATGATGCGGCGGCGGAGAGGTCCTTCTCCGTAAATCCGCTTCACCGTGGCACGGCTGCCTACGGGCACTTCCTTCAATGTTTTCATACCATTTTTCCTTCTCAATAAAATATCTTATGGGCCATGGACCGGTCCAGTGCCACCCGGCTTCCCTTCACCTGCACGATCAGGTTCCCTGCCATATGGCTTACGATGAGAACAGGTGAGTCCACCACAAATCCAAGCTCCGCCAGATGCTGGCGCACATCCTCCCTCCCGGCGATTCGGCGGATGGTGACGGTGTCTCCTTCCCTGGCAAATACAAGGGGCATCATGGGTTTTCCCTCCTCTCCTATGACACAATTGATAATTGCTATCGTTATCACGGTCCTATCATAAGCCTGCCATATCTACTTAGTCAATATATCCAAATATTTTTTATATGGTATGCCGCATTAAAATATTTAAGCATGTATTCATTGATTAGGCTTTTATTAACGATGATATTTGTTAAATTTTAAATATGATTACTTTAATCTAATAAATTCGATATTCGAAATTATTTTTTAGGAAATCTGTAAGTTTGAAGCATCAAAAAATATCCCATGAAATCGGCATTTCATGGGATTTAGAAAATATAACTTTTTCAGAAAAGGCCTGCTTTTCCTATCAGATTTCTGATGGTAAATAAAAAAGGCAGTACCATTTCCGGTGCTGCCTTTTTATGAAATTCTACTGGAAATTTCCTATTTCTTTATAATCTTCCGGGCAAAAATCTGCGCATCCAGCAGGTCCCTGCTGTCCGGATGGCTTCTGTGGAAGAAGAGGAACTTTCCGTGGCAGTGGAAGGTTCTGGTGTCCATGGAAATCCCCTTTTCTGCCAGGAGCTTCCTCACCTCTTCATCACTGTGTCCGCCGCCCAGCATGGCGGTGCTGAAGAAGACTGCCTTTCCCACCTTATCCGGCGTAAGGCCTTCGATGAATGCTTTCACGTGGCCGTCAATGTGGCCTTTGTAAACGCCGCTGCCGATGAAAAGGATGTCCGCCTTCTTTTCCAGAGGCTTGTCCGTGGCCAGCGCCCTTTCTCCCGCTTCCCGGGCAATGGCCTTTGCCACCTTTTCCGTAGCGCCGCCGCGGCTGTAATAACGTACTGCGATTCTCATAGTATCCCCTTCTTATTTCTTCATTCTTCTATAGGTGCAGAAATCATGGGGAATGTCCCCTTCTCCTGCTTCCTTTTCAATCAGCTGCCAGTCCATCCCGTCAAATTCGG
>OGZO01002659.1_pt1 | contig 12059 bp, 8 predicted proteins | sample 1576721 | NCBI WGS metagenome assembly OGZO01 (sample SAMEA3541516, study PRJEB24748) | human gut metagenome | biome: human gut; feature: human-associated habitat; material: faeces | place: China | collected 2012 | reverse complement strand
TCTGCCGAAGTCCTGAACGAGGACGGTACCGGCAACTCCCACGCCCTCATCCAGACCAATATTAATGACTTCAAAGCCGCAACCCTCCAGCATGGAAGCCACCAGGTTTTTACCAATATCATGGAGATCTCCTTTCACTGTACCGATGACAATCTTACCGATTGTAGTGGAAGCACTTCCTGCCAATAAAGGTTTCAGTAGTTCCAAAGCCCCTTTCATGGCACGTCCTGCCATCAACAGTTGAGGAACAAAAGCTTTTCCATCCTGGAAACGTTGTCCCACTTCGCCCATTGCTTTAATCATATAATTATTGATAATCATTTGGGGAGCTACTCCTTCCGCAATGGCTTGCCGGGTGACTTCAACCGCAGGTTCCAGTTTCCCGGCAACAATGGCTTCATACAGAGGTTGCAGTTTATCCTCTTCCCGATGTTGTTCTTCCCGTATACAAATACGTTCCTGTCCGGTAGCTGCCAAGTCGGCATCCTGTTGATGTTCATTGGTATTTACAGAAGTAGAAGAACCGGTATATTCTTCAACAATCCGCATGGCCTGTTCCACTTCCTTTTCGTTATGAAAATCCATTTCCAAGTGTACACCGTCCGCGCCGATATGATCCAATAGGGGTTTTAGTTCGTCTAATGTCACCCAGCAAGCCATCACGCTCTTTCCGCCTGCCAGAATCTTCTTATACAGATCGTACCATTTGGGAGATCCTCCTTGTGGTTCGCCCACTCCGGGAGTCCATTGAATCGCATTCAATTCTTCAATTTCAAGCAAAGCAGGCAGGTGATGCATGGCTCCCACTCCATCCAGATGATAAAGGGTATAATCAATCTTCTGACATTGTTCACGAATAAAAGGTTGCACAAACCGGCGATAATCATCCTGACTAATCATGGTCGAAATATCACTTTGCAGTTTACTCATCTTTCCGGGAGCCCAGGACGAGAAATAACAGAAAGCCATCTCGTCGCCTTCACGGATGATGTCGTATAATTCATCAAATACTTTGAAATAGATGTCGTTGATTTGCTGCATCTGCTGTTCCAGGATTTCGGGCTGCATCACTGTGTCCAATAATACCCTATCCGTTCCTTTCAGTGCGGCCAGAACATCCAGTCCTTCCATCAGGTCGGGCATACCGACAAAGTAGTGTCCGTTGGCTTTCGCTTTACAGGCTTTCAGGAGTTCTTTATGAAGAATCCAGTTCGGGTGTTCGGGGTTAAAGATTATTTCATCGGTGAAATCCGGGTTGGGATGAATCCAGATGGTGTCTTCCCCGCCTTCAAACACTCCGCCTAAAATGGCGGCTAGAGAACCGGGACCCAGTTGGGTATTCGCAACCGGAAGAATATCCGCTTTCAGACTGCTGTGCGCTACGTACCAGTCCAGATATTCAGCCCTCCATTGAGGGTCGAACCATTTTTGCGACAAATCTTTTGCCGGTGCGGGAGGTGTTATCTCTGCATGTGGTTGCACTCCTTCCTGGAAGTGTTCCCACATATTGAGAATGATTCCTTTATGGTTCCACCAATTTATATAACGTTGTTTTGTTTCTTCTAAATTACTCTTCCATGTTTTCATACTCTGCCATTTTTTATTTATTCTACTCAAGTTTCGGAAGTAATTTATTAGGTTGAAAGCCTCTTGGTATATAGCGTAAGGTATCACTCTACGCAATATTATGTAAGCCTTTCAGGCTACTTACAAAACTTGAGTTATTTCTATTTATCTATTCCAAAATCCTTTATAATCATTATCTATACGTAGAGCTATGCTTTTGCTTAAATCCATTTCATCCGTACAGTCCACGTCTTCCGGATAGATGGGGATCACGGCATTTTCACGCACATATACGGGCATTTCTTCCAATGGAACGTATACGTCTTTCAGCCAGCATGCTCCTTCCAGACGTTCTCCCGTAAAGAAGTTCACCCATTTTCCTTCGGGAAGATAGATATCCCGACAGTTCTCGCTGTTCATCACCGGAGCTACCAGGAAATCATTGCCGAAATAGTATTCATCATCTATATGCCAACAAAGTTTATCTTCCGGATGATGCAGAATGAGTGCCTGCAAGAGCGGATAGCCGCTTTCTATGGCTAGTTTACTTTGTTCTACGATGTATGGAATGAGCGAATAACGCAATTTCCACCACTTTTTCACCAACGGAGCTATGGCCGGATAGTGCCAGGGTTCACGCTTATTGGTTCCGTGATAACGGATATGCGATGTGAATACGCCGAATTGAGTCCAGCGCATGTACACATCATCTGCTACTACCGAGTTCATAAAATTGGGCAATGTATGGAAGCCGGGAACATCATGGCTCCAAAAAGCAAATCCCGACAGACCGAAATGCAGACCGCCTTTCAGAGAACCTGCCATTCCATCCCAAGAGCTACAGGAATCGCCTCCCCAATGCAAAGGATAACGCTGGCATCCCGCCCATGCGGAACGTGCCCAGACAATACCGTCACCTGTCACTTCTTTCGTAATTTCGTAAGCGGCCTTTTGATAAAGCAGGGCATACAGGTTGTTCAACAATTCCGGCTTCATACCTTTATAGAGGGCGTCCATGTGAATGTTTTCACCGAAATCGGTTTTGATACAGGTTACTCCCATATCCAGGAGTTGTTTCAATAGTCCTTTGTACCATTCGGTTGCTTTCGGATAAGTAAAGTCGATTGTTCCGGCATAATCCAGGGCGGAGAAGTTGGAACCATCGGTCGCTTGTTGTTTGGTCAATGGGGCTATATAATCATTGGCTCTGGCTTCATCAATCTGCTCTGCATTTTCCGCAACGTATGGAAGTTGCCATAAAGAGACACGATAGCCGTTCTTTTTCAACCGCCCGATGAATCCTTTCGGATCGGGGAACCGTTCTTCATTGAATTTCCATTCGCAGAGCCAATCGGTACGGAACCAGCCCGTATCCAGATGAATTACATCACAGGGATAGTGTTCGGCACGCATGCGGTCGCATATTTCGTCTACTTCATCGGCACTGAAATAAGTCATACGGCTCATCCAAACGCCAAAACTCCAAAGAGGAGGCATAGACGGATAGCCGGTCAGGTCACGATAACCGCGAAGAATATCTTCCATCGTATCACCGCCTATTACAAATACATCCAACAATGCCTGGTCGCTTAGAAACTGGACGGAACGGTACTTCGAGAATGGTAATGATGGCACAGGTTACATTCGTGCCGTCATCCAGCTCCAGTTCTACGGTCATTTCTTCGTCCATTTCTTCAAACTGTTCCTTACCCATGGATGATATCCTTTCTTAAAAGGCGCGTCAGAGCGCGCGATAATCAGAACCTGCGTTACAGTTCACTCGTACCTTTTTGTAAGCAGATTTCATGCTCGCATGAAAATCTGCTTACAAAAAGGTACGGAGGGAGCGCCACTTTATGAGCAAAAATGAGCTGCGAAGCAGCGGAGAGCGTCGCAGACGCGTTTTTGCGAATGGCGCGAGTGAACTGTAAAGAACCTGCCTGTCACGCTTATCATACCGTAACTTGCGGTGGCATGCAAGAATTATTTGTGCTATACTGAAACAGGATTGAAAAAAGGTCAGAAGGCGGGAACAGGAACGTGAAAGAAACAAAAGAGATCAGAATGGAAAAAGGAAAACCGTATCCGCTGGGGTGGACGGAAAATGCGGATGGCAGCGTCAATCTCGCAGCAGTGCTGGAACGCAGCAAAGAGTGCGGGGCCCTTCTGTATCCCAGAAGAGGCGGTGCGCCCAGACGGCTGGCATTTCGGGAAGAAGACCGAATCGGAAAAATCTGCTGCATGAAGCTGATCGGGCTGGATGCGCAGGAGTATGAATATAATTTTTACTGTGGCGAAGAGGTGATTACAGACCCGAAGGCGCGCAGAATCTGCGGCAATGAGAAATGGGGCAAAAAAATTTCCCCGTCTCTTCGCGGCGACAGCACAGAGGATGCGTTTGACTGGAAGAATGACAGACGCCCGCAGATCCCTTATGAGAACAGCATTTTTTATCAGCTGCATGTCAGAGGGTTCACGAAGCACACGTCTTCCGGCGTGACGGCGAAAGGGACGTTCGCTGGTCTGGCAGAGAAGATTCCCTATTTAAAATCGCTGCAGGTAACGGCAGTGGAGCTGATGCCGGTGTATGAATTCACAGAACTGGAAGCGGTAAAGCCGCTGCGGCAGAATGCTTATCCGGCAAAAGATCAGGAAGGAAATCCTGTGGAGGAAACCCCTCCGCGGATCAATTACTGGGGCTTTAAAAAAGGCTATTATTTTGCACCGAAAGCGTCATACAGCGTTAAGGATCCTGTGTTGGAATTCAAGGAAATGGTGCGTGCGTTCCACGCAGAGGGAATGGAGGTAATTCTGCAGTTCTATTTTCCGAAAGAAATCAATCGGGAGATGATCCTGGAAGTGATCCGATATTGGGTGTGCGAGTACCATATCGACGGCGTGCATCTGATGGGAGAACAGATTCCGGTGGGAATTCTGGCAGCTGACCCGATGCTTACGGATACGAAGCTGATTTATTACGGATTTCCGTATGAAGAGATTTATCCGGTGGGGCAGGTTCCGGACGTGCGCAATCTGGCGGAATGCCGGGATGAATTTCAGTATGACATGCGCCGCTTTTTAAAGGGAGACGAGGATACGCTGCATCAGGCGCTGCGGAGAATGCGCTGCAATCCGGTGCAGAATGGCGTGATCAATTATATCACCAGCTATGAAGGCTTTTCCCTGGCGGATCTGGTTTCCTACGACCGCAAGCATAACGAGGCAAACGGGGAGGACAATCAGGACGGAAATCCCTACAACGCGAGCTGGAACTGCGGCGTGGAAGGACCTACCCGCAAGCGGACAATTTTGCAGCTGCGCAAAAGGCAGATGAAAAACGCACTGGCGCTTTTGCTGTTTTCGCAGGGGACCCCGATGCTGACAGCCGGGGACGAGTTTGGACAGAGCCGGGAGGGCAACAACAATCCGTACTGTCAGGACAACGAGATCAGCTGGCTGAACTGGAAGCTTACGGAGAAAAATAAGGATTTTCTGGACTATACAAAGGAACTGATTGCGCTGAGGAAAGCGCATCCGGTACTCCACCAGAGCAGAGAGCTGACGCTGATGGACTATGCGGCGTGCGGATATCCGGATTTATCTTATCATGGAAAGGATGCATGGCGCTTGATGGCCGACCGGTTAAATCGGGAGGCAGGTTTGATGTACTGCGGTCGTTATGCCCCAAAAGACCGTGCACAGGAGGATGACTTTTTCTATATCGCTATGAACATGCACTGGGAGCCTCAGCGGCTGGCGCTTCCTGATCTTCCGGCAGGCATGCGCTGGGAAAAGGTGTTGGATACACAGGGCGATGTGGTGGAAACACAGACCGATCCGCTGACAAAATCCATCACCGTTCCGGGACGCTGCATCCAGGTTCTGGAAAGCACAGGAAATCCGGTCAGGAAAGGAAAGAAAAGAAAAGAAAAGTGAAAGCGTTACAGCATTTTAAGACGATTACCTATCATAAGTATCTGGTGATGAAAGGATGCTTTGCGGTCGGTTTGTACCGGCAGGGCATCTGTCATGACCTTTCCAAATATTCCTGGACGGAATTTAGGGTCGGAGCAAAATATTATCAGGGAAATCGAAGCCCGAACAACGCGGAGCGGGAGGATATAGGGTATTCTTCTGCATGGCTGCATCATAAAGGACGCAACAGGCATCATTACGAATACTGGGTGGATTACAGCACGCAGAGCATTGAGGGCGGAATGGCTCCGGTGCCGATGCCGCGCAAATATGTGGCAGAAATGCTGATGGACCGGATTGCAGCGTCCAAAACCTACCGGGGAAGCGCCTATAAAGACAGCGATCCTCTCGCGTATTACAAAAATGCAAAAGAGCCGCCGTTTATGCACATACAGACAAGACGGCAGCTGGAGCACCTTCTGACGATGCTGGCAGAAGAGGGGGAGGAAAAGACGTTCGCTTATGTTCGCAGAATTTTGAAGAAAGGCCGTCGGGCAGACAGACATAGTTCCTGATGTACAGCCGGGCGGACAGACACAGAGCCAGAAAGGTTTACATACAGTGATATCAGATCTGTTTGAAACAGGGGAAAACGATGAACGGTTTTTACTTGCTGGTATTGCTGATGTGCTGCAGCTGTCAGAATCGGACGGACTGCGCAAACTGGAACGAAAGAAGAGACGCAGGAGATAACCGACAGCAGGATATGCGGCGTATGCGGGATACGGACTGTGGCTGCAGAAACGGCGACAGGGTGCAGTACGGTTGCAGCTGCGAAAATGATGGCTGGACTGGACAGTCAGGCTGCAACTGCCAGCGGGAGAACGCAGCAGGGATGCAGCGGCGAAGCGGCGAAACTGCCGGACCTATGTCGGAACAGCAGGACTGCAACTGCCGGCAGCAGATGTCGCGGCAGGGCGGCATGCAGCGTTACGACAGGGAGCTAAAGGAATCTGCGGCGTTTGACAGCGTACCCGGAATGGAAATGACAGACGGACACCCGTATCCGGTGTACCGGGAAACGGATGAAGTTCGATAGAAAGAAAACAATAGAATGCACGCTCTGCGAGCATTCTATTGTCATGAATCAGGGGATTCATTCTCAAAGGCTGGGGATGAATCCTTTTTTCCGGTTTATTTTTCAATCTTTCATTGACAAAACCGCTATAAGGCGCGTAAACTCAGAAGAGTTTTGTAGTGATAGAGATTAAAGGAGATTAAATGGGAGAATTATTGGTACGTTACGAAGAATCAGGAATTGACGAGCGGATTTTGCGCGCAGTGGAGGAGATGGGCTTCGTCCATATGACGCCGATCCAGGAAAAGGCGATTCCGGTTTTTCTGGAAGGAAGAGATGTGATCGGACAGGCGCAGACAGGAACCGGTAAGACCGCCGCGTTTGGAATCCCGATGCTTCAGAAGATTGACGAAGAGGACAGATCGCTGCAGGGTATGATCCTTTGCCCGACGAGAGAGCTTGCGATGCAGGCGGCTCAGCAGCTGAGACAGTTTGCAAAATATATGCACAATATTCGCGTGCTTGCCGTATATGGAGGGCAGGATATCAACAGACAGATCAAGGCGTTAAAGGGCGGCGTGCAGATCATTGTCGGCACACCGGGACGCGTGATGGATCATATGAGACGCCACACGATCCGCTTAGATAACCTGAAAATGGTCGTTCTGGATGAAGCAGATGAAATGCTGAACATGGGCTTTCGGGAAGATATGGAGGCGATTCTGGGACAGATTCCGTGCGAACACCAGACGGCGCTGTTTTCCGCAACGATGCCGGAGCCGATTTTACAGATCACCGATCAGTTCCAGACCGATGCGGAAATGGTAAAGGTTGTCAAAAAGGAATTGACGGTAGAAAGAATCCGGCAGTATCTTTATTATATCCGCAGATCGGATAAGGAAGCTGCAGCTGCAAGGCTGATTGAATATTATAACCTGAAAAGAGGACTGATTTTCTGCAACACCAAGAGTATGGTGGACGAGCTGGCAGAGAATCTGAAAAACAGAGGCATCGCGGCAGAAGGGCTGCATGGCGATTTGAGCCAGGCACAGAGAGATACGGTCATGAACCGTTTCAGAAGCGGTAATCTCCAGATGCTGATCGCAACGGATGTTGCGGCGAGAGGAATCGATGTAAACGATGTGGATGGCGTTATCAATTATGACGTTCCGCAGGATATCGAATATTATGTGCACCGTATCGGCCGTACCGGCAGAGCAGGAAAAGAGGGCATGAGCTTTACGCTGGCAAGCCGCAGAGAGTCCTTCAGAATCCGTGAAATTGAGCGGGTCTGCAAGACAAAACTGGAAGAAAAGCATCTTCCCTCCGGAGAAGAAGTGCGTCAGCATAAGGAAGCATCTGTACTCCAGAAAATCCGAGAGGTGATGGAGGAAGCAAATACCGCGGACTGTTATCGTGCGGTAGAGCGCTTTGAAAAAGAAACCGGCATTTCCGCAATTGAGCTGGCAGCAGCATTTTTGTATGAGCAGGTTGGCGGTGAGCCGGAAGAAATCGTAGAAGAGCCTAAAGTAGTCAGACGCGATGGAGAACGGAGATTTGGGGATAGACGCCGGGATGGATCTGGAAGCAGAAACGGTGGACGTTTCGGCGACCGTGATCAGAGAGGCGGACGTTTCAATGACCGCGACCAGAAAAATGGCGGACGCTTCGGAGAGAAAAACGGCAGCTACCGTTCGGAACGCGACGGCAGGCAGAGACGTTTTGGCAACGACAGCCGCAGATCGGACAGACGGCAGGCAGAAAACGGCGGCAGAAGAAGAACTTCCGGCGAGGGAAGCTATCGCGCAGCCGGAAGCGGCTTTAAAGGGGAGAAAAGATAACAGCAGAATGTATGCGCTGCGAACGTTCTGTTGTTATGAATAAAAGCAGGGGGTAACAAAAATGAAAACAGCTGTATTTTATGAGCACATTTTGGAAGGCGCAAAGCAGTCCGGAAAAAGTGTGGCAGAACTGATGGAGAAATGCGCATCCTGGAACATTCGGGGGATTGAGATCGGAGATGCGCTGCTTCGCGAGAACAAAGAAGAAATCAAAGAGCTGCTGGAGAAAAACCATATGCAGGTCAGTTGCAGCAATGCGTTCTATGATTTCGGGCACAACCCGGATGCAGCGCAGGGAAAAAAGCAGATCGACCTCGCAGAAGAGTTCGGTGTATCCAAGGTGCTGATTATTCCGGGCGAGCTGTCGAAGAACGAGGCGGCTGCACTCAACGCGCTTTCTGCATCGAAAGCGCAGACGGATTCCTACATGTCTGAAAATGCTTCGATCCGGAACATGGTGCAGGCATTAAAAGAACTGGTTGCTTATGGAAAAGAAAAGAACATCCTTGTGACGCTGGAGGATTTTGACGGTCCGGTACAGCCGTTTGCAAGAATGTATCAGCTGCTGTGGTTTATGGAGAATGTTCCGGGTCTGAAATTTACGCTGGATACCGGCAACTTCGCGTACAGCGACGAGGATGCTGTGCAGGCGTATGAAGTGCTGAAGGATTACATCGTTCATGTGCACTGCAAGGATCGAAACGTTGATCCTGCATTGACCGGGGAGCACAGGTACAATCGGGGACTTCTTGCGGCAGCAGTCGGATCGGGCTATCTGCCGATGAAAGAAATTCTGGATCGCCTGAAAGAAAGCGGTTATGAGGATTATCTTGCGATTGAGCATTTTAATGCCGCAGATCAGGTGGCATTTATGGAGCAGTCGGCTGCTTTTTTACAACAGTATCTGTAAGGGTGAGTTATGAAGCTGATTTATTTTGATGCGGGCAATCCGCAGAAGAAAAAAGAACTGGAACAGCTGGCAAAGTCAGCGGGCTACGATTTCGTGCCCGTTACCGCCATGCAGACCGGACAAAAGATCGGTTATCTGGCGGGTGTTTCCGGATATCGGGAAGCGCCTTTGTCTGTGTTATCCCTGCCGCCGCGAATCGGAGAGGATATGCTTTTATTTGCGCAGGCGACGGCAGATACGATCGACCCGGCGCTGGAGTTGTTAAAAAAGAATCGGATTTTGATAGCACTCAAGGCGATCGTTACGCCCTATAATGTCGGCTGGACGCTTTTTGAGCTGTATCAGGAGCTTGTAAAAGAGCGGGAAAAAATAAAATAATAAAATAACCATGGCGCTGCCCCTTGCGGGCGGCGCGTTTTCATTTCATAGGAAAATGCGTCCTATGAAATAAAACGCGCTACGAGGATGCGCACTCGGCGCAGAGACGTCATTGCAAAATCTGCTTTCTTTTACGCTCACCCCAACGATATCTACAAAATCAAACCCTCCTATCAAAACTGCTGTGATAATACTTAGTGCGGGATTGCCCGATTTTGCGTAAGATAAAGATCAGTACGATAGGAATACAGCAAAAACCCAAAAGGAGAGTTTCGTATGAAAGTAACAAGAGCAGCAAGCATTCCGTTAGTCACACACGACCCTTATTTTTCTATCTGGTCCGGCGCGGATCATCTGTATGACAAGGATCCTGTGCACTGGAGTCAGATTCGCCAGCAGCTGAGAGGTTATGTCAATGTGGATGGCGTCGTTTACAGCTTTCTTGGCGACAAGGAGTTCCACGAGACGATCGGTCAGACCGGCGTGGACGTAACTGCGACCTCCACCACCTACACCTTTGAAAACGAAAAAATCATCCTGAATGTGAAGTTTACTTCCCCTTTGCTTCTGGATGACCTGACGCTGGTTTCCAGACCCTGTACCTATATCGACTACGCAGTAGAAAAGAAAGAAAACTGCGACGTAAGGGTGGACTTTGTCGTAGCCTCTGATCTGGTAAGTCAGAAGCAGGCGAAGCTGATCGGCTGCAACGCAAGACGTCCGGAAAAAGGCGACACGCCCGCATATAACTACGCACAGATGGGCAGAGCAGCACAGAAGCCTCTGGGCGGCAGCGGCGACCATGTAACGATCGACTGGGGTTATGTTTATGTGGCATCCGCAGAGAAAGGCGCAGTATGCACCTACGATGCCGCAAATGAAAAGCTGATCTGCAGACTGCCTCTGGATGACGATAAGGCCGGCATGATTTTGGCATATGATGATCTGCTTTCCATCAACTACTTCGGACAGTGGCGCAAGGCATACTGGACCAACACCTATGCAACCATTCTGGATGCAATCGGCGCAGCGTTTGCGGATCACGACGAGACGTTAAAGCATGCGGCAGCAGTCGATGAAAAGGTAGAAAAAGAAGCATATGCGGCTGGCGGCGAGAAATACGCATTCCTGTGCAACATGAGCTACCGTCATGCCATCGCAGCGCACAAGCTGATCACCGACGAAGACGGCAATATCATTTTCCTGTCCAAGGAAAACGATTCCAACGGCTGTATCGGTACGGTTGATGTAAGTTATCCTTCTGTTCCCCTGTTCTTACTGTTCAACACCGAATATGTCAAAGGTATGCTGCGTCCGGTATTTCAATTTGCTGCCTGCGATTCCTGGGAATTTGACTTCGCACCGCACGACGTTGGACGTTACCCTTACGCATGGGGACAGGTTTACGGCTTAAACGGCAAGAAGGGCGACCTGTGGTTCTCCGGCTGGAACGACGATATCTTCCCTCCGTTTTACCAGTATCCTGCAGGAACCGATATTTTCGAGTTCAGATATCAGATGCCCGTTGAGGAATGTGGTAACATGCTGCTGATGACGGCAGCTGTCTGCAAGCTGGATGGAAATGCTTTATTTGCAGAGCCTCACATGGCTGTTTTAAAGCAGTGGACACAGTATCTGGTAAAATTCGGTGCAGACCCCGGCGAACAGTTGTGCACCGACGACTTTGCAGGACATCTGTCCCACAATGTAAATCTGTCTGCAAAGGCGATCATGGGCATAGAGGCCTATGCGCGTCTGGCAGCTCAGCTCGGCAGGACAGAAGAAGCGGAAGAATATCATGCAAAGGCTGCTGAAATGGCAAAAGACTGGGAGAAGCGCGCAATTGCAGACGACCACTATGTGCTGGCCTTCGGTAATGCGGATACCTGGAGCTTAAAATATAACCTTGTATGGGATAAACTCTTTGGCAGCAAGCTGTTCTCGGATGAAGTTTACGAGAAAGAGCTGAAATACTATGTCAAGAAGACCAACGAGTACGGTACGCCTCTGGACAGCAGAAAGGATTACACCAAGAGCGACTGGATTTTATGGTGTGCATCGATAGCAAAGACCGACGAGGAAGCGCAGGCGCTGATCGCACCGGTTGCGCACTATCTGGAAGCCACCGCAACCAGAGTGCCTTTCTCTGACTGGTACGAGACCGTAACCGGCGAATACTGTCACTTCATGGGGAGAAGCGTACAGGGCGGTATCTTCATGCCGGTTCTGATGAAGAAATTCGGTCAGTGAATCCCTGCAGCATCCCGGACTGTTTTAAATTCATATCATTTCTGAATCCTATGGGGCTGTCGCACGTGAACTGCTCCCCGTCAAGTAGACAATTGAAAAAATATAAATTTTTCCTGCCAGC
>OGZO01002645.1_pt1 | contig 12087 bp, 11 predicted proteins | sample 1576721 | NCBI WGS metagenome assembly OGZO01 (sample SAMEA3541516, study PRJEB24748) | human gut metagenome | biome: human gut; feature: human-associated habitat; material: faeces | place: China | collected 2012 | reverse complement strand
GTTACCTTGGTTGCGGCTTCGATGCCTGACTGCGCATTGAGCCGTTTAGCGACAGGCCCGAACGCGAAACCAGCAGCTCGTCAAGCCGTTAGTTCTGGCTGGGGAAGTACAGCTCCACGTTGCTGACCTTCCAACCGATGAGGTCGCGCACCATGGACAGCTTGTACTGCACGTCGCCGCCTTCGGGCGTCTTAGCCGTCACGTACACGGTGGAATCGGTCATGGACTTCTCCACGGCGTTGATGGTGGGTGCGGAATCCTTCACGAGCGAGTTGGTCATGGAAGCGGCGGACGTGTCGCTTACCTCGGCGGAATACAGCGCGGAGGCGTTATCCGGATCGGCGAACAGCTGCGTTGCCACGCTGTCCTGGCTGGGGTAGCCCCAACCCTGCGTGTACATGAACAGCGCGCCGCCAAAGGCCGCCACCACGAGCAGGATGATGACCACGAAGATCTTCAGACCCACGTTGCGGCGCTTGCGATCGCGCTTGGCAACGCCCTTGGACCACTGCTCCAGCTCCTCGTCGGAGGCGATGAAGAAGCGATCATCGCCCGCTGCCGCGCCGTACTGGCCGGCATCGGCGGCGTAGGGGTCGCCGTAATAGTACGGATCGGCCTGCTGAGCCGCGTAGGGGTCCTGTTCGGCGTACATGGCGGAGCCGTCGGCTGCCACATCGATGCCGGAAAGGTCCGCCGAATCGGAGGGCGCTGCGCCGCCGGGAACCGAAACCGGGGCCATGACCTGGGTGATCTCGGACGTGCCCTGGGCGACGGCAGCCACCGCGCGCTGGTAATCGACGCTTGCGGAATCGGACAGGAAATACGTCTTGTCGGCGATAGACTCCTCGAAGGCGTTGACGGCCTTCTGCATCTGGCCGGTTGCGACATAGGCTCTTAGCATTTTGTGCATCCGATGTCAAACCGGGATTTGACGATAAAACGTCGAGCAGCGTGGTGATGCTCTGGGCAAACGGCGGGAACAGACGTTCCGGATTCTGAGTGGACAGCTCGGCCACCTTTTCGGCGGTGATGAACCCCGGAGAGGTCATCTCGCCATCAGCGCACCGGATGCTGCCGTCAAAATCCGTGCAGAGGAACACATGGGACGGGCAGTACGGCGGTTTCAGGTCGCTCAGGAAGGCTACCGGCATGAGGTCTTTCGGCGTGATGCCGAACTCCTCCTGCGTTTCGCGGATGGCTGCATCTTCCGGGGACTCCCCCGCCTCGATATGACCACCCGGTCCACCAACAGAGCCGCCCTTCAGGCGAGTGCCACAAAGAAACCGGCCATCCTGCACAACGAGAACGCCGACACCACGGTCAGTGTCGGCGGCATCGGCATTGGTGGTCGGCGGAGTGGCCGTAGGTGCTACGGTAGTGCTCTGTTCCTCGCCGCCCGGAGCCTGCCCCTGCTCAATGTTCTTCTGGGCGGCTTCCACGTCGCTCATGGTGCTCGGCTCAGTTCCCAGCAACGACTGCAACAGATCATCCTCGTCATCCTCGGAGATGATGTCTTCAACATCAAACTCCTCATCGGACGCAAGGCGGCGGCGCACCTCGGTGGGGTCGAGCGCCTGCATATCGACGTATGCCTGCGCAGTCTGGGCTTTGGCCAGTGCGGTCTGGGCCTTAGTCTGGTCAACCGTGGCCTGTTCCGTATCACTCAGGCTCCACAGCGGGTTGAACTCCAGCTTATAGTCGGGTTCCTCCGTCACGTCACCAGAGGCGATGCCCGCCCGGAACACAATGTCCAGCAGTGTGCGGAGGTTACGCTTCAGCATCAAGCGCTGAATCTTCTCCACAAAGTTGTAATAGCTCTCGAAGTCACTGTCGCCGGTGGCGTTCATGCCGGCCGGTGAACGGCCAAACAGAATCGTCTGGGGGATGTTCGTCAGCGCGGACAGCATATTGCAGGTCGCGTCGATGACATCCTTGACACCGGAAAACTGGAACGTCTTGAAGTCGTACTGCTCCCCCTCGGAGTCAATGGCGATGCTGTTCAGCAGACCACGGGAAGTGTCTACAAGCTGTAGGCGCTTCAGCACTTGGTTCTCGCCGTCATCCGTGGTCAGCAGAGAAGCAAGACCCTTCATGCTGTAGATAGCCTGCACGCTCCGCTCCAGCAGCTTCACGCTGTCGGTGTGGGCTGTTACGGTTTCCCGCAGCGCCCGGCGAATGCGGACGTATTCAGGCATACCCCAAAACAGGTAGGTTGCATTGGAGGTCTGCTCCGGCAGAACGCCGTTGCGGAACACCAGACATCGGCTCTCATGGACCTTGAAGGAACCGTAGATGCTGGAAACATAGTAATATTCCGGCTGTCCGAACTTGGACACCCGGTTCCCAACGCCCTTCCCGCCGTAGTCCTGCTGGTACAGGCTGGCGTAGTCGGGCTGCACGATGGAGCGTTCATAGACGCGCAGCTCATCAATGCTGCGGATATGCTCCCAGTCCACCGGCTCCTCAAGCCCGCGCCCATCGTCGATCAGCATGACGATAAGAGCGCCGCCGTAGAGCCGCGCCCACTTGATGGCGGTGGCGGCCTTCTCCTCCCATTCGAGATCATCCAGCGCGTCTTCCACGAAGGCATTTACCTCATCGCTTTTCAGGTTCAGGTCGAAGCCGTGTTTCAGCGCTTCCTCGGCAGGCGTATCAATGATTTTGGAGAACAGACCGTTGCCCTCATACAGCCCAGTGAGCTGCATATCAGGAATGACCGGCTCCCGCTCAAACTTGTACGCCTCGGAGTTGTCCTGCTTGGTTCCGTACTTGTTCAGGAGGTTCACATAGCCATCCTCACGATGCGGACGCACAGCGCCGTTCTTTCGCCGTAGGATTTCGCGTCCCCGCTCATTCAAGCGCCGACGTTCGGCCTCATCTTCAGGTATGTGCATTGCGCTCCCTCCTTCCTGTTAAAATTCAATACGCCCATCGGCTTCATTCCAGATACCGCTGGACACGACAACATCTGTCAGGGTGTTAAAGGTGACGTAGTACGGATTGCCGGTAACATCGGCGCTGAGAATCAGCTCCAGCAGCTTCACGCGGGCCAGCAGATCATTGATGTTGGACTCATGACCGTTGAGCAGTTCCTTCAGCATCGTCCAGAACAACAAAAGGTTCCCGCTTCCCAGATACTTTTCGGCAGGCGAGATCATGCTGCTGTAGATGCTCTTGATGACGCTATCATCAGCCTTTTCCACTGTTTTCTGCTGAACATAGCCTGTGAGATCGACCTCGGCAGAGCCGACGATCTCAAAGATGCCGTGGATGAGCTTGTACGCTCTGTACTGCTTCCCAGCTTCACTGTTGTTCTTACGAAGGAAATAAATGGTGTCAGCGTTGGCCTCACTGGGCGCAGGGAGAGCGTCGACAGGGACGGCTTTCAGATGCTCGGCCCCGTTGACCTTTTCCTGAACTTCATCCGCCGTAGCATAGCCGGAGTCGTTCTCCAGCGCAGAGGTCTTGGTCGGAACCTCGATGTTCACGACTTTGTTGTCAGGAGGGATAGCCTGCCCATTCCTCTGGATGCTAACGATGACGTTTTCTTCCGCATTGGCAGGAGCATGAGCCGACTGTACATGATCTTCGCAGGTCTTCAGGGAATCGTTGATGTCCTTGATGATGTCTTCCATCGCAGAAGACAACGCTGCAATCTGTTCTGCCGTGTAACCCTTTGCCTTCAGAGAAGCAAGCCTAAGCGCTTCAAGCGTGTTGAGTTTGTCGCTCATGTTCGCTTTCCTTTCCAAAAACAACAGCGGCAGGAGTCCATTCCCCTGCCGCTGCATTCTTACTTATGGGTTATCAGGCGGTTGCGCCAAAGACCTCGGTCAGCATCTCAGTGACCTCAGCGTCGGTGGCGATGGTAACGACCGCGGTCTCCACGCCATTGATCTTAATATTGCCTTCGGTGGTGCTGGCCTCGACCTTGGTAGCGCCCTCAGCAATACCTTCAACCTTGGTGGAGGTGGCGTCCCACTTTTCCTTATCGCCGGTAGCGATCTTGTCCAGCTCGGCCGCATTGGCGTGAGAGTGCTTCTTGCTGACGGCATCCTTGATGTTGGCGTTGGTCTGGTCGTAGGTGTCCAGCAGTGCCTTGTTGGCGTGCTCATGGGCCTTGTTCAGGGCGGTCTGCACCTCGGTCTCCAGCTTTGCCTTAGTGATTGCGCCGTCGGTGATAGATGCGGTGACCTTATGAGTCTGCTCATCAATGGCGATGACAACCATATCACCCGCAGCAGAGCCGGAGGTAACGTACTCGATCAGGCCGCCGACATCAATGTACAGGGTGTCGTTGGTGGCATTTGCCAGAACCAGCTTGATATAAGTGCCTTTGGGCTGGCCGGTGGGGTTGGTCACAACAGAGCCAGACTTAACCACCATATCCTTCGGAATGTTGATAGCCGCGCCAACGGCAACGCCATCCTTCATGAGCTGGTAGACAGCAGCATAGTCGCCGGACTTCTCAGACTTCTCCACAGTGTAGCCGGGAACCTTGATGTCCACAGCCTTATCCTCGATGTTCTGCACCACGCCGTTGACCTTAATGGTCTCCAGCACGTTGGCCTGTGCGCCAGCATCTTCCAGAGCCTTAACACGAGTAGCAACAGCGTCGCTCTCGGCCTTAGCTTTCTGTGCGAGCTGCTTCAGGTGCTTCAGGCGGGCCAGCTTTTCCTCATTGTATGCCATATCGTTATTCCTCCATATCTTTATCAGGCGTTATCGGTGGAAAATACTTCACTCAGCATTTCGCTCACCTCAGAATCGGTTGCGATGTCAACCGCCGCAGCGCCCAGCGGGGCGAGATCACCGGCGGCGTTCTGGATGGTGTACGAGGTGGCAACCCCGTCCACGACCACGGAGAGGACCTGACCGATGTAGGCGGTCGGGTTCGTCTTCGCATAGTTCTGCGCGTCAGCCATAGACGGCCACACGCAGGTGGGGTCAAGAGAAAAAGCATCCTGACGCTTCATGCTCAGGGGGAACTCCATGTTGGAGTAGGTCTTTTCGGTATTGTTCACAGCCATGTTCAGTTCCTCCCCTCTTAGCCCAGAGTGACCTTGAGCACTGCGGCGTTGCCATAGGCAACAGCAGGCTCAAAGACCCAGACGTTATAGTCCTTCGCGGTATAGCCATTTGCGCCCTCAACAGGGACGGTGGACTTCACAAAGGTGCTGGTGACATCTGCGTTCATGGCGGTTTCATTGATGACCTTGGTGACGCCCTTTGCGGTAGCAATGCAGGCGATGACGACACGCTGCGTACCGGCAGGAACATTCAGGGTCAGCGTACCGGCGGCGTATGCCTTGCCGGTTTTACCCAGTGCGCGGATGGCCGCACTGTCCAGAGCAGGCTTGCCGGTAGACGTGCCATAAAACACATTACGGAACGGGGTGTAGGCTCCGGTGTCCTTGGTCTTAGTGCCGGCCGCAATGGCTACGACAGGGCTGGATGCCGCGCCGAGGTTGTCCTTTGCGGTCACGCCTGCGCCGTGGGTGGCGGTGACGCGGTACTTCAGGCTGGACACGGCATTATCGCCGCCTGCATCGCCGATGATGAAGCCCGCGCCGCCGTTGTTATCAGAGCCAGCGGTCAGGGATGCAGCGGCCACAGACACGACCTGCGCAGTGGCCGCATTGGTAATGCGCTCGACCTTCCAGTTGGTAGCGGTAACGCCGGTGGCCGGGCCGTACTGATAGGAGCCTGCATTCAGGGATGCAGCAGAGTAGGCCGCAGAAGCTACCTTAGTGCCGGCCTCAACAGCACCAGCACCGGTCAGCGTGAACGTGCCGATGGACGGCTGGGCGGTGATGCTGGGCTGGAGCCGCTTGCTGAAAATCTCGGTCAGGGCATCCATGACGCTCTTGCCTTTGGTGGAGAAAGTGGCCGTGCCGTTCTGGCTCTTGGTCAGGTTGCCGACCTGCGTATAGCCACCGGCCAGCGTGATGTTCTCGCGCAGGATGACCTTATCGGCATCGACATTGCCGGTCATCGCCACCCACGCCTTGCCGTCGTAGAAGTAGGCGGACTTCTCGTAGGTAGAGTTGCCAACGGTGGTCGTGACCACGAAGACATCGCCCTTCTTGACGGCCACGTCGGTGTGCGCCTTGAAATACGCGGCGATAACCGAATCATCGGATGCAGACAGGTCTTCCTTCGTGCCTGCATACACCGTGCCGCCAATGCCGCCAGAAACGGCATTCAGCTGTTCGATGGTCGCGTAGTTGCTCAGGTCAACGGTGGTATCATCCAGACGGACGACTTCCTCACCGACCTTAGCGTAAATGTCGTAGTACCCGGTGGCAGCATTCATCACCAGATACAGCACATTATCCTGCGCCTCATCGTTGGAAGGAACCTTCTCAACTTTCTCGAAGCGTGCATGAGCAGACTTTGCAATGGCGGTGGCGATGGCGTTGTTGATCGCATCTGCCGTCATGGTGTCTGCCGCGTCGATCTTGCCGTTGATGACGGACTTCAGAGCAGCCGAGAGGTCAGCTTCCGAGATTTCGCTCTTTTTGGCGAGGGAACCAAGTTCGGATGCCAGCGTGTACTTCGCCAGCTCCTGCTTGACTCTCTCCGCCTGCACCTGTAACTGAGCGAGGGTTACAAGTTTGCTTGCGGATACGGGCATTTGCATACCTCCAAAATTTATTTCATAGCAGCTTCCATGCCGCTATGACAAATTAAGGCCCTCTTTCAAGGGCGAGAGGACATCAGCCAAATACTTTGTTGAGCATATCGGCTACGTCCTTATCGGTGGCAATATCATCCTCGCTGACGTTCTTGTCATTGGAGTCCGAGCCACCGGGGTCTGGTTTGGGAGCTTCCGGTTTGCCAAACACAGTGTCCAGCATATCTTCGACTTCTTCGTCCTTTGCGACTTTCCCGTCGGCGACCTGACCTTGTGCCAAATATCGCAGCAGGTCACAATCGCCGCCATCGCCGCACTTCTGAACGGTGATAGCCTGCATGATGTCCCACTTCTGCGTAGTTTTCTTCCGACCGTCCAGCCCGAAACCGACCACGGAAACGTAGAGCTTGCCGGGCTTCAGCACATCCTTCGGGATGTAGAACGCCTCATCGGCAAACTGCACCGGGACGGGCTTGGGACAAGCGCTGCTCGTGAAAACGACGATCTTGTCCAGTTCATCCCACGAGCTGTCAAATTTGAACGCGGCCTGCACAATGTCTACGCTGCCTGCGACGAGCTGGCCTTTCAGGTCATGGGTGATTTTCTGGTCATTGACCGAGAAAATAATCAGCATTGCATTCACCTCTTTTCTTACGTTATCAGCGAACGAATATCAAACGTATTGTCGTTGTAATAGGCGTTCGCCTGCGAATAGCAGTCAACTTGGTCATCGTGGGCACCGCTTGGGAACGCCGCCATTTCTTCCACAAAGTCCATCACCCATGGGCAGGCAGATGCCGCTGGGATGTAGACGTTCCCAGCTTCAGCCACAGCGGTGGTCGCATGAGCACGGACCACCTTGCCGCCAAACGGCTCCACAGGGATGATTCCGGGGATTTCTTTCTTCAGTACGTCGATGACCGCCGTGCCGTTGGCCTTGTCCTCGACCAGCTTTCTTGTTGTCTGGGGCCACTTGGAGGAAAGCCCGCGCATGGCATCCAGCGTTTCCGTGAAGCTCATGCGGCCACGCACCTGATCGAGCAGATAGCGGTCTGCGCCTTTCCTTGCCCAGACCTGTCCAACAACGAAGTCTGAACCGTCCTTGTCCTTGAAGGTGCAGTCCCACGACTGGATGAAGTCATGCAGGCCGGACGGCAGCGCCGCCCAGCGTTTCCACCACTCTCTCTTGAACATACCGCCGGAGCTTGGTGTGGGGGTCTGCATATACAGAGAAGACCATGCGTATGTACCGACGGTCTCTTTCTGTTGTGCAGCCCATGCTTCGTCGTAGCCGCCCGCAGGCCACAGCGCCTCGCCTAGCTCACGGCCCAGAGGGTCGGTAGCCGGGTCTTCGCAAACGGCCGGGAGCGAGATAATGTCCCAGTCCTCAACCTTGCCGTACTCCGGGTTCAGGAGCCGGGCGGCAAGGTCATCTTCGTGCCAGCGGGTAAGAATAATGATAACAGCGCCGCCTGCGTGCAGTCGGGTACTCACCGTGGACTGGTACTCGTCCCACAGCTTATCGCGGTAGGTGGCAGATTCAGCCTCGGCGCGGTTCTTGATGGGGTCATCGACGATAAGCAGGTCAGCGCCGTAGCCGGTGATGGAGCCGCCGATACCAACGGAGATCATGCCGCCCATGCCGTTGTCGAGGTTCCAGTTCGTTTTGGTGGCCTGCACTTGGGAGATGGTATGCCCAAACAGCGCAGGACCGAACTCCTCGACCTTATCGCGGTTCCGCTTGCCAAATTGTTGAGCAAGGTCGCCGCTGTAGCTGATCTCGATGACCCGCTTTTCAGGGTTCTTGCCCAGATAGAACGAGGGGAAGGTTTCGGTCACGGTCATGGACTTGCCGTGGCGCGGCGGCATGAATATCATCAGCCGCTTGGTCTTTCCCTCCATGATGCTTTCCAGCTTCTCACACACGAGGTCAAGGTGTCTGGCTCTTTTCCACCTGCCCATGTGGACGTACTGGACATAATCGGCGTAGTGCCGTTTCGCCAGCGCAATCCGGGCATTGGAGCCGAGGTACTTGCGCTTGGCAGGCGAAACATTATTCTGCGTCGCCATCAAGGCCCTCGTCCATTTGAGCCAGACGGCGGAGTTCATCATCCGTCAGGTTATCGAACGGGGATGTCTGAACAGCTCCGTCAAGCGTAACCTTCTGGGTCTGGGAGAACTCATCCCGGCATCGGTTGTTGAGCCAGTACATCTGCGCCATCGTATCGGGGACGGCTTTCTTAGTGAGCGTTCGGACCCGCACCGGCTTCTGTTCGCCCGTCCGGGGGTCTACGTCGATGACGCTTTCCTTTTCCTGATACTCGAAACCTACGGCACGTTCATACAGCGACCGCTTCACCTTTGCATCGGCGACTTCCTTCCCGTGCTGGCAGGCTTCATTGAACGACGGGTACGTCTGCCGCCAGCGGATGATGGTCCTACGCGAAACATGGAAGGCATCAGCAATGTCCTGATCTGTTGCACCCTTGATAGCAAGCGACCATGCCCAGTCATCGTGGTACGCCGGATTGTACTTTAGAGGCGTAGGCATTTGCTATCACCTACTTCCCTGCCAGATAATCCGCAGCCCAGTATTCAAGGGCCTGCCACTTGTTCTTCGGGCCGATCTCGCCCTCCTTGACCATCTTGTCAAGAGCCTGTGCGATGGTGTCGGCGGCTTCCTTCGGGATAGCCGGGGAACCAAACAGGTTCGGGAGCTGCACCCACTCCTGGCTCTCGTCGAAGTGCAGGTCCTCGAACAGGGATTCCGTGGCCTTAATCATCGCATGGATGGCAGCGCCGGTGTTCTTGACGTTGGCGAACTGCTGATACTTCGTGATGGTTTCGATGAACTCCTCGTGCTGGTCAATATCGGCAACGCCCAGCATATCGGGGCTGAGAGAACCCAGAACCTTCACAAGCTGGTCCAAATCGCGGAGCTGGTGCGGCAGGAAGGTGAACGTGACGTTCTTCCAGTCAAACTCCACCTTCGGGGACAGCAGCTTCTCAAGCTCGGCCATAGGCTCGCCGATGATGTCCTTGCCGATGTAGCTTTCCAGCATATCATCAACATCGTCGATCATCTTGGCAATTTCCTTCAGAGTGGACTGGTCATCAAAGCCGCTGATGGCGTTGTGCGCCAACTGCTTTGCAGCCACCTGAGAGCGCCGCAGGCCGGTGGTGTCCAGAATGACAAAAAGCTCCGTCAGCACACCGCTGTCCTTTGCAGAACGGATGCGGTGGTGGCCGGAGATAATCTCGATCTTGCCGTCGATGAGTGCGCAGAACGGGAGGCTTTCAAGCTGGCCCCGCTTTTTGATGTTGTCGGTAAGCTGCTTCTGCATCTCGGTTTTCATAATGCGAGCGTTGATGTCCTGCTCGCGGAAGTCGGTCAGCTTTACTTTGGCAATGACAAGACCGGAACCCATGTCGGCGACCGTTTCATACTTTACGGCTGCGCTGCTGACTTGGTTTTCTCGCGCTGTTTCTGCCATCGTTCTTCCCTCCCTAACCATTCATTCAATGCCTGTTTGGCGTTTCTATCGTACAAAGGCGACTCGTATGTGAGACGGTAGCCCATCTTCTTGTCCGGGACTTTCTTGGTCAGCTCCATCAGCCCCCGCATTTCCTTGGCCTCCGGATACTTGGTCATCTGCACTGTCTTGAGGGACTTGGCCTTTTCTTTCTCCAAATCCGTGCAGATGTTCATAATCAGCGGCCGGTTCTGTGCAAGCATGGTCAGCAGCCGCCCCAGCCGGTAGGTCTTATGGGGAACTGTCATGCCGTACATGAGGAACACGGCATCAGAAACCTGCGTGCCGAAGGCTCCCATCGTGAGCGCTGACTTGTCCAGCCCGAACACGCCTGCCAGTTTTCCGTCGATGAGGACGGCCATGTTGATAGGCGCAGACGAACCGACAAAGTTGTGCGTCCAGAGCTTTCTGTAATACTGGGCGGCGGTGCGCTCGATCTGGGTAATCTGAATCTTGCTCTTGCGGGTGATTTCATAATCACGCGGCAGGATGCTGCAATCCAGCGGCTCCAGCTTGCCCTCGTTCGGGCGGGTAATCATTTTACCCTCGGCAAGCATGGTCGCCTCATCCGGGCGGTTGGTAGTCAGGTACACGTTGATGCCGTCGCGGACACCATACCGGGCAAAGACGGGATGCCCAGCAGTGAGGCCCGGGGCGTTTTCCTCATAGCACATCAGCAGGCACTTGGCATCATTCATCTTGTCGAACAGCTCGGTCAGCCCGGTCTTGGGGTCGAAGATGCCGTACTCGGGTTCTTTCCACGTCATACGCCCGCCGGTGTCATACCACTTCTCGAATCCAGCGGCATAGGTGGGCGGATTGGCAACCACAAGGCAGTGGGGGTCATCATAGCACGTTTCAAGGTGCTTCCACATATCCAGCGGGCGGTAGCTCATCCCATGCAAGGACTGCTTGGCCCTGTCGAGCTGTGCGCGGATTTCCGCCAGATGCTCCTCCTTGCGGTATTCCAGATCGCGCATGATGCCGTAGAAGTATTCCTTCCCGGCGTTCTTCACAGTCCGCAGGTACAACTGCGCATAGAGCGCAACCGCAGGGTCAAGCAGCTCCTCATTCGTGAAGCCGTCCGCTCTGATTTCCAGCTCCTCAAGGGACTGGCCCGTGATGGCATATCCCATGATGGAGGTGAACATCGAAACGTCGCTGGCCTCGATCTCGCTGGGCTTGTACCCACACTGCGCCGCGATGTGCGACATGGCGAAAGCGCCGGCGCACGGCTCAACGAACCGGGTGTACCCCTGCTTGCGGGCGTTTTCAATCAGTGGCTTCAGGAACTTCTGCTCCTGAGCAACCAGAGTTCCGAGGAAGAACGCTCCGGGGTTCTGGAACTTTGCCATTCATATCACCGACCTTTCTTTCAAAATTGCCCCTCTGGTTTCGACTGGAGCAGTTGCTTTCCAGAGGGTGGGTTGTTTCCAAAGACGTGAACGTCTGGAAAGCCCTTGTTCGTAGGCATAAAAAATGGGAGCCATGCTGTTTCCAACATGACTCCCTATGGTTGGTCCGCCGAGCAGGGATTGAACCGTGCGACCCCCTGATTAAGAGTCAGGTGCTCTACTTTCTGAGCTATCGGCGGGTATTACCACATTTTCATCTGGACTGCATCAGGCTCAACCGCTTTCTGCGGTTCAGGCTGTTTCGCCCACTTGTTTGGTGACGGGTCAGGCAACTCCTCGATCATTTCTCCTGTTCTCTGGAGCCACCATTCTGCGAACACCAGTCTATGACACCACTCTCCGGGTTTTCGGACATCTTCGTAGCAACAAAGCACCACGGGCTTGCCCATGTCCTCATAATGCTGGAGAATCTGAGCAATCCGCGCCGTCCCTACTCTGTCCATGTGCTGGAAGCGTTCAGAACAGAAAAGAAATGTGCGAGCTTGAATACATGAAGGCAAGACGG
>OGZO01002639.1_pt1 | contig 12110 bp, 9 predicted proteins | sample 1576721 | NCBI WGS metagenome assembly OGZO01 (sample SAMEA3541516, study PRJEB24748) | human gut metagenome | biome: human gut; feature: human-associated habitat; material: faeces | place: China | collected 2012 | reverse complement strand
TTGTTCATGAAGAGCAACACCACCCTGTATCTGGAAAAGGGCGTGAGCCTGCCGAGGGATCATTAAGCCGCAAAATCGCACGCCCCGTAGTTGTCTTTCCGCAGCCAGATTCACCTACCAACCCCAAAGTCTCACACTCTTTTATATTGAAAGATATCTTATCCACTGCGTGAATGTGGCCAACTGTTCTTTGAAGAATGCCTTTTTTAATGGGAAACTGAACTTCCAGGTCTTTAATTTCCAACAGATTACCGTCCATCATGCACCCCCCTCTTTAAACAACGTACCATTCTTCCTCCTATCACTTCTGGTACAGGTTCCTCCCGCATACACCTTTCTTCCGCATAAGGGCATCTTGGATAAAATCGACATCCTGGAGGGAAATTCATAGGATTAGGAACAGCGCCTTCAATAGTCTCAAGACGTCCTCCTCTTTTTACCTTAATTCCAGGAATTGACATAATCAGCAGCCTTGTGTATGGATGCCAGGGATCCTCAAAAATATCTTTCATAGATCCCTGTTCTACTATTTTACCTGCATACATAACTGATACTGTGTCTGCCATCTGAGATACAACCCCAAAATCATGAGTAATTAACAGGATGGACATCTCCATTTCTTTCTGAATCTCTTTTAGGAGTTCTATAATCTGTGCCTGAATAGTCACATCCAATGCCGTCGTCGGTTCATCTGCAATTAAAAGTCTTGGATTACTAGCCAAGGCAATTGCAATCATGACCCGCTGCCTTAATCCGCCTGATAACTGATGCGGAAATACCCGGATTCTCTCTTGCGGCTCCGGAATCCCTACCCGCGTCAAAATATTTAATGCCCTTTGGTAAGTGTCCTGTTTGCTAAGTTCTGGCTGATGCAAGCGGATCATTTCCTCCAACTGTCTTTTCACACGATATACTGGGTTTAACGAGGTCATGGGTTCCTGGAAAATCATCGAAATATCCTTCCCCCGGATTCCACGCGCCTGATCTTTTGTATAATCCTTCGTTTCCTTTCCATTGATTTCAATTTTATCTGCAGATACTTTTGCGGTCGGAGCAAGCAAGCGAATCAAAGAAAGAGAGGTCTGTGTTTTTCCGCAGCCAGATTCTCCGACCAGTGCCATAGTTTTTCCTTTTTCTATCGAAAATGATACCCCATCCACAGACTTTACAATACCCTCAGGTGTGTGAAAGTATGTCTTCAGATTCTGAACTTCAATTATATTTTCTTTCGCCATGGCAACCCCTCCCTATACTCGCAACCGTGGGTCAAAAGCATCCCTTAGTCCATCGCCGATCCAGTTTACCGCTAATACAGTAAGAGAAATCGCAATGCCAGGAATCGTTGTTAAATACGAAGCTGTCTGAAGATAGTTACGACCTTGATTTAGCATTACTCCCCAATCAGGCAAAGACGCGTCAACTCCCAGTCCCAGGAAATTCAGGCTTGCCGCCGAAAGTATCGCACTTCCGACCGCCAACGTCAATTGAACAATGATTGGTCCCATACAGTTAGGCAAAATATGGTTAAACATTATTCTCATGTCACTGTAACCAGCTGTATTTGCAGATTCAACATACTCTTGCGTTTTGATACTCAAAACCTGTCCACGGGTTAATCTTGCGAAACGCGGCCAACTGACAATCGCCAAAGCGATCACTATATTTTTCTGGCTGGATCCCAGCGCCGCCATAATTGCAATTGCAATAATCAAAAAAGGGAATGACATCATAATATCAGTAAATCTCATTATCAGATTATCTATAATACCGCCAAAATAGCCACTGATGCATCCCAACGTAACACCAACTGCCGCAGATACAATAGCAACAGACAGACCAGTTAAAACAGAGGTTCTTCCCCCATAAAGAAGTCTGGAAAAAATATCTCTTCCATAGTCATCCGTTCCCAATATATGTCCTGGAGTGCCAGGAGGAAGCAACATATCTCCCAAAACCATATCCTTAACAGGATCATATTGAGTGAACAACGGGGCTGCTGCACACATAAATACAATGATTCCAAGAATCAAAGCTCCAAGAAGGGCAATTCTATTTTTTAAAAACCGCCTTCCAACATCAGACCAATATGATTTAGCAGGAACCATTGAAAAATCATCATTAATTATTTCTTTTTTCAATTCTATCCCTCCTATCAGTTTAAACGGATTCTAGGATTAAGCCACGCATAAATAATATCCACAAACAAGTTAATTAAAAGAAATATCGCACATAGAATCAGAGTATTTCCCTGAATCATTGGATAATCCCTTCTTGCAATGGAGTTCATAGCCAGCCTGCCAACTCCGGGCCAAGAAAAGATTGTTTCTGTAACCACCGCTCCTCCCAAAAGAGCACCAATTTCACTTCCCAGTACTGTAACCACTGGAATCATAGCATTCTTAAATGCATGACGAATGATAACTATTTTATCTTTAAATCCTTTGCTTTTTGCAAATCTTATGTAATCCTGATTTAGTACTTCAAGCATACTGGAACGAATCATTCGTGTCTGTGTAGCCGCCAATCCAAGTCCTAAAGAAACCGCAGGGAGGAAGAGGTGAGATAGAAAAGCCCCCAATCCATCCCTGTCTATATATGCAATACCCTGGCTCGGAAAAATTTTCAAACGCAGCGACAAATAAATGATAAGGACCAATCCAAACCAGAATTTAGGAAGCGAAACCCCAATGGTCGCTAAAAATGTCGCAATAGAATCCCATATACTATTATGTTTGACAGCCGCTAAAATTCCAAGCGGCACCGCTACTAAAAGGCCCACGAGAACCGAAGCAACAGTTAGGATAAGCGTAGCAGGCATTCGCATCATTACAGTATCAAAAACATCTTCACCTGTGATGTATGATGTTCCCAAATCCCCCGTTACTGCTCCAGTTATAAAATCCATATACCTTTCAAAAAATGGCTTATCCAGCCCGAGCTCTGCCCTTACAGCATCATATTGTTCCTGCGATACACTTTGTGTGTCTCCTGATCCCAGCATAAGAAGAACCGGATCACCTGGTGTAATATATAAAAGGCTGAAAATCATAAAAGAAATAATCAAAAGCGTTGGAATCGCCACCAGGATGCGCTTAAAGATATAACTCCACATACATTTCCTCCTCTCCTGGTATTTAAAATATGGCGGGTACTGCTAAAAGCAGCCCCCGCCTTTCTCTCACTTCTCTACTCAGATATGCCTACATTTCTATATCCATTACAGAGAGAGTACCATAAAGTCGGTGCCTTTTCAAAATCTGTCACCTTTTTGTTCATTCCAATCTGTACATACTCAAAATATCCAAACATATGCACTGCATCCTTTACTATCATACTTGACGCATCTGCTAAAACCTTACCGCGCTCTTCTGGATCAATGGTTACAGCCGCCTTTTCGATCAGCGCGTCACATTCAGGGTTATCATAAAAAACTCTGTGCGAGTTACTCTGGCTTAAAGTTGTATGGAATAGCATTTCCATCCCATTTAAGGAACTTCCTCCTCCCATAACGAACATCTGGGTTTCTCCTGCCTTAATATCTGTCAACATGGTAGCCCATTCTGTAGGCTGAGCAACACAATCAATTCCTATCTGTTTTAACTGAGTAGAAATGATCGTTCCTAACTTTACCCGGTTATTATCATTATTGGGAGTCTTAATCGTAAAAGAGAATTTCTTCCCGTCTTTTTCATAAATCCCATCAGCACCCGTCTTCCATCCTTTACTTTCTAATATCTTTTTAGCACCCTCCGGGTCATAGGCAACGGCATTTTCTTTCCATAGTGTCTCATCTGCACCCGGAAGTTCAAGAGGAATTGGTCCGTATGCACGCACTGCCAGTTTCACCCCTGCACTATTTTTGAAAATAGCATCCACAGCCGCATCTAAATCCACAGCCATAGTCAGAGCCTTTCTTATTTCTGGATCTGTGAAAAGAGGATCTTTACAATTAAATCCCGCATACCGATACCATCCGAGTGTATTTGGCACCAACTCAAGATCTTCCTGTGCAGCGATGGCATCAATATCTGTAGATAACACTTGAGCTGTAATGTCAATTTCTCCATTCTGAAGAGCAATCGCCGAAACAGATTTATCCGGTATAATTTTAAAAATCACTTCATCCACATTAGGAGTAATGTAATAATCAGAGTTTTTTTCCAAAACCACTTGATCATCCGTCTGATACGATACGTATTTAAATGCACCAGAGCCCACTGGCCAGGCATTCAGATCAAATCCTTCATCAATTGCTTTTTTCGGGAAAATCATTACACGGGAAAGTGTAAACAAAAACAGGGCTTTGGGCTCCGGTGTAGTAAAACGCAAAGTAAAATCATCCAGAACCTCCACTGATGAAACCACACTGCTTAAATTTGTCTGTTGCTTGGATCCATTAGCCGGATCCATAGTCCAATCCATGACCCACTTAACATCTTCTGCTTTAATCTGTACTTTTTCATCTCCGAACAACTTATTTCCTGTATGCCAGTATGCATTTTCTCGAATCTTTACATCCCATGTACAGTCATCTGGGTTCGTATAGCTTTCTGCCAGAACAGGAATACATGTATTGGCATCATATTCAAACAAACACTCATAAACGTTGCTGATCACATACCTGTCTCCATCAGAAGTGAAATCCCAGGGAAGAAATGTATCAATTGTGTATGGAGTTCCAATAGTAATAGTCTTTCCAGTAGATGAGCTCGTTTCTTCAGCCGCTTCTGTCGCTTGTATATCTTCATTTTTTTCTGACTGTTTCGAGGCGACTGTAGAAGTCGTTTCTTCTTTTGGAGCACATGCTGTCATAATCATCATCGCAGAAAGAATAACTGAAATAAACCTTTTTTTCATACTAACTTATCCTCCTTACTTAAATTGTATTATGATAAACCTTTCCATCGATCATAGTCATACGGCAAAGCGTTAAGTTATCTAATGGATGTCCATCAAAAATTGCAATATCCGCGTCCTTTCCCGGTTCTATGGAACCAATACGTTCTTCTAATCCTAAAACCTGTGCTGGATAAATTGTAATCCCCCTCAATGCCTCCTCTTCTTTTAAGCCTCTGGTCATGCATAATCCAACTTCCATAGGTAGCCACGCAGTCTTTCCAGCTGTATCTGCAGTTAAACTGACATGTACTCCCGCGTTGGAAAGAATACCCGGAGTATCCATACGGATTCCCCATACTTCCTGTTTTAAAGGCGATAATCTTAATGGCCCTACGACACATTTACATTTCTTCGATGCCAGCACATCTTTTATCATGTAGCCTTCTGTACAGTGCTCCAAAACATAATCTAAGCCAAACTCCTCTGAAATTCGGATAGCAGTCATAATATCATCCGCTCTATGGCAATGAATTCTAACCCGCTGCTCTCCTCTCACTACTTTTACGAGAGCTTCCATTTTAAAGTTAGGGGCTGGAGCTTTTTCTGGATCTATTTCCCCCTCCAAAAGCTTTTTTGAATATGTTTTTGCATCATATAAGGTTTTTCTGATTAGAGCTGCAGTACCCATCCGTGTCCATGGTTCTAATTTTCTTCCACCGTAAAAGCGTTTTGGATTTTCCCCTAAGGCAAATTTCATCATTTCAGTTCCCGGTATACACATCTCATCTACCGTGGTTCCTCTAAGCTTTAGTGCGAAACCTTGTCCACCAATACAGTTGGCTGATCCTGGACCAGTATAAATTGTGGTGAATCCCGCACTCCTAACTAACGGGATTGCCGGATCCTAAGGATTAAATGCATCAATTGCATGAATTTGCGGTGTAATCGGATCCGATCCTTCATTTACATCCAAAAGACTTCCTGGATTTGTCACTAGATGCTGGTGAACTGACAAATGAGTATGACAATCAATTAATCCAGGCATCACATATCCATTATCCAATTCAATTATCTCCGCCGCCTGGGAAACATCCAGATTTTCTCCTACATCGATAATTTTTCCATTTTCGATTAAAATCGAACCATTTTCAAGAATCCCTCTTGTGATTGTATTTATGGTACGTGCCTTTATTGCAATCATACATCTCTCTCCCTCCGAAATACGATCTCTCCCTCAATCATTGTCATCTGGCAAAGAGAGAGACTGCTTAATGGGTTGCCATCAAAAATTGCAATATCTGCATCTTTTCCTGGCTCTATTGATCCAATCCGATGATCTAACCTCAAAACCTCTGCAGGATATATGGTTAAACCTCTCAAGGCATCCTCTTCTGAAAGACCACGTCGAGTTAATAACCCAGCTTCTACCGGAAGCCACGCAGTACCTCCTGAAGTATCAGCTGTCAAGCATACCTTAATCCCTGCATCTGTTAATATTCCAGCAGTCTCCAGCTTTAACCCCCACACCTCCTGTTTTAATGGATCTAAGAGTAATGGACCAACCACACAGTACAAGTGATTTTCTGCAATTAAATCCTTAACAAGGTAGCCCTCTGTCGCATGCTCCAATGTAAAGTCTAAACCGTATTCTTTTCCAATGCGGACGGCTGTTGCAATATCATCTGCCCGGTGGCAGTGAATTCGAACCCGCTGTTTTCCTCGAACTACCGGAACCAATGCATCTAATTTAAAATCCCGATCTGGCGATTTAGCTGGATCATTTTTCGCCTCGTCCAATTTATCTGCATAATTTTTTGCGTTGTATAATGCTTCCCGTAAAATTGCCGCTGTTCCCATGCGTGTCCACGGGGCAGTTTTTCTTTCCAATCCATAGAATCTTTTGGGATTTTCACCCAGCGCAAATTTCATCGCTTCCGTACCTGGAATCACCATCTCTTCAGCCGTATGCCCCCTAAGCTTCATGGCGATACCTGTTCCTCCAATCACATTGGCAGAACCCGGTCCTGTATAGACCGTAGTAAAACCTGCGGCCCTGGCTTTAGCTATCGCAGGATCTTCTGGATATATGGCATCCAGCGCACGAACATGAGGTGTAATTGGATCTGATCCCTCGTTTCCGTCTACCTGGAGACCAGGCATTGTTTTTAATTCTCCGAATGTAGAAATATGTGTATGACAGTCAATAAATCCTGGAGTTATAATCCCATGATGCGCATCAATAATCTCGCAGCCTTCCGGCACAGGAACATTTTCTCCTACCGCCACTATTTTCTTATCATTAATCAGTACAGTTCCATTCGGTATTATACCTTTTGTAATCGTCATAATTGTTCCATTTGTTATGGCTTTCATAAGATCCTCCTTTTCTAATAATTGATATTCGACTTTATACGATACTATTATCATAATAATACATTATTTTCAAGTAATTTAAAATTTATTTTCTCTATTAAATCGTTATTTCGAATTATTTTACAGTTTTTGGTTGAAATTATCCCAATAAAGTATTATTATAATTAAAAATCACCTAATTACAGAAAGGAAAGATTCGAAATGAAACCTCAAGTTCTTTTATTATATATTGACTCTTCAGCCAAGCTTGGAATTCTTCCATATTTATCCGCTATTTTTTCATCTCATCTGGATTTTGACAGCATTCAAATTGATCAGTTAAACCCGGAAGTGATTACAAAATACCAGCTTGTGCTTTTTTCCTCTGCTCTCTGCGAATCCAGAGTCAATGAAATTATAAAAGAAAAAGGCATATGCTCAAAGCAATGCGTACGAGAACTAAACTATACACATATTCATAAAATTTTAGAAATTCCCTCCCTCTCTAAAGTGTGTATTGTAAGTGATAGGAAAAAGAATTGTGAAGCAGTTTTAAAATCGTTACAAGATCTTGGTTTCACGCAATATATCTATACCATTTACTATCCAGGAGGACCCTTACCGGATTCATCTTTCCATCATGCCATCACACCCGGAGAGTCCAGATTTGTTCCTTCCACAATTAGAAATGTAATTGATATAGGCAACCGCAATGTAGATATTGCTACTTTGTGCTTTATTATCAATTATTTTCATCTTCCCGAAATACTTTTGAATTATGTAACTAATAACTATGCTGGATATATCAGCAATTTTATGAGACATATTGATTTGCGATCTGAGGAATCTATGCGTTATTTTACCGTTCGCGATAAGATTTTAGATACAATGAACCTTGGAATCTGCGTTGTTGATGCCTGCGGCTCTATTGAAATGGCCAACCATACCTTCTGTTCCTCTTTACAATCGGACCGTGGGCATGTTAAAAAACATATATTAACTGACCTTTTAAGAGAGCAAGGTAATTTTATTACTTTTAACGAACTTCTTTCTGGAACACCAGCTTCTCTTTCAAATGAAAATGGGGACAAGTTTTCTTTATTTCTAGCTGATTCCTTTGAGATATCTAATCGGAGTCTTAGATACCTTTTCCTTTTGGATGGCCTCTCCTCACGCTACCCAGTTACTGCCCCATTATGGAATATAAAAAAGAGCAAAAAATATACAGTCTTAGACCCTGGCAGCAGTCTAAGCCATCGTATATTCCAAAACCGCCGTATTTCTTATATTTTTCGCACTCTATCTTCATTTTCAGAATCCTCATTTCCTGTTCTGCTGCTGGGGGAAGATGGATTATTTCAAAAACATTTAGCGCAATACGTTCATGCAAACTCGGTCAGTGATGATATACCTTTTCTTACACTGGATGCTGGTCATCCTATATCATCTCCCATAAACTCATATTCTGATTTAGAAGCTCTAATAAGCGACGGCAATCCTGCTACCCTATTTATAGATCATTTGGAACGAGCTTCTATGGAATTTCAGTTTTTTTTAAGTTCTGTCCTTGGAAAAATTAACACTGATTTTACTTCCAAAGACTACCATCCAGTACGTTTTATCTGCTCTTACAGCGGTGATATTAAAGAACAAATCTCCTCCGGCCTTTTTTTGAACGAGTTATTCTTTCAGCTTAACACCCTGTCTTTAAAACTTAATCCTATTAGGGAGTTGAAAGAAATGATTCCTATATTTTATGAATATATTTTAAACGAATTAACCCCTGGAAATTTTCAAGGGGTAGAATCTATATTTACTAATCAGTTACTGGAATTTCTCATTGATTACGATTATCCAGGAAACATGAAAGAACTGGTTAATTTATGTCTATATTTCCATCATGTTTTTAATGGAAAAAAACTGACCCTTGCCCAGCTACCTTCTTATATTGATTGTAGGCCATACAAAAAAGCGGAACTATCACGTTCGGATAAAGCAATCTTAGATATTGTAAAAAAACATCCCCATGTAGGAAGAAATAAAATTCTTATTCTGCTAGGGGAGCAAGGAGTTTCACTTACCCCGCATCAAGTACGGACAACTTTAGCGGAACTTTCTAGTAAATCTTATATTCAAGTTATGAAGACCAAACAGGGATGCACTATTACAGAACTTGGAGAATTCATTTTAGAATGCTGCAAAATTGACAATCTATAAAAGAGTCTGCGAAAAAACACGATTTGTTTTTTCGCAGACTCTTTCTATGGCCAAAGCGGAATAAAAATCATTCAACTACGTTTCTATTTTACTTCTTTCTTCTCCACTTCCACCGGCCGGTTCACTCTTCCGGCGATCTCCTCTTTCACATCAGAGATAAAACCAGAAAGCTCTCTGGAGCCCTCGTCGCCCTTGAAGCGGCTTCTTACGGAAACCGTACCGTCGGCCTCCTCCTTCTGTCCTACGACCAGCATATAGGGGATCTTCTGGGTCTGGGCCTCGCGGATCTTGTAGCCGATCTTCTCAGAGCGGAGATCGATCTCTGCGCGGATCCCGGCCTCATCCAGCTGGGCCTTTACGGACTTTGCGTATTCCTCATACTTCTCAGAGATGGGAAGCACCTTTACCTGTACCGGAGCCAGCCAGGTGGGGAATGCACCGGCAAAGTGCTCGATGAGGATGCCGATGAAACGCTCCACAGAGCCAAAGGCCACGCGGTGGATCATGATGGGTCTGTGCTTCTCTCCATCCGCGCCGATGTACTCCAGGTTAAATCTCTGGGGCATCTGGAAATCCAGCTGGATGGTTCCGCACTGCCAGGTCCTTCCGATGCAGTCAACCAGATGGAAGTCGATCTTGGGACCATAGAAGGCGCCGTCACCCTCGTTGACCACATAGTTCAGGCCCAGATCATCCAGGGCGCCCTGGAGCGCACTTGTAGCCATCTCCCAGTCCTCGTCGCTTCCCATGGAGTCCTCCGGTCTTGTGGACAGCTCCACATGATACTCAAAGCCGAACAGCTTGTATACGCTGTCGATGAGCTGGGCCACGCCCTTGATCTCATCGCGGATCTGCTCCGGCATCATGAAAATATGGGCATCGTCCTGGTTGAAGCAGCGCACACGCATGAGGCCATGGAGCTGGCCGGATTTTTCGTGGCGGTGTACCAGACCGATCTCTCCCATACGGATGGGAAGATCCCGGTAGGAACGGGGCTCAGACGCATATACAAGAATACCGCCCGGACAGTTCATGGGCTTTACGGCATAATCCTCGTCATCGATGACCGTCGTATACATGTTGTCCTTGTAATGATCCCAGTGACCGGAATTCTCCCAGAGCTTCCGGTTCATGATGATCGGGGAGGAGATTTCCACATAACCGGCCTTCTTATGGATCTCACGCCAGTAATCCAGCAGTGTGTTCTTTAAGATCATTCCCTTGGGAAGGAAGAACGGGAAGCCCGGACCAGCCTCATGCATCATGAACAGGCCCAGCTCGCGGCCCAGCTTTCTGTGGTCACGCTTTTTGGCCTCCTCCATCATGGTCACATAGGCCTCCAGATCCTCTTTTTTCTGAAAGGCAGTGGCATAGATCCTTGTGAGCATCTTATTTTTTTCACTGCCGCGCCAGTAAGCGCCTGCAATGTTCATGAGCTTGAACGCCTTGCCGATCTCCTTTGTGGTCATCAGATGGGGGCCGGCGCACAGGTCTGTAAATTCGCCCTGCTTATAGAAGCTGATAACGGAATCCTCGGGAAGGTCCTCGATCAGTTCCACCTTATAGGGCTCGTCCTTCTCCTTCATAAGGGCGATGGCCTCGGCTCTGGGGAGCTCGAAGCGCTCCAGCGGCAGGGCCTCCTTGATGATCTTCTTCATTTCAGCCTCGATTTTTTCCAAGTCATCGGCAGTAATGGGATTCACCGGATCCACATCATAATAGAAGCCGTCGGCAATGGACGGACCGATGGCCAGCTTCGTATCGGGCCATAAACGCTTAATGGCCTGGGCCATCACGTGGCTGGCTGTATGGCGAAGGGCTGCCAGGCCCTCGGCGTCCTTGGCAGTCAGGATATTTAACTGGCAGTCAGAATCCACCACAGTCCTCAGATCTGCCTCTTCCCCGTTGATCTCTGCCACACAGGCCATTCTTGCCAGGCCTTCGCTGATATCTTTTGCAATGTCAATGACAGCCATGGGCTGTGCGTACTCTTTTACAGAGCCGTCCTTCAGTGTAACTTTCATTGTATCTCTCCTTTTCAATATATGGAAAACAGGCACCCGCTTTTTATGTCATAGGGTGTACTTGCTTATAACATAAAAAATCCCCTGCCACAGACGTTCTGTCTATGGCAAGGGACGAGTTTACCCGCGGTTCCACCCTGCTAGCACGAGCCGTATATAAGGCCCATACCTCTTATTTCTGATGATAACGGAATCACCGTTCCCGATTAAGGGACACTCCAGGGCGGTCTTCAGCCAAAGGTCCTGTAAAACGCTTTCAGCACAGGGCGCTCCTCTCTGGACATTTCCTAAAGCTTACTCTTCCTGTCTTCGTGTTGCTGTTTGAACTTATGCACTAGTATAGCACTTGCTGGGGATTTGTCAAGTATTTGTTTCCCGCATTTCCAGGCAGGCATCCTCCATGGAGCCGTCCGCTCCTTGTCCGAAAAACAGCCGGTTCCTGCTGTGCCCTGTCTTTACTTACGCTCCCGGAAGGACCTCCAGAAGGTGTTTAAAATATTCCGGAAGCGGGGCCGTAAATTCCATATACGCTCCTGTCGTGGGATGGATGAAGCCCAGGATCCCGGCATGAAGGGTCTGGCCCTGGAGCTTATACGGGCACCTGGCCGGTCCATAGACCTGGTCTCCCAGCAGAGGGTGTGCACTTCTTGGCAGAATGCCGTCAGCCGTTGGTTATCA
>OGZO01002637.1_pt1 | contig 12115 bp, 10 predicted proteins | sample 1576721 | NCBI WGS metagenome assembly OGZO01 (sample SAMEA3541516, study PRJEB24748) | human gut metagenome | biome: human gut; feature: human-associated habitat; material: faeces | place: China | collected 2012 | reverse complement strand
GCCGCGTAGGGGCCGGGCATGCCCGGCCCGCAGCCTTCCCGCAAGTGCCCGTTTACCGTACACGTCAGGGCCGGACATGTCCGGCCCCTACAAACCTACCCAAAGGGAGTACGCTATGGAAAATCTGAACACACAAATGGACGACCAGCTGAAAAACCGCGTTGCAGAGCTGAACCGCGCCAACGACGAAAACCGCGACGGCAGGCTGGATGCCGCCGACCTGAAGGCGCAGCTCAACCGCATTGAGGCCCAGCTGGAATTACAGGATCAGCAGAACCGCGGCATCATTGCCAACCAGCGCAAACGCATGGTGCTGAGCGTCGTGCTCTGCGTGATCATTCTGGCGGCGCTGGCGTTCTTCAGCTGGCGGATGAACGAGGCCTACGTCAACGTTATGGACGCCTGCAACCGCGTGAACGATCTGGCCGACACCGTCCAGACTAGTCTGGACACACTGGATCAGGCCCAGCTGGACAGCATGATGCAGGATCTGCCGGAAATCACCGCACAGCTGAAAAAGGTCGATGTCGACGCCCTGAACAAGGTCCTGACCGAGCTGCCCGCCCTGATGGACACCGTCAACAGCCTGCAGACCCAGGTACAGAACATCTCGAACTGGTTCAGCAGCTTAGGGTCGGTGTTTGGACGGTAAATTAAAATAAGACCCACTGGCTCAGCCAGTGTGTCAGATAGTCGCGCGGCGTATAGCCCGGGATCGCTTTCGCTGCGGTGTCTGGTTTATGGCTATAGAAGTTCGGCAGGCCTGAGACCTCCTTCGATTCGGTTTTCAGGTCCGGCAGGAAGGCCAGCGACATGGTGAGATCGTCATAGCCCGGATTGTCGTAATCGCCGATATCGGTGCGGATCCACTTCTTACCCCACCATTTCTCCCACCCGGCTTTGTCGCTGAAGTTGATATAGTCGTTAAAGCTGTGCCAGGTCTGTCCCGCGCCCGGCTTCCAGTCCGTCCAGCGCTCGCCGAGAGTTTTTTTCAGCTCATCGCCTTGCAGATACAGGGAGCCGAACTGGAACTCCTGCATGTCGGCCAGGGTGGCGTAGCCGGCATGGTTCATCACCACGTCGAACAGAATACGTATTCCGCGCTTATGCGCTTCATCCACCAGTCGGCGGAGATCCGCTTCGGTCCCCATGTTGGCGTCCAGTTTCGACCAGTCCTGGGTGTAATAGCCGTGATAAGCGTAGTGAGGGAAATCGCCCTTCGTGCCGCCGCCGACCCAGCCGTGGATCTGCTCGAGCGGGGAGCTGATCCACAGGGCGTTAACTCCCATCTGCTGCAGATAATCCAGCTTGCTGGTTAATCCCTGCAGGTCGCCGCCGTGGAAGGTTCCGATCTCCTGCATGCCGTCTTTATGGCGACCATAGCTGTTGTCGTTGGCCGGGTTACCGTTTACGAAGCGATCGGTCAGGACGAAGTAGACGGTGGCATTGTGCCAGTCAAACGGCGCCGGGGCGGCGGTCTCGGCACGCTCGAGCAGCAGCAGGCCATTGCTGCCGAAGGCGGGCTGCAGGGTGATTTTGCCGCCGCTGACGGTCGCGACATTGCCGCTGTAGAAATCGCGGACCTTGCTGCCCTCGGCGAAGGTTTTGCTGACGTCGATGGTCAGAGGTTTTCCGTCCCACTTCGGACACTGGCGGATCTGCGGCGCCGCGGCGCTGGTCTCTTTTTCCTCCAGCGAAATCATCATCGTTGGCGTGCCGGAACGGGTATCCACCTCCAGGGTATACAGACCCTGGCGGAAGATGCGCCATTGCGGCGGTGTGCCGCGACAGGGCTCCATGGACAGCATCTGGTTGAGCTTAATGCCGCCGGAAGGCTGCCAGCACTGCTGGTCAAAATTTAGCTGCAGGGGACGTGTACCCTTCTCAACCACTTTCTGGCTGATGAATCGGCCGGTCCCTTCTTCGGTAAAAGCAGGAAAGTCGGTGGTAGTCCAGGCGGCAAAAGCCATCCCAGGCACGAATAACGTGGCAAGCGCAGCGAGTTTCATTGCGAGATCCTGTGAGCGGTTTTTATCTAGTGTGCCTTGTCGCCGCGCGGGTGAACTCCTCCTGACGCGCGTTTTACCAGGAGGATGAAAAGGGGTGAGTGACACCGCCCAAAAAATAGGCTAAAAATGAGACGAAGCTAGCATTTTCGCGCTGGCGATGCGCCGCAGAAACCGATTTCAGATGACAGCAATTCGGAATTGGACTATTTCTGTTGATGCCCTCAGTGCGTATTTTTGATACTATTAGCGATTCAGCTATCGTTTTTTTGTGAAAAACAAGGTGTTGGAATGCATATATCCGACCAGGAGACCTGATGATATCGAATCCCATACGACGATATGGGGCCGCCATACTTATGTTACTAACCTGCATCTTTTCAGGTAGTGTGTTGGCGACAACGCACACAGCGACAAAGAGTCATAAAGCCCCAACGGTAAAGAAGATAAGTAGTACTAAGGTAAGCAGTAAACAAGAGTATTCTCGCAATAGTGTAAAGAGCAGTTCACTTCCTGACTTGCGAAAATACCCTTCCGGAACACCAAGGAAAAAAGCGTTTCTCCGGACGGTCATGCCTTATATTACCAAGCAGAATCAGGCGATTACTGCGGATCGTAACTGGCTTATTTCCAAGCAGTACGATGCTCGCTGGTCACCGACTGAGAAGGCGCGCCTGAAGGATATCGCTTCCCGTTATAAGGTGAAGTGGTCAGGCAATACGCGTCATGTGCCCTGGAACGCGCTGCTTGAGCGTGTCGACATTATTCCGAACAGCATGGTGGCGACCATGGCGGCGGCGGAAAGTGGCTGGGGTACCTCCAGGCTGGCGCGCGAGAATAACAACCTGTTCGGCATGAAGTGCGGCGCCGGTCGCTGCCGCGGCGCGATGAAAGGTTACTCGCAGTTTGAGTCGGTAGAGCAGTCGGTGCAGGCTTACGTAACAAACCTGAACACCCACCCGGCCTATTCTTCTTTCCGCAAGTCGCGCCTGCAGCTGCGCAAGGCGGATCAGGAAGTAACTGCCAGCACCATGATCCATAAGCTGAAGGGGTATTCGACCAAAGGGTCGAGCTACAACAACTATCTCTTCGCGATGTATCAGGACAATCAGCGGCTCATCGCCGCCCATCTGTAATCCGGATGCCCGGCCTTGTCGCCGGGCATTTTTTTACCCTACAGCATCACCTCGCTGTGCCGATCGCGGTACTCCTTCGGCGTCACGTCGTACTCCTTCTTAAACACCGAATAGAAATATTGCAGCGACGGATAGCCGCACATCTGCGAAATCTCATTGATCGACAGACTAGTGGACACCAGCAGGCTGCGCGCCTTTTCCAGTTTTTCGCTGTGGATCACCGTGTGGATGGTCTCCCCGACCTCCTCTTTGAAGCGTTTTTCCAGATTAGAGCGAGAGATGCCCACGGCGTCGAGCACCTGTTCCACCTTGATGCCTTTGCAGGCATTGTTGCGAATGTAATGCATCGCCTGTATCACGGAGGGATCGTTTAACGACCGGTAGTCGGTGGAGCGTCGCTCAACGACGCGCATCGGCGGGATCAGCTGGCGTTGCAGCGGGAGGGCCTCGTTATTCAACAGCCGGTGGAGTAATTTTGCCGCCTGATAACCCATCTGGCGGGTGCCCTGGGCGACAGAGGAGAGGGCGACGCGAGAGAGATAGCGGGTTAGCTCCTCGTTATCGATGCCGATAACGCACAGTTTCTCTGGCACCGGGATATGCAGCAGCTCGCAGGCCTGCAGGACGTGGCGGGCGCGGGCGTCGGTGACGGCGATGATGCCGGTTTGCGGCGGCAGGGTTTGCAGCCAGTCGGCGAGCCGGTTTTGCGCGTGCTGCCAGTTCTCCGGCGCTGTCTCCAGCCCCTGGTAGACCACGCCGCGATACTTCTCCTTCGCGACCAGCTGGCAGAAGGCATACTCGCGCTCTACCGCCCAGCGTTTACCGCTGGAGGTGGGGAGTCCGTAAAACGCGAAGCGGTGCACCCCTTTTTCCTTCAAATGGAGAAAAGCGCTTTCCACCAGCGCGGCGTTGTCGGTGGCGATATAGTGGACCGGCGGGTACTGCTCTGGCTGATGATAAGATCCGCCGACGCCGACGATGGGCACGTGGACATCGGCCAGCAGCTTTTCGATTTCGGGATCGTCATAGTCGGCGATAACGCCATCGCCCAACCACTCTTTGATGTTTTCGATGCGTGCCCGAAAGTCCTCTTCAATAAAGATATCCCATTCCAACTGGGAGGCCTGCAGATACTCGCCGACACCTTCAACTACCTGGCGGTCATAAGCTTTGTTGGCGTTAAATAACAGCGTAATACGGTGACGCTTTTCAAACATAGATAATGTTCCTGCTCTAACCCCGGTCATACCCCTTCATTCAAGATGTTGCCGATGGCCTGACTTACCACTCATCCCGGCCACGTACGCCGGTACGCGGCCGGGGGCGCCGTCTGCAACCCGAATGATGTTGGGTATACACTACCGGCTAATGCCCGAGATATTTCAAGCGCCTTATGGCGAAGTTTGGCGGTAGCGCAAAGAATTCAGACATTCTTCAGAGAGTCTCTCCTTATGCGCGCCGCTTGGTGGCAGAGTCCATCCACACCGCCAGCAGCAAAATGGCGCCTTTAACGATATATTGCCAGAAGGTGGCGACGTCCATCATGCTCATGCCGTTATCCAGGGCCGACATAATAAACGCCCCCATTACCGCCCCGGCGACGCTGCCGATGCCGCCCGCCAGGCTGGTGCCGCCGATGACGCAGGCGGCGATGGCGTCCAGTTCGGCGATATTGCCCGCCGAAGGCGACCCCGCGCCGAGCCGTGAGCTGAGGATTAGCCCGGCAATGGCGACCATCAGGCCGTTAATGGCAAACACCGCCAGCTTGGTACGCTCGACGTTAATCCCGGACAGACGGGCCGCCTCCAGGTTGCCGCCGATGGCGTAGATGCGGCGACCAAAGGCGGTGCGGGTGGCCATAAACAGGCCCGCCAGCAGCAGGGCGGCGAGGATCAGCACCGGGGTCGGTACGCCGCGATAGTCATTGAGCAGCCAGATTGCGCCCAGCACAATCACCGCGGTAATGGCCTGGCGGCCGACGGCGGCGGTGGAGGACGAGGTCGCCAGACCTAACGCCTGCCGGCGCATCCGCCCGCGCCACTGCCAGACGATAAACACCGCCATGCCGACAACGCCGATGCCGAAGCCGATGCCGTCTGGCAGGTAGCTTTGGCCGATCTGCGACATCGCCGGGCTGGTGGGCGAGACGGTGGTCCCGTTGGTGATGCCGATCAGAATGCCGCGAAACGCCAGCATCCCGGCGAGGGTGACGATAAACGAGGGCACCTTGCGATAGGCTACCCACCATCCGTTCCACGCGCCGAGCAGCAGGCCCATCACCAGCGTCACCAGAATGGTGAGCGGCAGCGGCCAGCCGAGCCAGACGTCAAAGATCGCCGCAGCGCCGCCCAGCAGCCCCATCATCGAGCCAACGGACAAGTCGATTTCTGCCGAAATAATCACAAACACCATGCCGACGGCGAGGATGCCGGTGATGGCCGTCTGCCGCAGCAGGTTGGAGATATTGCGTGCGCTCAGGTAGGCGCCATCGGTAACCCAGGTGAAAAACAGCATAATGACGACGATGGCGGCGATCATCACGAAGACCTGGAGATTCAGCCCCTTCAGCGCCGGCAGGGCCGCGGGGGCGGTTGGGGTGAGTTTGATTTCAGACGACGTGTTCTTCGACATGGCGTTCGCTCCTCAGCGCGGCTTCCATCACCTGTTCCTGGGTCAGATGTTGATTAACCAAATTGGCTTTTAGTCTGCCTTCGTGCATGACCAGCACCCGATCGCTGAGACCGAGCACCTCGGGCAGTTCGGATGAAATGACAATGACCGCGATGCCCTGCTGCACCAGCTGGTTAATCAGTTTATAAATTTCATACTTCGCCCCGATATCGATGCCACGGGTGGGTTCGTCGAGGATCAGAATGCGCGGATTGAGCAGCAGACAGCGCGCCAGAATCGCCTTTTGCTGGTTGCCGCCGCTCAGACGGCCAATCGCCAGCTCCGGCGAGGAGGTTTTAATTTTCAAACGCTGAATGGACTGCTGAATGCAGTGCTGCTCGGCGGCGTCGTCCAGGCTGCTCATTGCGCCGGTGAACTGGTTGAGCGCCGCGAGGGTAATGTTTTTGCCCACCGCCATCACCGGCACGATGCCGTCTTTTTTGCGGTCTTCCGGCACCATGGCGATGCCGTGGGCAATGGCCTGCTGGCAGTTAGAGATGCTCACCGGCTGGCCATCAATAAAGATCTCCCCTTGCCAGCGCCCCGGCCAGACGCCGAACAGGCACTGTACCGCCTCGGTACGTCCGGCGCCGACCAGCCCGGCGATGCCGAGGATTTCTCCGCGACGCAGGGAAAATGAGACGTCATTGACCCGTTTAATATGGCGGTTTACCGGGTGCCAGGCGGTTAAATGTTCAACCCGCAGGATCTCCTCGCCGTGGGCGTGCGGCTCGCTGGGATAGAGCGCGGTGAGCTCGCGGCCGACCATCATGGTGATGATATCGTCTTCGCTCATGCCGCTGGCATCGCGGGTGCCGATGTGCTGGCCGTCGCGGATCACGCAGATCGTATCGGAGATCGCTTTGACCTCATTGAGCTTATGCGAGATATAGATGCAGGCGATATCGTGGTTTTGCAGATCGCGAACGATCGCCAGCAGCGTCGCGGTTTCTTGTTCGGTTAAGGAGGCGGTCGGTTCGTCGAGGATCAGCAGGCGAACCTGTTTATTCAGCGCCTTGGCGATCTCCACCAACTGCTGCTGACCAAGGCCGAGGTCGCCGACGCGGGTATCGGGCGAAATGGGCAGATTGACCTGCGCCAACAGTTTCTGACAGCGCAGCGTCATGGTTTCATAATCCAGCAGACCATGGCGGGATATCTCGGCGCCGAGGAAAATATTCTCCAGCACGGTGAGATGTTTCACCAGCGCCAGCTCCTGATGAATAATGGCGATGCCTTTGCGTTCGGTATCGCGAATATGGTTTGCCTGCAGCGTTTCGCCGGCAAAAATAATCTCGCCCTCATAGCTTCCGTGCGGATAGATACCGCACAGCACCTTCATCAGCGTCGATTTCCCCGACCCATTTTCACCGCATAACGAGACCACCTCGCCTGCGTTCAGGCGCAGGCTGACGTTATCCACGGCTTTAACAGCGCCGAAGGTTTTGGTGATGTTCTTCATTTCGAGTAGCCAGGTCATAAAGACTCCGCAACAGTGATATCCGGCGGGATGAAAATGACGCCCCGCAGCGGGGCGTCAGCCATTACAGTTCACTCTTTTTATGGAAACCGTCTTTAATCACCGTGGCGTCGATATTCTCTTTATTTACCTCAATTGGCGTTAACAGGCGCGAAGGGACGTCTTTTAAGCCGTTATTCAGCGTGGTATCGGCCTTCGGCTGCTTATCGTTACCCAGCTCAACGGCGATTTCAGCGGCGTTGGTGGCCAGGGTGGTAATCGGTTTATAGACGGTCATCGTCTGGGTACCGGAAATAATGCGCTTCACGCCCGCCAGGTCGGCATCCTGACCGGAGATCGCCACTTTGCCGGCCAGCCCCTGGGCGGTTAAGGCCTGGATGGCGCCGCCGGCGGTGGCGTCATTGGAGGCGACCACGGCATCGATCTTGTTATTATTCGCCGTTAGCGCGTTTTCCATTATTTTCAGCGCGTTCTCCGGCAGCCAGCCGTCAACCCACTGATCGCCGACAATCTTAATTTTGCCATCATCGACATACGGCTTGAGAACCTTCATCTGTCCGGCGCGGAACAGTTTAGCGTTATTATCCACCGGCGAACCGCCCATCAGGAAATAATTACCCTGCGGCACTTTGTCGACCAGACTTTGCGCCTGCATTTCACCAACTTTTTCATTATCGAAAGATATATAGAAATCAATGTCGGCATTATTAATCATACGGTCATAGGCCAGGACTTTAATACCTTCCTGCTTGGCTTCTTTAATAACGTTACTGAGTACCTGGCCGTTATAAGGAATAATGACTAACACATCGACGCCGCGGTTGATCATGTTTTCAATTTGCGACATCTGCGTTTCTTCATTGCCATTAGCGGACTGGACAAAAACTTTGGCGCCTAAGGATTCCGCTTTATTGACGAAAATATCACGGTCTTTCTGCCAGCGCTCCAGACGCAGATCGTCGATGGCCATGCCAATCTTCACTTCTTTCGCCATCCCCGCCATGCTGGCGAGCAGGAGGGAGCTGGCGCAAAGCGTAAGGCAAAGGTTCTTTATCTTCATAATAACGATACCTTTTTTGTAAGGGTAGGTAAGACGAACGGAAAATAATGTTTGATACATGAGGTTGCGGATACGTTACAGATTCTTAACGCGGAAAGCAGGGCTGGCAATTACCGGTTCTTATTTTGCCGTTATGAAATTTCGTTTAATGTGCAAATTATGACGGCGATCGTATTTTATTCATGCACGCTCTTATTATTGCACTGGACTGTCTCTGACAAAGCGGCGCAACGGTGACTGGATATTATTTTTGCGAGCTGGCGCACGTTTGTGGATTCTCTCAATGGCGGTGTGAAATAACGTAATTGAGGAAAATGAAAGCGAAATTCTATATTGGCTTAAACCCGTCATACTTCAAGTTGTAGGTGGGTTGGTGACATTCGTTGCTCCGCCCCTGGTTACCGGGGACTTGCGCTCCTGCCGCCTTCCTGCAACTCGAATTATTTAGGGTATCTGATTGGTTATTCGCCGCATCTCTGAATATGGAGTTCTCTATGCAGACCTATTTCGATCAACTCGATCGCGTTCGTTACGAAGGCCCGAAATCCACTAACCCGCTGGCTTTCCGTCATTACAACCCGGATGAACTGGTGCTGGGCAAACGGATGGAAGATCATCTGCGTTTTGCGGCCTGTTACTGGCACACCTTCTGCTGGAATGGCGCCGATATGTTTGGCGTGGGCTCCTTTGATCGTCCCTGGCAGCAGCCTGGCGACGCCCTGGAGATGGCCAAACGCAAAGCCGATGTGGCGTTCGAATTCTTCCATAAACTCAACGTGCCTTACTACTGCTTCCACGACGTTGACGTCTCGCCGGAAGGCGCTTCGCTCAAGGAGTACAGCAATAACTTCGCCCGGATGGTCGAGGTGCTGGCTGAGAAACAGCAGCAGAGCGGCGTGAAGCTTCTGTGGGGGACCGCAAACTGCTTTACCAACCCGCGCTACGGCGCCGGCGCGGCCACCAACCCGGATCCGGAAGTATTTAGCTGGGCGGCCACCCAGGTGGTCACCGCCATGAATGCCACCCATCAACTGGGCGGTGAAAACTATGTGCTGTGGGGCGGTCGCGAGGGCTATGAAACCCTGCTGAATACCGACCTGCGCCAGGAGCGTGAGCAGATTGGCCGCTTTATGCAGCTGGTGGTGGAGCATAAGCATAAAATCGGCTTTAAAGGCACGCTGCTGATTGAGCCCAAACCGCAGGAGCCGACCAAGCATCAGTATGACTATGATGCCTCTACCGTTTACGGCTTCCTCAAACAGTTTGGTCTGGAAAAAGAGATTAAACTGAATATTGAAGCTAACCATGCCACGCTCGCCGGCCATTCGTTCCATCATGAAATTGCGACGGCCATTGCGCTGGGGCTGTTCGGCTCCGTTGACGCCAACCGCGGCGATCCGCAGCTGGGCTGGGATACCGACCAGTTCCCGAACAGCGTCGAAGAGAACGCGCTGGTGATGTATGAAATCCTCAAAGCGGGCGGCTTCACCACCGGCGGGCTCAACTTTGATGCGAAAGTGCGCCGGCAGAGCACCGACAAATACGATCTGTTCTATGGTCATATTGGCGCGATGGATACCATGGCGCTGTCGCTGAAGGTCGCGGCGCGGATGATCGAGGACGGCGAACTGGATAAGCGCGTGGCCAGACGCTACGCCGGCTGGAACGGTGAGCTGGGGCAGCAGATCCTTAACGGGCAGATGACCCTGAGCGATATTGCCCAGTATGCCGCTCAGCATCAGCTGGCGCCGCAGCATCGCAGCGGCCAGCAGGAACAACTGGAAAACCTGGTCAACCATTATCTGTTTGACAAGTAATCATGCGGCGGCGCCCGGGGTGACCGGCGCCGCAACCAGGATGCTCTGTTCGCGCCACGCTCAGCCGTGGCGCGCGTTTAAGGAGAGGGAGTATGTATATCGGCATCGATCTGGGGACGTCGGGCGTCAAAGCCATTCTGCTCAATGAGCAGGGTGAGGTAGTGGCATCGCATACCGAAAAACTCACCGTCTCGCGTCCGCATCCGCTGTGGTCGGAGCAAGATCCCGAACAGTGGTGGCTGGCGACGGACACGGCGATGAAAGCCCTGGGCGCGCAGCATAGCCTGCGCGACGTGAAGGCGCTGGGCATTGCCGGGCAGATGCACGGCGCCACCCTACTGGATAAATCGTTACAGGTGTTGCGTCCGGCCATTTTATGGAATGACGGCCGCTGCGCCGAAGAGTGCCAGCTGCTGGAAGACAAAGTCAGCGCTTCCCGGCAGATCACCGGCAACCTGATGATGCCGGGCTTTACGGCGCCGAAGCTCTTATGGGTACAGCGCCACGAGGCGGCAGTGTTCAGCCAGGTCGATAAAGTGCTGCTGCCCAAGGATTATCTGCGCCTGCGCATGACCGGCGAGCTCGCCAGCGATATGTCTGACGCCGCCGGCACGATGTGGCTGGACGTCGCCCGGCGCGACTGGAGCGACGAGATGCTCGCCGCCTGCGATCTCAGTCGGGATGCGATGCCGGCGCTGTTCGAAGGCAGCGATGTCACCGGGCAACTGCGACCTGAGGTGGCGCAGGCGTGGAATATGCCGCCGGCGCTGGTGGTGGGCGGCGGGGGCGACAACGCCGCGGGCGCGGTCGGGGTCGGCATGGCCGATGCCGGTCAGGCGATGCTGTCGCTGGGTACGTCAGGCGTCTACTTCGCCGTCAGTGAAGGGTTCCTTAGCAAACCCGAAAGCGCGGTGCACAGCTTCTGCCATGCCCTGCCGGGCCGCTGGCATTTGATGTCGGTGATGCTCAGCGCGGCCTCCTGTCTGGACTGGGCGGCAAAATTAACCGGTCTCGCCAGCGTGCCGGCGCTGATCGCGGCGGCGCAGACGGCGGATGAAAGCGCCGGTCCGGTGTGGTTCCTGCCCTATCTGTCTGGCGAACGCACGCCGCACAACAACCCGCAGGCTAAGGGCGTCTTTTTTGGCCTGACGCATCAGCATGGGCCGGCAGAGCTGGCGCGGGCGGTGCTGGAAGGGGTGGGCTATGCGCTGGCGGATGGTATGGACGTGGTGCACGCCTGCGGCATCAAGCCGCAGAGCATCACGCTTATCGGCGGCGGGGCGCGCAGCGCTTACTGGCGGCAAATGCTGGCGGATATCAGCGGCCTGCAGCTCGATTACCGTACCGGGGGCGATGTCGGCCCGGCGCTGGGGGCGGCCAGGCTGGCGCAGCTGGCGGTTCACGACGAGGCAGACCGCCCCGGGCTGCTGAAGCCGCTGCCGCTTGAACAAGCCCATCGCCCGGACGATCGCCGTGTGGCCCACTATGCGCCGCAGCGGGAAACCTTCCGCCAGATTTATCAGCAACTGAAACCGCTGATGTCTTAGCCTCAGTCCGTCCGGCAGCGCCGGGCGGATTCCCTTCCTGAATGTCCCGGCTACATCCATCCATAAATGCGTATTTATTTATTCCGAAATCTCCGCTTTGTCGTACGTAATCTGAGGCATCGCCGAGGGAGTCGGTCATAATCAGCCCCTGTCGACCAGGGAGGTGAGATGATCACAAAACGCAATATTGCCAGGGGGATGATGGCGACAGGATCGCTGGTTTATCTGCTCGGTATCTGGCGGACCTGCCCGCTGTTCAGCGGCAAAGGGTATTTTCTCGGCGTGCTGGTGATGGGGATGTTTGCTGTTCTCGCCCATCAGCGCGCCAGTCAGTGGCAGGAACACCTTCCTTGGGATGGATGTCCACGGGGATGCCGCGGCCGTCGTCGCGCACGGTGA